>Ga0233424_10000368_pt1 | contig 60172 bp, 41 predicted proteins | sample Watercolumn_Towu_FD_181011 | JGI IMG/M metagenome (GOLD analysis project Ga0233424, IMG submission 181011) | Freshwater microbial communities from Lake Towuti, South Sulawesi, Indonesia - Watercolumn_Towuti2014_125_MG | ecosystem: Environmental > Aquatic > Freshwater > Lake | place: Indonesia... | reverse complement strand
TGAAGGCATCGAGTCCAATCATCGGCGTCTCCCATCAAAGAAGATCGCCCGATTCTATCAACCCGCCCAACTGCCGCGCAGCGGCCACGCCTTCCGAGCGCAGTCTCGGAAGGCGGCAAGTTACTTCCGCTCTGCTGAGGAACTCGCCAGCCTCGTCAGCGCCGCCGTGTACCGCACCGAAATGGCCCGCCAGATGGATCTCGAATCTCTGAACATCAAGGCAACGTTCAACGATCCTTTCAAGCGAAATGGCCCGGTTACAGACAGCACCCTGTACGAAATCTCGAACGTGATTGCCGGCCCCGACAAAGTCCAGGCACTTCAAGTCAACATCGGATCGGGCTCCGACTGGTGGATGACCCGTCTGTATTTTATTTGCTCATTGGCGACTGATCTTACATCGATCGAGCTTGTAGTGTTTGAATCTGGTCCTTCAAACCAAACCGACACACAGCCACGCCGCTTTGTCGGGACGATACACCCCAAGATTGTGAAAGAAAGGCTCGCCTCCCAATACGAGCAGTTGCGACGGTACGAGAACGCCGTCGGGGAATCTGAACCGGCCTCGGACCTCCACGCGGAGGTAGGCCGCCGCGCCAATGTCTGGACAAACATCGTCGATCCAAATGGAAGTGAAGGACGCCAACCAGTGTTCGTGACGGAGGCAAATTTGGAGCGGTGGTTGTCCCCATACCTCATTGATCAGGCAGTCGATATTGAGGCCGGCGTGAACGCGGCCTTGAGGATGCAACGAGTCCTTGACTGGCCAATGCGGTTTGTGCCGATCACAGAGAATGGCCAGTTCAAGCAAGTCGTTGACAAGCGAGCGTTAACCGAGCAAGTCGCTCGGCTGTTTATTCGCGAGCAAGTTTCACGCGCGCTATCGAGCGTGCGATAGCGGCAATGAGCCTGGACCAAGTACCGTCGCGGGGGAACCACAATGCCGCGGATCGAATCAAACGGATGGCCGAATTACTCGACGTGAGTCCGGACTGCCTGATCTACTTCGTGCATTGCAGGGACTCGGTCCCCAACAACTTTGAAAGCTCCGAAACATCGCGGAGCGCATGAAGGTTGAATCTGCATGAGTTCTTGTGGATGAACGGGTAGGGCGCTGCCGTCGAAGCGATCGGCGACGTGCTCCTTGGGGATGGAGCCACGGGCCGCCGCCGAGAAGGCAATGGCGTTCCGATATCACCGCCGAAAGAATCGGGGGCTACAGCACGCGGGCTCTGTCGGCAGCGGCGGAGAGAATTGGCACGTGACGTACATTTCAATTAGGTCCGCTGTAAGGTCTTTGTTGGGTAAAGCTACCATCACCTGGTGTAGTACGGCATGCGACTCGACGGTTCCAACTATGCGGACGCGTTCCCCGTTACTTCGCGATTCGGCCTTCAAGTCGGTATGGGCACTCTTGAACTCCTGCAAGATGCGATTAATCCGCTCGAAGTCTTGCGTCACCCAGACATCGACCGTGTATTCCTTGACAGGATTCATACCGTCGCTGTATTCGCAGATCAACGTTGCAGATGTAACGATGAATGTCAATCCCCAAATACCTGATTTTGGCAAGGTCGCACGGTTGGACTCAGCGGCAGGTTCCGGCGACTCGCCGTGAGCGCGCACCGTGGACGTCGGGGGCGGCAGCTCTTTGTCACCAGTGTGTCAACCGTGTCTTAACCGTGCCTCTTCTCTGTTGTCATTGGTCGCGGCTCCAGACTGAACGTGTGTACCAGGTCGATGGCCGCCTCACGCAGTGACATACCATTGACACTTGCCCACAAGTCAATCACATCCCCCTTTCGCCCACACGCCGCATGATGACAATAGAACACCTGCTCGTCCAGGTTGACACTGAAGGTTCGGCCACGCTGATCGCCGCGGTGGATCGGGCACGCTCCCTTCCGCTGCGGTCCACTTCCCCGCAACTTGGCCGTCAGTCCCAGTTGATCCAGTACACGTTGCATCGAAAGCTGCCGCTTGACGTGGGCAAAATCAATTGACAAGTTGGCTTGCTCTTTCGGCTCATGGGGTATACTTGGGGCATGGGCCGCGATGACCTCTTTCTGTGCCGGTACCACCGGCTTGAGGCTCGCGGCCTGTTCTTGTGACATATGTGTGACACTTGTCGTAGTCGTCGCGACCGCCACGTGCGTGGGCTTTTCCCAGGGATAGTGATTCGGATCGAACGGCTTGCCGGTCTTCCACACGGCAAAGACCAGATGGAGCAGCTTCCGCATCGCATGGCCGACGGCAATGCCCTTGTTCTTGGGATTCTTGGCAACGACACGTGCGTACAAGGGGCGAACTGCTGGGTTGTGACATATAGCTGTCAACGATGCCATCCAAAGGTAGCGGCGGACCAAGTCGTTGCCTCGCTTGCTCATGACGTAGCGTGAAGTTGATTGATGACGCGGGTGCGTTGTCGGGTTGTGGCGAGAAGTCGTCCGGCGGTTTGCCTGAGAGTGCGCATGGAGAGTGACACACCGTTGTCGCTTTTCGGGTTTTCGGTGAGTGCGAAGCGAGCAGCGGCCTGGGCTTCAATGGGGTCGGACTTCTTGTGACCGAAGATGGCGGAGCGGTAGTTTTTGTTCCGTTGCGGATCGCCGCAGGAGAGACGGATAGTAGCGTTGGCAAGATCGGGGTGACTGGAGAGGTTGGAGAGGAAGTGGAACAAGTTGTCGGCATATTGGCCGGCAGCATCGAGCCGGATGTTGAAAGTGACATGACTATGACACTTAGCGAGCTTGGCGAGCTGGTCACGGAGTTGGGTGTAGCCGGCACCGGACTCGGCGAAGGTGAGATCGGGAGCGGCAGGCTGGAGGTCGCTGCGCAGAAAGGCGGCGCAGTGCCCATAGCGAGCGGTGTCAATGCCGACGCCGAAGCGGACGGTGTTGACCGTCAAGGGAACAGATACAGAACTCATGATGCGGAACTCCGAAAAGAGAACGTGAGATCAAGGGCCCTAAGCCGCGAGGGTCCTCCGAGTAAGTCGCCGAACGTGGAAGCTTGTGATAAGAGATCGAGTCTCAGGATGTAACAAGCACTGTAAGCGACGCGGAGGGGTCAATCTGCAGCAAGAGGTCAAGGTCGCCCAGCCTCACCAGACCGAAAGACCTCCCCGCGACTCCCCGGCAAGGATACTTCCCGAACCGTGCCGTGGAGGGTAAACTGAACATACAAGCAGACCCCGCCTCATAGGTTGATTCCAGGGTTCAGCTCCCTGAGGCGGGGCTGCTGAGCTTGGTCGTTCGGCGAACCGTTCGGGGGAATCGTTCGTCGGAAGGGGTAGGCTGTTGCGAACCGTGAACCCCGAATCGTGAGGCTACCATGGACAAAACGTGGGTGTGGCTGTGCCTGGGTGTCATGCTGGCGGCAGGGGCCAGCTGGGGGGCCGAAGCGAAAACGGACGAGGAGGAAGTCGCAAGGCTTCACCGATACTACCCTCATGGCTTCCACTTCGTGGACACCATCCGCCCCGACGGCAAGATCGTCTGGACAACCAAGGAGGTCGTCCAGGACAAGGTCAAGGCAGAGACCCATGAGTTCGCCTCGCTGGACGAGTTCAAGAAAGCCTTTACGAAGGCCAAGGTAAACAAGAAGGCTTCGGTCGAAGTCCACCTCCGGGACTCGAAGCTTGAAGGCGCTTACGAACGGGCAGAGGCGATCTTGAAGTTCCTGCGGGCGGAGGGATACGAGAAAGCGGGTCCAGTATCAAACTGATGATAGACTTTCGGTTCGAGTGGCTCAGTTGCCGCGCCGAACCAGGCGCTGCAGCTGACCGGGGCCGCAGTATTTCGTGGCGCGACGTTATCGCGCGTTTGCGGCCCCGGCAACTGAGCCGGACCGTTCGGCGGCGGAGGGCTTCGGGTGGCGGAGGTCGTAGAACCGGACTCGCCGGCCGATGTGGTGGCATACTTGGACCGCCGACGGTGCGGCGTCTGCCAGGCCGAGTTGGGGTCCGTCCTGGCCGCTGCCGTGTCGCGGTCCCGGCACAGCCCCAAGTGGCGGTGCTGGCCGCCGCACACCAGTCCAGGTCGTGACCAACAGGTTCGCGTCCCCCCCACCGACGCGAGCCTGCACATGTCCGACCCGACCCCGCCGTGCGGGTACGCCGCCGTCCCCGACGCCGAGATCGGGTCGGCGTACAGGGACGCCCTCGTCCACGCCCGGTTCGCGGCCCGCCGTCACCCCGCCGCCCTCTCCGAGCTGACCGCGGACGCGGCGGCCGACGCGGTCGTATGGTCTTCCAAAAACTGGCGGCCGGACCGGGGGCCGTTCGGCCCTTTTGTCGGGCCGCTGTCCGCAAGATCGTTCACATCGCCATCTGTAAGCACTTCGAGGCCCTGGCCCGGCAGCTGCCGGAGGTCTACTCGCTCTCTCGCCCGCTTTCATTTAAGGACGATCAGGATCTGGGCGCGACCCTGGCCGCCCGCCCGGACCGCGGCGACCGGCTGCCCGAGGCCGTGGCCGAACTGCCGGCCGCCCGGACGCCCTCGAGAGGATCGCCACCCGGATCCTCGAGATGTCGAATCTGGGGCGGGGATGGGGCCAAAATTCTCCGCCCCGGACCTTCCTAGACCGCACGCCTAGTGTGCACAAAAATCGCTCTGGTTTTGGTCTGATTCGGAGGGGGGTCGGCCGGCCAGGGGTTCGGCCCCGGGGCGTGGAGGAGGTGCGGTAGACTACCGCCGTTCGGCGACGGACTACCGTTTTCAGGCGTGTTCCGTTGCTGCAAATGCGTCCACTTGCGTCGCGGGGTCCGGAAGGCAGAATGGCCGGAGATCGCAGGGAAATCCGTGCCGGGGGAGGGTAGGACCGGTCGCGTTCACGCCGACGAAGTCGCTCGCCCACAGGGTGGCCGCGTGTCGCCGGATGAACTCCCGCCAGGTGCCTTTGCGTCGCTCGGGACTCGGATCGAGACCCGCGTCCTTCAGGATGTTCACCACCGTGGACCGACACACGCCGCGGACGCCGAGCTTCTTCAGTTCGCCGAGGATGCGGGTGTAGCCCCAGCCGGTTTCCTTTGCCAGGCGCAGCACCAGTTGGCGAACGTCCTCGGCGGTGCGCGGGCGGCCCGGTTCGCGGCTCGTCGCCCTCGACTTGGCGGTCGGCTTGTCGCCCGCGAGCCAGCGGAGGAAGGTGCGCGGGTGGACGACGGTGATGAGGTCGCGGATGGCCGCACCGAGCGGAGCCCCGTACCGCAATAGACGTCTCTTCTCCGTCGGGGTGACCACGATCTTGTCGGGCAGGCGGTCGCGGAGGATACGGTTCTCGGCCTTCAGGTACTCGACCATCCGCGTCAACTTCCGGTCGGTCGCCGCCGCGAGGAGGAGCCACAGGCGGTCGAGGATGCGAGGCATCGGGGTGTGCCTGGGGCGGTGGCGCGGAACTTCGGGGCAGGGACAAGGTTTTTGTACACCGCTGGTGCCCCTGGCAGTGCCAGGGTTGGCACCGGATTTCGCCGCCGAGTGACGGCCAACGTTGGGAGGTGCTGGATGTGCGGATGGGAGAGCGCTAGCGTGTGAGCGGCGGGCAAGCGGAACGAGGTGAGGCGCTGGCGGGTGTCGGTGACGGGCGAGCGGCGATGTCTCGGGTGTGTTAACCGGAAGTCCGATGTTTTGGGACCAGGTGGGTCAGAAACTCGTGTAAGGACTTGCGACGAGCGGGGACGCGAGAACGAATGAGCGAGGGACGAAGAGCGGAACGGATTCGGGATCACTTCGGGCGAGAGAGCGGTCGGGCAGGCCCTTCCAAATCAGCCGCAAACACTTGAAAAGACTGGGGAGAAACCGGTTAACAGAGTCGAGACACGGAAATGTCTCGCCCGAACATGTTCGAACGGTGTCTCACACAGGGAGCCCGCACCCCTGACGGCCTCCAAGGCCCGGAGGAACCGCTAGCTAGCGCGGCTTCAATGCCGCGGCGCGGACGCTGCCGGCCGCGCCGCCCAGCAGCAGGTGCTTGCCGTCCGGGCTGACGAGAAGCGTGTGCAGACGGCCGCCGAGCTCGCCCCCGCTCGTCGCTCCTTCGAGCGTGTCCGGGTCGAGCACGCCCGCCTTGCCGTCGCTGCCGCCGGCGAAGAGGCGCGTGCCGTCGGGCGACCAGGCGACGGCGCGCGGCGCCGAGTCCAGCCGGGCAAACCGCATCAGACGCCCCGTCGTCGGCTGCCACAGCCGCACCGTGCGGTCATCGCTGACCGACGCGATCGTGGGCGGCGCCTCGCCGGTCTTCGGCCGCAACGCCAGGTCGTTCACTGCCGCCACGTGATTGTCGAGCGTGCGCAGCGCCTTGCCGCTGTCCGCCTCCCAGACCTGCAACGACTGATCCACGCCCGCCGAGACCACCGTCTTGCCATCGGGCAGGAAGACGATGGCGAGCACGGCGCGCGAGTGCCCTTCGTAGGTGGCAGCCGGCTTGTCGCCATCCTTCGCGAAGACCCGGCAGACGGCGTCTGCGCTCGCGGCGGCCCAGCGCGAACCATCCGGCGCCCAGGCGACGCGATAGACCAGATCATCGCCGATGGCGATGCGGCGGCTCTTGTCCTTGTCCTTCGGCGGCCAGGCGATGACCTCGACGGCGCCTTCCTCCGCCGGTGCGCCGCCGGCGGCGAGCAACGTCTTGCCATCCGGAGCGAAGGCGAGGTCATGCACGTGACGCAGGCTCGTCTTGAGCGCGGACACCGGTTTCAACTCGGGCCAGGAGCGCAGCTCGATCCCCGCCTGCGACCCAAGCACGACCTGCTTGCCGTCCGGCGTGAATGCCGCCGCCGTGATGGGCGGAGCCGCTCCACCGGCGGGAGCGGCGAAGAAAACGGCGACCAGACAACCATGGAAGAGGCGCATCATGATTACCACTCACCACTCACCACTCACACCAACCGATCGATCACCTTCCCGCCCTGATTCACGGGCACGGGTCGTCCGTCCGCGGTTTGCAGTTCCCGGTTGGGGTCGATCCCCAGGAGCGTGTAGATCGTGCGAGCCAGGTCGGCGGGCGTGACGGGGTTGTCGCGCGGGCTTTCGCCGACGCGGTCGCTGCTGCCGATGACCTGGCCACCCTTGATGCCGCCGCCGGCCAGCGCCACGCTGAAAACGCGCGGCCAGTGGTCGCGGCCGCCGCGCGTGTTCAGCTTCGGCGTTCGCCCGAACTCACCCATCGCCACCACCAGCGTCTGCTCCAGCAGCCCGCGTTCCTGCAGGTCGCTTACCAGCGCGGAGAAGGCCAGGTCGAAGCTCGGCACCAGCCCGACGCCGACCTTGGCGCCGCTGTAGCCGTCGCGCAGGTGCAGCACCAACCCTTCGTGCGTATCCCAGCCGGTGTTCAGGACGTTGACGAAGGGCACGCCGCGCTCGACCAGCCGCCGCGCGAGCAGGCAGCTTTGGCCGATGGTGCGCGGGCCGTAGCGGCCGCGCGTCGCGTCCTTTTCATCGCGCAGGTCGAACGCCTTCTTCGCCTCCGGCGAGGTGACGAGGCGAAAAGCCTGCTCGAACGCAGGATCGGCGGGGGCGCGGCGTTCGAGCTCCGCCTGGGCGCGATCGAACTCGGCGAGGAACTCGCGGCGGCGATCGAGCCGCGCGGGCGTCACCCCGGGAAACGCCTCGACGTCGCGGACGCGGAAGTCGGCCTTGCCCGGATCGCCGCCCGTGGCGAACGGCTGAAATGCCGAGCCGAGGAACCCCGCGCCGGCCGTGGGTCGCGATTCGGGAATGGCGATGTAGGGCGGCAGCACCTTCGCCTCGCCGCGCACGTGCGCCACCACCGCGCCGTAGCTGGGGTACTCCAGCACGGGCGATGGCTTGTAGCCCGTCAGCAGATACTGATTGGCGATGCCGTGCTCCCCCAGCGGCGACGTCATGGAGCGAACCAGCGCGATCCGGTCCATCTGCTTGGCGGTGTTGGGCAGGTGCTCGCAGACGTCGATGCCGGGCACCTTGGTGGGGATGGGCTTGAACGGCCCGCGCACGTCGGCCGGCACCTCGGGCTTCAGGTCCCAGGTTTCCAGATGACTGGGGCCGCCATCGAGCCAGACGAGGATGCACGCCTTGGCCCGCGCCGCCGCGTCCTTGGCGCGAAGCCAGCCCGGCAGGCTCAACCCCAGCGCCGACAGGCTCCCCACGCGAAGGAAGTCCCGACGACGCATGCCATCACAACGAATGTAGTTCATGGTCCGTAGTCCGTAGTTCGATGTTCAATCATACTGGTTAGCCGCGACCTGGGGTTCTTGGCTTTCAGAATCCGTCGCGAATGAGTCAAGTCTTGTGGCACGCCCTTCGGAGTACCTCAGAGCGTGCCACCCAGCGTTGCTTTCATCGGTCTGAGGCGGAGCCTCGCTAGTGATTCGTGCGAAATTCCCGGCAGTTCAGCAGCGCCCACGCCACGTCCTCCAGGCACGCTTGCCGCCCTTCCGCCCCCGCCTTTTCGATTCGGCCCAGCCAGCCGGCGAGTTCCTTCTCCGACGGGAGTCTCCCCAGGCCGTGTCGGTAGAAAGCCGTGACGATGGCGCGGTCCGACTCGCTCGCCGCGATCATGCGCCACAGCCGGCCGGTCTTCGCCGTGATCTTCGCGTTGATGAGGTCGCCGTTGAGCAGGTGCAGCCGGGCGGGTAGGCCGGCCGCCACGGTGCTCTCCTCGCAGGCACCGACGCGCGTGCAGCGGCCGAGCACGTCCAGCGATGGCGCCGGCGTCAGCGGATCGAAGATCGTGATGGCGCGCGTGCCTTCGGGCAGCCCCGCGAATGCCTGCGGCACGCCGGTCACGCTCGCCAGCGCGTCCAGCAGCACCTCCGGCTCCAGGTCGCGCGAATAGGAACGCGCGTAGTAGCAATCGTCCGCCTCGTTGCCGGCCACCGGGTGAGCGCTCCGCCCATAGGCGCGGCTGAGCGCGATCTGACGCAGCGTGTGTCGCACGTCGTAGCCGTGCTTGATGAAGTCGGCCGCCAGGCGGTCGAGCAGCTTCGGATGGCTGGCGGGGTTGGTGGCGCGAAGGTCGTCCACCGGCTCGACCAGCCCGCGGCCGAACATCGCCCGCCACAGCCGATTCACCTGGGCCTTCGCGAACAGCGAGTTGTCCTTGTTCGTGACCCAATCGGCCAGGGCGGTGCGGGCGTCGCCGGAGTCGTCGAGATAGCGGATGCCGGGGATGCGCGGCACCGCCGGCTCGCCCGTGCGCAGGTTCGTCACGGCGCCGCGACCGCCCACCTTTACCACCCGGCCTCGCTCCAGCTTCGCGAACACCGCCGCCAGGCCGTGGTAGTCGTCCTGCGTCCAGCGATCGAGCGGGTGATTGTGGCAGTTGGCGCATTGCAGGCGAGCACCCAGAAACACCCGGCTGACCAGCTCCGCCTGACCGCGCGCGTCGCCGCTCATGCGCGCGAAGTTGGCGGCGCCCACCACGTGCGAATCGCCCGTCGCCGTCAGCAACTCGCGTGCCCAGCGGTCGAGCGGCATTCCCTCCATGAGAGACGTTCGCAGCCACTGCGTGTAAGCGAGCGTGCCCTGCTTGTCGTTCGGCAGCGAATGCAGCCGCAGCGTCCGCGACAGCCGCAGCGTCCAGTAGTCGGCGAATTCCTCGCTCTTCAGCAGGCGCTCGACCAGGGCCTTGCGCTTGTCGGCCGACGTGTCCTTGCCGTAGGCGTCCACTTCCTCGGGCGTCGGCAGCGTGCCGGTGAGATCGAGGCGGATGCGGCGCACGAAGGCGGCGTCATCCGCCTGCGGCGACACCGGCAGGCGCAGCAGCGCCAGCGTGTCGAGGACCTCCTCATCGATCAGGTTGTCGCGCGGCTTCGCGCGGAGATCGACGGGCTTGTCGCCGATGGGCCGCGTGACGCGCAGCGGCTCGACGCGATCGAGAAAACGCGCGACCACCACGTGCGGGCCCCGCCGCCGCACCACCGCCGTGGTCTTGTCGCCATCGCGAAGGGCCAGCGCGGTCGGGTCGGCCGACGTGAACACCGTCCACTGCGTCACGTCTTCTTCCGCCCCGTCGTCGAAGCGAGCCACGGCCTTCAGCGTCACCTCGGCGTTGTCGCGGTAGACGATGTCGGGCGTCGCGGCGATGCGGAAACCGGTGAGCCGCCGCGCCTTGCCGCGCGGCGCGCCGGCGGCGATCCACGCGGCCAGCCGCTTCGCCCCGGGACCGGCGTCCGGCAAGACTGCGCCGCCGCCGTGCGAGAGGTCGCCGGTCGGCTTCATCAGGATCAAACTGTTGGCGGGCGTGGTGAGGTTGATGCGTCGGCCTTCGAGGGCGTGCACGATGGCGTCGTGGTCGGCGGCCGGATCGCTGCCGAAGAGCGACAGATGAAATCCGCCGCGCCCCGCCGCGGCCCCGTGGCAGGCTCCGGCGTTGCAGCCGGCGCGGGTGAACACGGGGATAATCTCCGTGTCGAAATGGGGCATCGTCGGCGCCCCCGTCAGGACTGCCGCCGCCAGCATGCACGATCCGATCACGATCACCTCCTCGTTCCCAGGCTCTGCCTGGGAACGCACTGCCGCGAGGCTCTGCCTCGCTGAAGCGCCACGGACGTTATCGATACTGCGGCGACCGGCTCGTATGAGGGCCGGTATTCAAACCGGCCGGCTCGCCGGTCTCCAATTCACAGCCAGCGTCGGAGTCGGCCGCTTCTCTTGGACCACGCCGGCGGCGCTTCCGCGAGGCAGAGCCTCGCGGAAGTGCGTTCCCAGGCAGAGCCTGGGAACGAGGAAACGAGGAACGAGGAGTTACTTCGGTTTGCCGAAGTCCTTGGCCCACTTCTTGAGGTATTCCTGCGCCTTCGGCGTGCCGTAGTCCGTCAGCTTGCCGGCATCGATGATGGTGTTGGCGATGCGGCCTACCTCCTTGCGAGCGGCCTCGTTCTTCGCCACGTACTCCTCGATTGCCTTCGCGGCCTTGTCCACGTCTTCCGGGGTGGCGTCTTTCTGGATCAGCGGGCGCAGCAGGCCGCGCAGATTCTCGTCGGGCGCCGGGCGCTTGTCCGGCTCGCGCTTCGGGCCCGCCAGGAGGTCCTCCACCTTCGGCGCCGTGCCCCCCACTTCCTTCACGATCGCATCCAGGATCTTTGGCAGATCGGCCTGCACGCTCGGCTGCACCAGCGCGAAGTTCGCCGTCACCTTGTCCTTGTTCCCCACCAGGATCGTCAGCGTCACCTTGCGGTTCAGGCCATACTTCCCCGGGCCTTCCCGCCCGTCCGGGGAAATCCCCGTCGGCGTCCCTTCCGTCAGCGCGTGCTTGTTGCGCTTCAGCGCGTTCTCCCCTTCGGTGGCATCGTCGGCCAGCCAGACGACCCCCGTGGTCAGCCCATCCTTGACGCGGGATTTCGTGTATCCAGTCAGAGTTCGCACCATGCTGATCGACTGGCGATTGACGTCGTGCACGAAGACCAGGACGATCGGCTTTGTCTTGGCGGCGGCGACGAAGTCGAGGTCCTTGCCCGCATCGGGCTCGAAGACCCCCTTGACCGTAAATCCCGGCAGCCCCTCGCCGACCTGCGGGCCGGAGAAGAGCTTCTCCTCCGCGCCGCATTGGGAGACGAGGCCCAGAACGAGCAGACAGGCAAGCGTGGTTCTCATGAGTGGGGTCCTTTGGTCCGGTTCCCCTCTCCCCCTGTACTCAGGGGGAGAGGGGTTAGGGGGTTGAGGCCAGGGTCAATTCACCCCTACCCCCGGCCCCTCTCCCCCTGAGTACAGGGGGAGAGGGAGAAAGATCACTTCTTCGGCTCGGGAGGGCGCAGCGCGTTATCGATGCGCTTGCTCAGGATCTTGAATCGCTCCGCCCCGACGATGGTGCGCAGCTCGGTCTGCATCGTGTGGTAGCTGCGCAGCAGCTTGCCTTGCAGCTCCAGCACCTCGGCCTGCAGTTTGGTTACTTGCTCTTCATCGAGCTCGAAACGGGCGTAGCAGTCCACGAGCTTCTGCTGTGCCGTCTCCAGCCGGGCCTTCAAGTCGGTACGTTCCTGCTGATGCGTTTTCACCAGGGTGCGGACCCTGGTCACCTGCTCCTCGCTGAGGGGCGGAGGGACCGGGTCGGCCGCAGGCGCCGCCAGCGCTGCCAGCAAGCAGATCGAGGCCATCATCGCTTTGGTCCCTCCAGGCGATTCAGCGCGACCACCACCACGTCATCGCGGCGGGAGAGGATCGTCAGCCCATCGACGGGCGGCGGACCGAACAACTCGTCGAGCTCCTGCGGCGACAACTCCGCCGCGGCGACGACCGTGTTCGACCCAGGACCGCCAACCGGGGCCGTCGTGCTGCCGGCCCACGGCCGCCACACCACCAGGCTGGCGGCGACAAAGACTGCCGCAACGGAAGCCACCTGCTGAAGACGGCGGCGCCGCAGCCGGCGCCGCACCTGCCCGGCCACCGTCGCCGGCGTCCCCGGCAGCGGCAGCGAACGCAGCGCCCGCCCCAGGCCGGCGTCACGAGCTTCGTCATTCGGATCCAAAGAACTCATCGCCATCTCCCAGGACCTGTCGCAGCCGGGCCCGGGCCCGGCTCAGTCGCATCTTCAGGGCATCGCGCGTCGTATTCACGATCGTCGCGATCTCGGCCAGGCTCTGCTCCTCGAAATAGTGCAGGTGAACCAGGGCCCGGTCTTCCGCGCTCAACGTCGCCAAGGCTTGATCGAGCTTGCGGGACACTTCGGCCCGGTGATCGCTGGCGGCAGCGACCGCCGAAGGATCGCTCGACTCGGAGGGCTTGGCTCTTGTCCAGATTCGCCACCACCGGCCCCGGCTGCGGGCGTGATCGATAACCACACGATAGCCAACCTGGTGGATCCAGGTTCCGGCGGTGGCATCCCCGCGCCAGCTGCCGCAGCGAAACCACACCGCCGCGAGGGCGTCCGCAACCGCGTCTTCCGCGCGGCCGCCGTCGCGCAGCACCCGATAGGCGATGCGGAAGAGGCGCTCCTGGTAGCGGGCGATCAACTCCCCCAGCGCGGCTTCGTCGCCGCCCTGGCAGCGCCGCAGCAACTCCTCGTCGGACACCCGTCCACTCTCCGCGCTCGTGGGTTGCATCGATCTGCCGGTTAGACGTTGCGAGGAAACGACCGGTAACGCCAGGATCCAAGAAATCGCGTTCTCCTTCGTTCTATCGCGCGACCCGCTTGCGGCTTCGCGCTCGCGTGCGCGGCTCGAGCGGAACCTTCCCAGGAGCTTCGCGCGCACAGCGAGCGCGTCATCGGTGAGTAAGTGCGCCTTGCGGAGCTGCCGTCGGGCTCGGCCGTCATCCGTTGCCAGCGATCCGCCTCGAAGCCGGGGCGGGTCTGGGCCCGGTAGGCGAGGAGCTTGCCGTCGGGCGAGAAGCGCGGCGAGCCGTCCGCGGCCAGGTTCGAGCTGGTCAGGCACTTCACCTTGCCGCCGCCGATGGGGACGCGGCACAGGTCGAAGGTCGTGTCCCACGCCTCGTTCTCCTCCAGCATTCCTGATCGCGGCGCCACGCAGCGCAACAAGAAACCCGAGCCGGCGTTGCCGTCTCGGGTTGAGCTTTTGAGGCGTTGCTAGTCCGAGGGGGTTCAGGCGAGGGATGCGACCCGGTTTTCCGTCGGTCGGGCTTCGCGATCCTTCTTGTCCATTTCTTCATGAACGACGGGATGCCAACTGGGAGGCGCCGGCGTGCCGACCCCCGTCCGGTGCGGAAACTTGTCGCCATCGAAATGTGTCGGTGAACGGAGGTTCGGGAGCGAAAACCGAGAGCGAGTTGTCCGAGGAATGTCGACGGATTCGCCACAAGAAAGTGCCAAGGTGTGGAACGTGACATCGACCGACGGAATCAGAAGGGACATGAGCGGAGCCGGCGCACAAGGGAAACGCTGGACCACTGGCAGGGTCGTGATCCGACGCTACGCGGCAGCTTTCCACGAGTAGGACCTCAGCACGCCGCCAATGATTTGCGGAGATAGACCCGGCGCGCATTGTTACGAAGAGGGTTCCTCTCGGGGAGCTTTTCTGTCCCGGTTCGAGTTGCCGGGACCAACCAGTTGACGGAGAACGCCGAGAGCAGTCCCTCCCGGCGTTTTTCGTTTTCCGCCTTTCCCGCAACGACTTCCGATCACCTCGTCGCAGCGCCGAAACTCTCCGTTTCGAGAGAGGCGAGTCGGGGTCCGGGAGGAACCCTGGCTGTTCCCCTCGGACCCCGAAACTCTCCCGCCAAAACTCTCAGAGTCTCTGGTTACCACCCCCCGAAAAGTTACCAACCCGTTTCCTCTCGGACCCCGATGCGTCATCTCGAACGGCGACCGCAAAGGCCTATGGGTAGTGCGTCTCGTTCCCTTCCCGCCAGACAGCCGACCGGCCGCGCCTCGACCTGGTCAAGATCGACGCCGAGGGCGCGGAGGGTCTGGTCTGGGAGGGCATGCAAGAAACCCTGCGCCGCTTCCCGCACGCGGTCGTCGTCCTCGAACTTCATCTCCAGCGCGACCCGCCGCAGACGGTCGGCGTCCTGCACCAGCTGCAACGGGCCGGCTATCCCCTTCGCTCGATCAACTACGAAGGCGATCTGGTTCCGAACACCCCCGACGCGATCCTTGCCCGGCCGCAAGAGCACTGGACCCTGTGGCTCCAGAGGTGAGCAATCGGGTTTCTCTGCTGAACAGCGGCAAGTGACTGGACATCGCTTGCCCCAATCAGCCGCCTGCGCAATTGATTCACTCGGACCTCGGCCCGATGCACTGGGTCGCCAAGGCCGCGTCTTACCAGACGGTACGGGTCGTTCCGCCGCCGGCGCAGGCGTCGCGGCGATGTGGTCAACAGTAGCGGGGCCAACCCTTGCTTTTCAGGGGATTGGCGAGTCTCTGATGCCAGTTGGGGGCCTAGAATCGACACTTGACTTCAGTGTCATTCCGGGAGGAGCAATTGGAGGCTTTCCAGAAATTCTGTTGTCGCGTGGCGAATTTCTGACGTGGCGAGACAATACATGAAGAGCACCCATGCGACCACTGTGGCCGAATGAACGTGCGTTCAGTATCATCAGACAGAGATGGCGCTTTGATGGATGCCGAGCAGCACCGACAGTTCGCCGAGCGCCTCGTGCGCAACCAGCAGCGGGTGTTCCGCTACATCGTGTCGCTGGTGCCGAACCGGGCGGACGCCGAGGAGTTGTTCCAGCAGACCTGCCTCAGCCTGTGGGAATGCTGGGAGCGCTATGACCCTGTGCTGGACTTCTTCCCGTGGGCCTGCGGCTTCGCCCACAACCACGTGCGCAACTTCCAGCGGAAGCGCCAGAACGCTCAGGTGCAGTTGCAGGCGGACGTCCTCGAGATGCTGGCCGAGCGAAGTCAGGAGTTGAGGCAGCGCGAGGACGACCGGCTTGCAGCCTTACAAGACTGCCTGGCCGAGTTGACCGAACGGAATCGTCGTGTCATTGAGAGCTATTACGGTGGCAGGACGGTGCAGCAGATCGCGGACCAGTTGCCCACATCTCCCAATACTGTGTACAAGCTCCTGGACCGCGTTCGCAAGGCCCTGCACGACTGCGTTTTGCTGCGGCTGGCCGGAGGAGGGGTGTCGTGAACAATCTCGAAACCCTGCGTCAGCTTGCCAGTGCCATGATCGACGGAACGGCCAGCTCGGCCGATGCCGAACAGTTATCGGCCATGCTGCGGGATCATCCCGAGCTGCGTGATGCCTATCTCGATTTCCTCGACACTCACGCCGCCCTGTGCTGGCTCTACCGGGACCTGGCCGCGACCGTGCCTCAGGAGCAACCGCCACCAGCGCCGGCCGTGCCCCGGCGGCCTTCGAGAGTTCGAGCGATCTTTCCTTGGTTGGTGGCGGGACTCGCCGCCTCCATCGCCGTCGTGGCTTTTCTGCGCCTGGGCCAGGTGCCGCAGGTCAACCCAACTGGGCCCGGTGTCGAACAGCCAGAAACGTCGACCGGATCGAAGACGGCTTTGCTCGTGGACGAGGCAGGAGCGGAATTCACCCCGAACCACGGCCCTCAGGGGGTTCGCTTCGGCCCGGGAGTCTATGAACTGCGACGCGGGATTGTCCATTTGCGATTCGCTAACGGAGCCGACGTGGTGCTGGCAGGCCCCGCTCAGTTTGAGGTAACGGACGCGCAGCACATTCGGCTGATCGAGGGCAGCATCCGGGTCACCGCCCCGCCAACGGCAAAGGGATTTACGGTTGCCACCCCCCATGCAACTTTCATCGACCTGGGGACCGAATTTGGTATGCGCGTCCATCCCGCGAGTCGCGCCAGTGACCTGTACGTCTTCGACGGGCAGGTCAACGTCACCGACCCGCATTCGGGTGAGGAACGTTCCGTCCTCGGGGGGCAGTCTTTCCGCGTAGTGGATGGCAGGCCCACAACCGCCCCGCCACTGAAAGAGAACGACTTCCCCACGCCCGGATTGATCGGGCTGAAGCGGTGGGAAGAGTACGAGCGACAGGTGCGCGAGGACCGGACCCTCCTCGCCTTTTACCCGTTCCGCCGCCAGGCCGACGAGTCCGTACTGGTGAATTCGGTCGGCGGCGAGATGGGCGACGGTCGCATCGCTGGCGCGCGGTGGACGACCGGGCGGTGGCCCGGGAAGGATGCGCTGCTGTTCGACCGCGACACCGACTTCGCGCAGGTCACGATCCCTGGAGAGCACCAGGAACTCACCATCGCGGCGTGGGTGAAGGTTGATCGCATCGACTTCGTCCTCAACGCGATCCTGAACTCGGACGGGTATGAACCGGGCGGTATCCACTTCCAACTCAACCGGCAGGGGTTTGCCCGTGGCGGATTGGTCGTTCCGGGTTCGTACAAGGACACTTTTGAGGGCAAGCCAGTCCCGCTCGGGAGTTGGGTCCACGTCGCGTCCGTGATCTCTGCTCGGACGCGGACCCAGCAGATCTTCGTGAACGGCTCACTGGCCCGTGAACGCCACTGGCAAAACGACGTGCCTTTGCGGCCCGGGTCGTGCAGGATCGGTAACTGGCTTCTCGACACGAAGGACAAGTTCCCGATCCGCGCGCTGCGCGGCCAAATCGACGAGCTGGCCGTCTGGGGTCGGGTATTGCCGTCCGAAGAGGTACAGAAGCTCGTCGATGCCGGCCGGCCTGGCCTGCCCTGGAACGAGAAATCGAGATGACCACAATCCACTTGGCTTCGAGGTGATGGAATGAAACCGGATCGCTGTCACGGACCTGTATCCCGTCGGTCGTTCCTGACGATCGGCACCCTCGGCGTCGCCGGGCTGAGCCTCGGTGACGTCATGCGCCTGCGGGCTGCCGAAAGGAAGGCGAACGCCGCCCCGGACACGTCGGTCCTCTTCGTGTGGCTGGCCGGCGGTCCGCCGCACCTGGACATGTACGACATGAAGCCGGACGCGCCGGACGAGTACCGCGGGCCGTTCCGGCCGATTCGGACGAACGTCCCGGGCCTGGATGTGTGCGAACACATGCCGTTGCATGCGAAATGTGCCGATAAGTACACGATCATTCGCAGTATCTCGCACACGTTTAACGACCACGGCGGCGGCAGTAAACGAGTGATGACGGGCCGCATCCCGAAAACACCCACGGAGACCATCAACGACGCCCCGGCGGTCAGCACGATTGTCGCCAAGATGCGCGAGCAAATCGATGTGGGGCTGCCGAATTGCATCTCCGCGGTCGATGGTGACAAATCCCCACCGAATACCTACGCGCAGGGGGCGGCCTATCTGGGTCCCCGCTATCTGCCATTCATGCTGGCGGGCGATCCGAACAAGGCCGATTTCCAGATTCGCAACGTCAGTCTCGACACGTCCATGTCCTTGCGCCTGGATGATCGACTGCGTTTGCAGAAGGGCCTTGATACCCTGCGGCGCGATCTCGACTCGTCCGGCATGATGGGAGCCATGGATCGCTACGACCAACAAGCCCTCAGTTTGATGGCCAGCCCGCAATCGCGGCACGCATTCGATCTCTCGAAGGAGCCGGCGAGCGTTCGCGATCGCTACGGCCGTCATGCTTGGGGCCAACGAGCGCTGTTGGGCCGCCGATTGGTGGAAGCCGGGTGTAGTTTCGTGACGGTGGTCATGGAGAATCCGCATATTCAGGGGACGTTCTACAACTGGGATACGCATGCGGTCAATCACGACAATTTCAAGGACATGAGCCTGCGCCTGCCGCGCTACGATCAGGCCATCACCGCCTTGATCGAGGATCTGCACGCTCGCGGGCTCACGGACAAAGTCATGCTGGTGGTCACCGGCGAGTTCGGCCGTTCGCCGAAGATCAGTATCAACAACGATCCGAAGAAGGGGATGCGGAACGGTCGCGAGCATTGGCCGCAGGCGATGTCGGTCCTGATGTGTGGTGGCGGCATGCGTCACGGCCAGATCGTCGGCTCAACGAATGCACGTGGCGAACGCCCACACACCCGACCGCTGACGCCGAACGACATGTGGGCGACCGTTTATCGTCACCTGGGCATTGACATCGAGCATACCTTCCCGGACCCGACCGGTCGGCCGATGGTCATCCTGCCCTTTGGCTCGCCCATCCGCGAGTTGATTTGATTGTTCCGGGCCGACGTAACGCAAGATCCCATGTTCCCGAGTTCCACGCGATGATGACCCTTCATTACCCTAGTCTTGTAACAGCATGTTTGCTGGCCGCTGCGCCGGTTTGGGCTCAGGACCGCGGTGCGGTGAAGGAAACCCCCGCGCCGAAGACGGGCGAGGTCAGGAAACTCTCCGTTTGGCCCGAACGCGTCGCGTTGATCGGGGAAGAGGACTCGTCCCAGCTGATTGTCTCGGGCGAGTTTGATGATCGCGTGCAAGACCTGAGCGGCCACGCGAAGTATGCGGTTGCGAATGCGAAGGTCGCCAAGGTTACCGACAATGGCCGGATCATCCCGCTCGGCGATGGCGCCACGGAGATCACAGCGAGTTTTGGCGACAAGACCGCAACGATCACGGTCACGGTCGAGGCGATGGAGAACGCCCCGATCGATTTTGGCAGGCAGATCGTTCCGCTGCTGACGAAACTCGGGTGCAGCGGCGGCAGTTGCCATGGCAAGATCGGGGGACAGAACGGGTTTGCGCTCTCGCTGTTCGGCTATGACCCGGCATTCGATTTCCGGTCGCTGGTGAAGGAGAGCCGCGGCCGCCGGATTTTTTACGCGTCGCCCGAGAACAGCCTCATGCTGCTCAAGGGCACGGGCGCCGTGGCCCACGCCGGCGGCAAGCGTCTCGAAGTCGGCTCGGATCATTACAAGCTGCTGCGTCGATGGATCGCCTCGGGGACGCCGTTCGGATCGCCGAAGGCTACCGCTCTGGAGAGAATCTCCGTGTATCCGGAAAGCCGGCTTCTGGCTCGGAACAACCGCCAGCAACTGGCTGTCGCGGCGCACTATGCCGATGGTTCGATGGCGGATGTCACCCGGCAGGTCCTTTACGAATCGAACGACAACGAAGTCGCGCTCGTCGACGACGTCGGCCAGGTCCGTACGCAAAGCAGAAGCGGCGATGCGGCCATCATGATTCGCTACTTCGATCAGGTCGCTGTCTTTCGGGCAACCGTGCCGTTCTCGCCCCAGCCTCTCAAATTTGCTTTCGACGAGCGGACGATCGTCGATCGATTCACCAGGAAGAAATGGGATCAACTCGGCATCGCCCCCGGTGAACGATGCACGGACGAACAATTTCTCCGCCGCGTCTCGCTGGACCTGATCGGAACACTGCCGACGCCGAAGCAGGTGCAGGCGTTTCTGGACAGTAAGGACCCCGACAAGCGCGACCGCTTGATTGACGAGTTGCTGAAGACAGAAGAGTACAGTTACCTCTTTGCGAACAAGTGGGCCAGCATTCTCCGAGTAACTCGCCGGAGCGGTCTCGACAACTCGACCCGTTTCCATGCGTGGATTCGGGATGCCATCGCGAGCGACATGCCTTACGACCAGTTTGTTCGCGGCATCCTGACCGCCACAGGCGATGAAGCCGCTCATCCGCCTACGACGTGGTACAAGGAACTGAAAGAGCCTCAGCAAGTTTCCAACGACACCGCGCAAATCTTCCTCGGTCTTCGCATCGGCTGCGCCCAATGCCATCATCATCCGTACGAGAAGTGGAGTCAGGATGATTACTGGAGCCTCGCCGCCTTCTTTGGGCGCGTTGAACGCAAAGATGTCCCTTTTGGCGATCCAAAAGACAAGAAAGTGCGACTGGGAATCGAGATAAAGAAGCAAGGAAGCGTTGACAATCCTCGCACGAAAAAGCCGGCCAGCATCCAACCGCTCGATGGGGAACCGATCCAGGTTCCTGCCGGAGAGGATCCCCGCGCTCACCTCGTCGACTGGATGGCCGATTCGAAGAACCCAAACTTTGCCCGGGCCATCGCCAATCGTTACTGGTCACATTTCTTCGGTCGCGGCATCGTCGATCCGATTGACGACATGCGTGTCACGAATCCGCCGTCGAACCCCGAACTCCTCGACGCCCTCGCCCGGGAACTCGTCGATTCCAAGTACAGCCTGAAACATCTGATCCGGACGATCGTCCGCAGCCGCACCTATCAACTCAGTTCGGTGCCCACTGATTCCAATCAGTTCGACAAGCAATCGTTTGCGCGATTCTATCCGCGGCGACTGCCGGCCGAGGTTCTCCACGACGCCATCAATCAGGTTACCTCCAGCAAGGCATCGTTCAAGCTGCCCGGCAAGGGTAAAGGGGAAAAAAATGCGGACGATGGCCTCCGAGCCATCATGCTGCCTGACGAGGGGTTCTCCTCTTACTTTCTTGAGGTTTTCGGTCGGCCGCAACGGACGAGTGGCTGTGAATGCGAACGCGTTGCGGACGCCAACTTGTCGCAATCGTTGCACCTGTTCAACTCCCAGGAAATGCTAGCCAAGTTCGACGCCAAGGCGGACTTGCTCGTCAAGGACAATCGTCCGCACGAGGTGAAGTTGAAGGAGTTGTTTGTCAGCGTCTACGGCCGGCCACCAACGGAGTCGCAATTGAGCCTGACCCTGGAGCACGTGATGAGCGCGACGGACAAGAAGATCGCTTACGGCAACGTGATCTGGGCCCTGATCAACACGCGTGAGTTTATGTTCAACCATTAGACAGCGTCGCGAAGTAAACGACGAGAATGGCCGCCGCATCAACCCAGACCCGGTTGGCAACGACCCTTTGGTTGGGAACTGGTCAACGAAAGGTCGGAACGCTTGAAAGGCAAAAGGGGTTCCATGAATCTGAATACATCCCTCACAACCGCTGCCCTGATCCTCGCTTGCTTCTTGCCGAAAGCGACTGGCGCAGACACGAAGGACGAAGCACTTGTGCAATCGTTCTTCAAGGAGCATTGCGTCCGTTGCCACAACGCAACGACGAAGAAGGGGAAATTCGAGCTGCACGACTTGAAGACGGACATCGGTGGCAACAACGCCCGATTCGCCGCGATTCTGGAGCGGTTGCGCGCTGGGGACATGCCGCCCGAGAAGGAGCCGCAGCCGGACCTCGACACGCTGAAGAAAGTAATTGATGTGATTCAGGCGGGGCTCGGAAAATCAACTCCGGGAATCCCCAAGGCGGTCGAAGTTCCGGTACGTCCGGCCGACGGCAATCATCTTCCCCATTCGCTGCTCTTTGGCGGGAAACCCGGCCCGAGCGTGCCGCCGCCGGCGCGATTGTGGCGGCTTTCACCCGAGGGATACTCCGTCGGATTTCTCAGGTCACTCAACCTGGGAGGGGGTCGGTTATCACAGCCGTTTTCGCTGCACAATGATCCCGGCATCAAGGATTATGCGGCACTCTACTGGATCGACGACGGCGGCACCGACATCCTCATGCGAAATGCGGAATCGATCGCCGGCATGCTGCTCAACAGAAAGCCTGCCCAGATGCCGCCCGAATTCAAGCCCCTGATCGACCCCAAGAAGGCCCCCAGTCGAGAGCAATTGGAAACCGTCATCCGCTCCATGTATCGGATGTTACTGTTGCGTGATCCATTGAACGAGGAAATCACGTCGCTGGTCGCCCTCCACAAGAAATGCTCCGAGCCTCCGGGCGACCTGCTTTCCGCAAGTCGAACGATGCTGATGGCGCCGTTACTTTCCCCCGAAGTGTTGCACCGCTTCGAGGTAGGCCGGGGCGCCGAAGTGAGGTCCGGCGTGCGTATGTTGTCGCCGGAAGAACTCGCTTTCGCGATCAGTCTCGCCTACTCCAACGACCGCGACCCAGGACTTTTCACGGCGGCGAAAAATGGCGGACTCAAAACGAAGCAGGATGTGGAGAAACACGTCCGACGCATCTACGAAGACCCGAATCTCTACAAACCGCGCCTCCTCGGTTTCTTCCATGAGTACTTCGGCTACGATCGCGCTCCCCTGGTCTGCAAGGATGCCCAGCCCGACTACGTCCACAATGCCGATCAGTTGGTTCTGGATACCGATTTACTGGTCATGACCATCCTGCAAAAAGACAAGGATGTGCTGAAGGAACTCCTCACCACCCCCAAGTCATTCGTCAACAGCGGCTGGATCAAAGTGAACGGCGTTCCCGCGAGCTGGAATCGTAACGATGCGACGCTGGATCAATATCTTTCGCGCAATAGGGGTTCGAGGTTGGATTTCTATGCGAAAGACAAACCGTCATCGACGAATCGCCCAAAAGAGAAGAAAAAGGGGGCAACCGAAACGGCTTACGGGTTCGACGAATGGCCCCAGAAACAGCCCGTCGACCTGCCCGGCGACCGCATCGGCGTTCTGATGCAGCCGAGCTGGCTCGTCGCCTGGGGCTCGAACTTCGACAACGATCCGGTTCGTCGGGGCCTGTGGATCCGCGAGCGCTTGCTGGGAGACAAAGTCCCCGAGGTTCCGGTCGGCGTCGTGATCGTGTTGCCAGACGATCCGAAGCGGACTCTGCGGGACCGCATGAAGATCACCAAGGAAAATGTCTGCTGGAAATGTCACCAGAAGATCGACGACCTGGGCTTTCCGTTCGAGGCGTTCGACCACTTCGGCCGGCCGCGGAAGACGGAGAACTCGGTGGATTACAAGGCGTTTTTGGAGACGAAAAAATGGATCGTCCACAAACTGCCGCTCGAGACGACGGGATACGTCTACGCCAGCGGCGATCCGAAGCTTGACGGCCCCGTCAAGAACGCGGCGGAGATGATCCGCAAGCTGGCCGATTCGGAACGCGTTCGGCAAGTGTTTATCCGTTACGCCTTCCGCTATTTCATGGGCCGCAACGAGACCCCCGGCGACGCGGCGACATTGCAGGAGGCGGACCGCGTGTACGTGCAGAGTGGCGGCAGCTTCAAGGAACTGGTGGTGTCGTTGCTGACCTCGGAATCATTCCTCTATCGATCGGTGCAAACTCAAGGAGCCAAGAAATGAATGGCCTTATCCGTTTCTCCGGAACTGTCAGTTGCCTCACGTTGGTCATGTGGGTAACGACTCTCCACGCCGCACCGTCGACGAACGTGATCGTCGAAGTGATCGACGGGGACACAATCAAGATCAGCCATAAGGGTGGCGGTAAGGCCGGTAAGGAGGCGATTCACTGCATCCGCGGAGCGTCGGCCCCCCACCTCGATCAACCGTTTGGAAAAGAGGCGCGGGATCGTCTCAAGGAACTCGCCGTTGCTGGGAAAGAAATTACCCATAGCGGTGGGACAGGGCGGTCATACAAGAAGCTTACCGCGGTTCGCTTCAGAAACGAGAAGGGATACCTCGCGGTCACGATGGTCTCGGAAGGACTCGCCTGGGTTATCGAGAGCGAACTCGAGGATAAGCATGCCAAGCCCGGCAGTTCGAAAAAGTTGATTGATGAAGCGGGGGCGCTGCTCAAGGCCCAGGAGGAAGCACGCAAGGCCAAGCGCGGGCTGTGGGCCGATGAGAAACCCATCGCCCCTTGGGAATGGCGAGGCCCGGCAAAGGAGGGGAAATAGTGCAACCGGAAGCCGACCGCGTGTACGTGCAGAGCGGCGGCAGTTTCAAAGAACTGGTGGTGTCGTTGTTGACCTCGGAATCATTCCTCTATCGATCTGTGCAATCTCAAGGAGCCAAGAAATGAACATGAACTCGAATCGTCGAACGTTTCTCAAGGGCGTCACGCTCGGAGCGGGAGCGGTAGTGCTGCAACCGGTGTTGCAGCAACTTCACGCCGAGGCCGAGGGGCGCGAAGCGCCGCGCCGCATCGTCTTCTTCATCGAAGGCAACGGCATGAAGCCCGACCACATTCAACCGGTGGGCATCGAGCGCAATCGCTCGGCCGACAGGCTGACCGACGTTTCGCTGGCGAATCGTGAGTTGCCCGAGCCGATCGCTCCGCTGTCGCCGTTCAAGAATCGCTTGACGATCATCCAGAATCTGTCGCACCGGATCGCCTCGGGTCGCGGTCACTCGCCCGAATACGGCTCGCTCGGGTGCTACAGCGGTGCCGCCGGTCCGATCGGCCAAACCATCGACTCGGCCCTCGCCAGTAATTTACGAGCGGTCGTTCCCCACCTTGGTTTGGCCCTGAGCCCGAGTCCCGATGCGATCGTCAACTACTCCATCTCGGCCAGTGCGAGCAACAAACCGTTGCCGCTCCTGTGCCAACCGGAACTGGCGTTTCAATCGCTCTTTGGCAGCGCCGCGGGAGGCGAGGCGGCGCGTATTCCGTTCCTTCGGCAACAACTCATGGATCACATGCGGCACGACATTCGCCGGGTCCAGGCGCAGTTACCCGGCCCGGAACGCGCGAGCCTCGACCGTTATCTGGAAGGCTACGAAACGATGCTGGATCGCCACAATGGCATCCTCGGCATGCGCGATCGTCTGCGGGCAAACATGCCGAACACCGACAGGTTCCGGAGCCGACTCGAAACCGACCGGCTCGAAGCCCAGTGCGAACTGGCTGCCGGGGCACTCCTCTCCGGCTTGACGAACGTGGTCACGATTTCCGCCTGCGGAGGGAACTCGTACATGACCTGGAGGAGCCTGGGTATGGCCCTCGCGACCAACGCCATCGGCCACGGCGGCGGGGAAAACGGCAAGACCTCCGACGAGTTGCTCAGAATCATCCGTCGATTTCATGCCGAGAAGATCGCCGGCCTGGCCCGACGGCTCGATGCCGTCCGCGAGGGAAACGGCACCGTCCTCGACAACACCCTCATCGTCTACATGAGCGATTACGGCGACAGTCACCATCCGACCTACAACCAATGGCCCGTGGTGCTCCTCGGCAATCTGGGCGGTCGGCTGCGAACCAACGGCCGCTACCTGGAATACCCGCGCTACGGCGTTCGGGGCCACAAAACGATCGGCACCCTGTACATGGCGCTGCTGCGAGCGGTGGGCGATCGCCGCGAACGATTCGGCAATGTGGACTTGGCCCTGAACGCCGACTCCACCGGCGGACCGTTGACCGACATCCTGGCGTAAGACATGCGGAACATTCTTTACGTCCCTTGAAAGGACCGTTATGATCTCGCAAAAATCGCGACGTTTCGCCGTTGCCGTGGCGGTCTTGATGCTTCTTGGCATGCGTCATTCAGTTCGCGCCCAGCAGAATCAGAAGTCGATGTCGCTCACCGTCGAGCAGGCGAAGGAAATCGTTGCCGGCAAAAACGTCGAATTGCTGCAAAGCGTTACCGAACTGAACGTGGAAGTGGCGCAGATCCTCAGTCAGTTCAGCAAGGGCGATCTCCGGCTCCCTCGCGTACAGACCATCACGCCCGAGGTTGCCAAGGCTCTGGCTCAAACAAAAGTTACGCTCTCGCTAGGTCTGACAACCATCACGCCGGAAGTCGCCCGAGCGCTGGCTACACGCCCGAAAGGGATGCTCGCCCTCGACGCCTTGAGAGAGATATCCGTGGAAGTGGCCAGGGAACTCGCCAAGTTCCGCGGCAAGCTCACGCTCAATGGGCTTCGCACCCTTTCGCGAGAAGTCGCCGTCGAACTGGCGAAACACGTCGGCAAATTCACGCTTTTCGGCCTGACGGAGATTTCCGACGAAGCCGCCGAGGCGCTATCCCACCACCGCTCGACGATGCTTCTCAACGGGCTGACCAAGTTAACCTCGGCTCCTCTCACCGCCACCATGCTTCGGTCAAATGATGGTTTTCTGAATCTCTCCAAGGTCCAGACGATTTCCGACGAGGCCGCAAGAGTGTTCGCGGAATACCAGGGCACAAGATCGATTCGGGTCACTGGGTTGACCGAACTTTCCGACGCCAACGCGTCTCTACTACGCTCGAACCCTCGTATCGAATTACCGCCGAGATTCCAGAAACCATGATAGATCCCTCCGGCCGGCCCATGCACCTGCTGGAGTCGGGCGAGCCGATCCGCGAACTGCTGTAAGCCCGCCGACACCCGCGCGACCGGCAACAGTCGGTCGCGCGTGACCGCCTCGAACTCCTTCGTCGTCATTCCTCTGTAAGACCCGCTAACAAGGTTCCTACCATGCTGACACTCACCGGTTCTCCCACCCAGCGATTCTGCGACGGCCTTTCGCGTCGCAGTTTCCTCCGCATTGGCGCCTTCGGTGGTGTCCTGTCGCTCGCCGATCTGCTGCGACTCCGGGCGCAAGGAGCAGAAACGCCCGCCCGGACGAGTCGCAACAAGGGCGTGATCATGATCTTCCTCAGCGGCGGGGCCTCGCAACTGGACACCTACGACCTGAAACCCGACGCTCCAAAGGAAATTCGCGGCCCCTACAACCCGATCCGCACCAACGTCCCCGGGATCGACATCTGCGAGCTGCTGCCCGAGACCGCGAAGGTGATGGACAAGATCGCTTTGCTTCGCACCGTTGTGCCGGCCATCGACGAGCACACCGACTCCAACGTGATGACCGGCTACTCCGAGGTGGTCAATGCGGTTGATCCACATCCGTGCTTCGGCTCCGTTGTGTCGAAGTACCGGGGCGGCCAGAACGGCATGCCCGGCTTCGTGAGTCTGCGGGGCATGACGAAGTATGGCACCGAACCCGCGAGCCTCGGGCTGGCGCATCGGCCATTCACGCCGGAAGGCCCCGCCCGCGAGAATCTGTCCTTGCCGAAGGGTATTTCCAGCGAGCGAGTGGCCGACCGCCGGGAACTCCTGAAGAGCTTCGACACCATCCGGCGGGACGTCGACACCTCCGGGACGTTCGACGGGCTGGATTCGTACACCTCACAGGCTTTCGACATGATTGCCTCCGGTGCCGTGCGGAAAGCCCTCGATCTCAGCCTGGAGCCGGAAAAAGTTCGCGAGCGGTTCAAGGGTGCGGACTCGGTGCTCTTGGCCCGTCGGTTGGTGGAAGCGGGCGTCGGCTGCGTCACGTTGTCACTCGGCGGCTACTGGGACCACCACTACGGGATCTTCAAGAGCCTGCCCAGGTCCCTGCCCACTCTCGACCGCGGCGTCGCCGCACTGGCCGCCGACCTGTCCGAGCGCGGGCTGGACAAGGAGATCTCGGTCGTCGTCTGGGGCGAGTTCGGCCGCACGCCGCGCATCAACCACGGGCCGGACAACGCGGGCCGCGATCATTGGGCGCCGGTCATGTCCACTCTGATCATGGGCGGCGGCATGCGGATGGGTCAGGTGATCGGCTGCACCGACAGTAAGGGCGGCTACCCCAAGGAGAAGCCGTACTCCGTGCAGCGGGTACTGAGCACGTTGTACAGCCGCCTTGGGATCGACCCGGCGCAGTCGTTCTTCAGCAAGTCCGGCCGTCCGATGTTCATCACCGAGGACCGCGAACCCATCCCGGAACTGATCGGATAGTGTGGAGTATCTCACCATGTTCGTGAAACGCATGATAGCGAGCAATTTTCTGGTCGTTGGCTTACTTCTGCCGACGTTCGCACTTGCTCAGGATGCCCCGCTTCGCGACGTCATCGATCGCGAAATCAAAGCGGGCTGGACGAAGGAGAAAATCACGCCCCCTGCGAAGTCGTCCGACGCGGTGTTCCTACGCCGCATCTATCTCGACCTCGTCGGCATGATTCCCACCTACGACGAAACCACGGCGTTTCTCAAGGACACCGATCCCAAGAAACGCGAAAAGCTTGTTGACAAGCTCTTGGCCGACCCGCGTTACGCCCGGCAACAGGCTCAGGTGTTTGACCTCGCCATGCTAACGCGCAATCACAAGCTGGTCGAAGGTCAGAGTGGTTATCGCAATCGTGGCCGATTCCGCGTCTGGCTGGCAAAACAATTCGAGGCCAACGAACCGTACGACCGGATCGCGGCCAAGATCCTTCAGGCCGAGGAGGACGGGTCGCAGCTCTTTTTTGCTGTCTACAACAACGCGGACGAGATGGTCACCTCGGTGTCGCGGTTCTTTCTCGCCACGCAGATTCAATGTGCCAAGTGTCACGATCATCCCTACGAGGAGTGGAAGCAGAAGGACTACCATGGTATGTCCAGCTTTTTTGTCCGCACCATGGCTGTGGAGGTTCCTGGAAAACCAGAGAGCACCAATCAAAAGGGCAAGCAGTACCGTGTCGGCGAGAAGACCATAGGCGAAGCGCTGTTTTCGCTTGAGAAAATCGACCCGAAGACGAAGAAGAAGGAAACGATCCCGATTCCGCCGAAGTTTCTCCTGGGCGATACGCTGAAAGAGCCGGAAACGCCGAAGGATTTCGTGGAGCCGAAGCTGAAGCCGGGCGAGGTTCCACCCAAGCCAGCGTTTTCGCGGCGCGCTAAGTTCATCGACTGGATGACCGCGAAGGAAAACCCCTTCTTCGCCAAGGCGGCTGCCAATCGCATTTGGGCACAATTCATGGGCCGTGGCTTTGTGCATCCCGTGGACGATTTCAACTCGCAGAATTCGCCGAGCAACGAAGCGTTGTTGAAGGCGATCGAGTCGGCCTTTGTCGCTCAGAAGTTTGATGTGAAGTGGCTGATTCGCGAAATCGTGAACAGCGAAGCGTACCAGGCCACCGATCTCGGCGACGTGACCGATGCGATGCCGAAGTACTACAATCGCGCTCGCATTCGGCCTTTGAACGTCGAGGAGTTAGTCGCTTCTCTCCACATCGCTACGGGGTTGCCGCTCGAACCGGCTCTCAAGACGGAACCGAGCAAGGATATGTTGCAGTATCTGGGCGAGCCAGTTGACGGCCAGGGGAGATTCCAGGGGAGTCTGTCGGAGCATCTGTTCCTCCACAACGGTGATACGTTCCGCAACTTATGCCGCCCGAACAAGGGCAACTTTGCGGACAAGCTGCAAGCCGGCACCGAGCCCTGGGAGACCAAGGTCGAGAAGATGTTCCTGACGGTGCTGAGCCGTCCGCCCAGCAGCGAGGAAAAAGAGCGGTTCGTGACATACCTCAGCACACCGGCCAAGGAGGCGAAGCCAAGCTCCACGCCAATCGAAGAGGCCCTCTGGGTGCTGGTGGCGGGCTCGGAGTTCCGATTCAATCGATAGTCAACCGATAGTCAACCCAAGGGAGATAATATGAACACGATCCTGCAAGCAGGCATGTGCAACACTGGACACCACCTGAGCCGTCGTTCCCTAATGAAGGGACTCCTGACCACTGCCGGTGGCTTTGCCCTCGCGAACTGGGGAGCGCTCACGCATTCGCAATCGATCGCGGCGGAGGCGAAGCGTTCCGGCAAACGCTGCATCATGCTGTACATGGCCGGCGGCGTCAGTCAGATCGACAGCTTCGATATGAAGCCCGGTCGGCCCACAGCTGGGCCATTTCGTCCGATTCAGACCAAGGTCTCCGGCATCCAGGTCTGCGAATATCTGCCGAATATGGCGAAGCACGCCGACAAACTGGCGATCATTCGGAGCATGCGAACGAAAACGCCCGATCACGGCCCCGGTGGCTATTACATGCACACGGGCTATCATCCCAGTGAGCGTTTTCCGCATCCGGAAGTCGGCGCGATGATCGCCAAGTACTGCGAGAACTCGGAAAGCGACCTGCCGAGTTTCGTCAAGATCGGTGGAGAAAGCGGCATTTACGGCGCGGGGTATCTCGGGCCGCAGTTCGATCCGTTCGTGGTGAGCGCTGACGGCAAGCTGCCGGGGTTTGCCAATCCTTCGGTGACGCCTGAGATTCAAGACCGTCGCGGCGACTTGCTGAACTTCATGGAGGAGCGGTTCAAGGAGCAGCGCCCGGGCGAACCGTTTGCAGCTCACCGCACTTCCGAGCTGCGTACCATCCGCCTCATGAAAGCACGGAAGACGTTTGATGTCTCTGCGGAGTGGGAAAAAGCCAAAGTGCGTTACGGCCCAAGCGACTTTGGCCGAGCTTGCTTCACGGCGTTCAAGCTCGTGCAGGCAGGCGTCCCCTTCGTCGAGGCGGCTCACGGCGCCTACGATGGCCACAACGATAACTTCCCGGTCCACAAGGCCAACTTCCAGGAGCTCGATCCCGCATGGGGGGCGCTGTTGCAGGACTTGCAGGAGAGTGGGTTGCTCGAGAACACCCTGGTTGTCTGGACCAGCGAGTTCGGTCGGACACCTGCCATCAATTTCCAAGCAGGCAGAGATCACTTCGGCCGTGCCTGGACAGTGGTCCTTGCTGGAGGCGGTATCAAAGGCGGCCAACATTACGGCGCCACCGACCGCGATGGCTTCGAGGTCACCGAGAATCCAGTCAGTGAAGCAGACTATCTCGCAACCATCTATAAGGCCATGGGCGTTAACCCTCGGGCCAAACACTATCTTGGCTCACGTCCCATCTGGGTCACCGCGGAAGGGGCCAAGCCGATCGAACAGTTACTGGGATAGACTCGCCGCTTGCGGCTTAACGTGCAAAACGAGACAACTATGAATCACTTTAAAGACGCCAAGGTCATCCACACGCTCCCCTGGAACAGCGAGGTGATCACCACCGCCGCGTTCATCGGCAACGACCAAGTCGCTGCGGGCAACAAGCACGGCGACATCCTCATCTGGAAGATCCCGGCCAAAGGTGGCGACAAGCTCGACCCGGTGCGAAAGCTGGTCGGTCATTCGGGCGCAGTCAATCGTCTCCTTGTCACGCCAGACGGCAAAACCCTCATCTCCGCAAGCAATGACCGAACCGTGAAAATCTGGGATGCGCTCAACGACATTGGCGAGCCCGGCAAGGTCGTGCTCAACGATGGCGTGATATTGAAGGGGGTCGTCGAGAAGGTCGACAAGCTGCCGACTTTGCCACCGTCCCACGAAGTGAAGGTCGTCGTACAGAAGCCGATCAAGGAACTCACGGGGCATCAAGAGTGGGTCCAGGGGCTGGCCCAGACGCCCGATGGCAAGCGGCTCGTTTCCGGCGACGATCAAGGTGTCGTCATCGTCTGGGATCTTCCCACCGGGAAAGAGCTGAACCGTTGGCAGTGCAAAAATTGGGTGAGCAGCCTGGCGATTTCACCCGATGGCAAGACCGTAGCCGTCTCACAGCATGTCCCGTATCGGGACAAAGTGAAGATCCCGCCCAGCTTTCACCTTTGGGAAGCCGACAACGGCAAATTGAAAGCCGATCTCACCAAGGAAATCGTGGGAGGCATGACCGCCGTCGCCTATTCACCCGAGGGCAAATGGCTGGCCATGTGTCGCGGCAATATCGAACTCGAGGGGACGACGGGAAAGGTCTTGTTGTTCGACCCGTCCACCGGGAAGAAGGTTCGCGAGTTGACGCCCGGCCACTCTCGCGGTGCAACGGACATCGCCTTCCACCCGGACGGCAAACATATTTTCTCGGCGGGACGCGATCAACTCGTAAAGATCTGGCAACTCGAAGACGGCAAACTGGTGCGCGATCTCGGCAAATTCGCGGAACGCGGTTTCTGGATCACGTCGATTTCCATCTCGCCCGACGGCCGCCTCCTCGCCGCCGCCGACGATAATGAACGGAAGGTACTCATCTACTCCTTGACGGGGACATAGATGCATGACCAATCCGCCCTGCATAGACGGCCAGGACGATAACAGAAATATTGGCGGAACGATCCACGAAAGTCACGAACCTTCGAAAGGCGAATTGAACATGTACAACCCCTTAAACATGATCGCTCCGGGCCAACTCGACCGACGTACAGTCCTCAAGGGCGTCGCGCTCGGGGCCGGCGCGGTGGTCCTGCAGCCGTTTTTGCAACGGCTCGCCGCCGAACAAGCCGGGCAGGCGCCACCCAAGCGCTTCGTCTTCTTCATGGAGAGCAACGGCCTTTACCCGTACCACGTTCAGCCCAAGGGAGTGGACGCGAAGAAGGCGGCTCGGCTGGTCGACCTGCCGCTCGCTGACCTGGAACTTCCCGAACCGATTGAACCGCTGACACCGTTCAAGAAGCGGATGGCCATTGTTCAGAAACTCTCCCACAAGATCTCGGGCGGAGGCGATCACGGCAAGGGCTACGGCGGCCTTGGCTGCTTCCACTGGCGACGCGGGGTCGCCGGTCAAACGATCGACCACGCTCTTGCCTCGGCACAACCGAGCGTCCTTCCTGTGCTCGGGCTGTGTGTGCCGCCCTCGGCGGACACCGTGTTCGCCAACTCCGTCTCGGCCAGTGCTCCCCGCCGACCAACCCCGATGATCTGTCAACCGAACCTCGCCTTCCGGATGTTCTTCGGCAGCGTCGCGGACGGGGACGCAGGTCGTGCGTTTCAAGCACGGAACAAATTGCTGGACTGGTGCCGCTCCGACATCAAACGGGTCCGGGACGAGTTACCCTCGATGGACCGCGAGAAGCTCGACGTCTACCTCGACACGTTCGAGCAAATGCGGTCGCGGCAAGATAAGATCAACGATATCAAGGATCGCCTGAAGGCCAACTTGCCCGCCCTCAACAAGTTCGACAGCAAGCGGACGACGCAGCGATTCGAGGCACAATGCGCGATCGCCACGGCTTCTCTCGCGGCAGGGCTCACGAATGTGGTGACGCTCGATGCGGCTGGCGGTATTGGCCAGTACCACACCTGGACCGAACTCGGTGTCACCAAGGACGGCCATGCGATTGGTCATTCGGCCGGTCAACCTGACAGCGCGAAGTTTGCCATCGCGATTCGCCGTTTCCATGCCGAACGCGTTGCCGATCTGGCCCGTCGGCTCGATGCGGTGAAAGAAGGCAACGGCACGATGCTCGACAATACCCTCATCATCTGGATGAGCGATTCGGGCGAGGGGCATCACGGGGCCTGCGCGGAATGGCCATTGGTGCTGGTCGGCGGCCTGGCAGGTAAACTGAAGACCGCGGGGCGCTTCCTGCAATATCCGAACTACGAGACCGCCGGCAATCGCACGATCGCAAACTTCTACCTGTCGCTCTTGCACGCGGTGGGGGACAAACGCGAGAAGTTCGGCGAACGCGATCCGAACATGAACGAAGCGGAGCAGAACGGTCCGCTGGCGGAGATTTTGGCGTGAAACTCTGCGGCTCCGAATCGCTCACTAACCGAATCCGAAGGAACCATGCTTAAGTTCTTGCTCCCAGCTCTGTTCCTGATCGTGTTGTCTGCAGCACGAGCGGCCGACGTGCCGCCTCTGGACTGTTCCGGGGCGACTGGTGCTGATGCCAGGACCGTTGCCCAGGCGCAGCAGGCCTGGGCCTCGCACCTTGGTGAGAAAGGGCACGAGAAGACGATGCCGCTCGACAAGGGCGGCAAGTTGCGGGTCGAGATGGTGCTCATTCCGCCAGGCAAATACCACCGTGGTGAGGGCAAATCGACCACGCTCATTACGCTGACGAAACCGATTTGGGTCAGCAAATACGAAGTGACCCAGCAGCAGTACGAAGTGGTCATGGGTAGTAATCCCAGCCACTTCAAGCGAGAAGGTCAGGACGCGGCACGTTACCCCGTGGAGTGTGTCAGCTACATCGACGCGGTGAAGTTCTGCGAGGCGGCCGCGGCGAACGGCGGGGAGTTCCGGCTGTTGACGGAAGCCGAGTGGGAATATGCAGCTCGCGCGGGGACGAGGACCAAGTATCACAACGGCGACTCTTCGGAAACGCTCGGGGACATCGCTCAGTTCTACGGGAACAACCTCAAACAGACCGAAAAGATCGGCAGCAAGGCGGCCAATGCCTTCGGGCTGTTCGATATGTCCGGCAATGTCTGGGAGTGGTGTTCCGATTACTGGACAGGTAGCTACGACACACGGACGGACGTCGACCCCGTTGGCCCTGAATCGGGCCAGGGCCGAGTGACACGCGGCGGGAGTTGGGGGAGCTCCGCCGACAACTGCCGCTCGGGCAACCGGGGACGCGACGCAGAAACCTACGGCGGAAGCCATCTGGGTTTTCGAATTGCGTGGGTGCCATCGTTCCCTCGCGTTCAACCTGCTCCACTCGACAGCACCGGGCAGATGGGTGCGGATACCAAGACCGTGGTCGCAACACAGAAGGCCTGGGCACGCTACCTTGGGGAGGGGAGCCATGAGAAGGCATTTCCCCTCGACAAATCAGGGAAAGTCACCATTGAAATGGTCCTTCTGCCACCGGGAAAGTATTGCCGGGGCGACGAGAAGAAGCCTGTGATCGTCACCCTGACGCAACCCCTTTGGGTCGGAAAATACGAGGTAACGCAGCAGCAATACGAAGCGGTCATGGGGACAAACCCCAGTCACTTCAAGAAGACCGGGGCCGATGCCGCCTCCTTCCCCGTCGAGAAAGTCAGCCACGTTGACGTCCAGAGGTTTTGCAAAGCCGTCTCGGAGGCCACCGGCGGTGCGTTCCGTCTTCTGTCGGAGGCGGAATGGGAGTACGCCTATCGGGCCGGCACTCGGACTCGATACTACAACGGAGATTCTAACGACCGAGCCATCGACATTGCGCAGTGCAACGAAAACAACTTCATCAGCACCGCGAAGGTCGGGAGCAAACTCCCCAACAACTTCGGCCTGTACGACATGGGAGGGAATGTCGCTGAGTGGTGCGCTGACAACTACAAGAAGGACTTTGTCGATACACAAACCGTGGACCCACGCGGCCCGGACAAGAGCACGATCTATGTGAACCGTGGCAACGCCTGGGACAGCTACGCTCGGACCTGTAACGCCACAGCGCGGAGTGCCAGCCCCGAGACCTACGCCGGTTGCCAGATCGGGTTCCGTCTGGCCCGGGTCGCGACGAATTCCGGTGAGAAGAAACTGGAGATCGTGGACACACACGTCCATTTCTTCGATGCCAGTCGGCCGACTGCTCCTAAGCGGGCCAACGATGGCAAGCCGCTACCGAAACCGATCCTACCTGAAGATCTGAAAAAGCTCTCGCAACCGCTTGGAACAGACGGCTGCATCATCGTCGAAGCCAGTTCCATCCTGGAAGACAATCAGTGGTGGCTCGACCTGGCCGAGAAGGAGCCGTTCATCCGTGGCGTCATCGGGAGGGTCGATCCCGCCGCGGATGATTTCGAGAAGAATCTTCGCCGCTTCGCGAAGAACCCGCTCTTCCGCGGCATCCGCATCTACCACAACGAGGTCAAAGCCGGGCTGAAGGGTAACCTCGTCGATCGTTGCAAGGTGATGGAGGAACTGGGCCTGACTCTCGACGTAAACGGCGGCCCGGACATGCCCGCGGACGTCGCCCTGCTCGCCGAGAAGCTACCGAAGTTGCGGATCGTCATCAATCACGCCGCGAACCTACGGATCGACGGCAAGGAGCCTCCCAAGGCGTGGCGCGACGGGATGGCAGCCGCCTCCAAGCACCCCAACGTCTACTGCAAAGTCTCTGCCCTTGTTGAACAGACCGCCAAGAAGCCAGCGCCACGTGAAGTGGAGTACTACACCCCCGTCCTCGACACCCTCTGGAAACTCTTTGGCGAGGATCGGCTCCTCTACGGGAGCAACTGGCCGGTCTCGAACGGCGGCGCCCCCTACGAGACCGTCGTCGGGATCGTGAAGGACTACTTTACCGCCAAGGGCGAGAAGACTGCGGCCAAGTTTTTCAACGGGAACTCCCAAGCCGCCTACGGCTGGCGGAAAAGGTAGGCTCCGTACTGTGCCGTGTTGGACGACGCGGGGGTTCGCACGGCCGGCCCGTTGGCGGAGATTTTGGCGTAAGACTATCAAGGAAACATCATGCGAAAGCTAACATCCAGTCTCTGTTGTCTCGTACTCCTCGGTGCTCTCGCGCACGCCGAGCCGAAGAACGAGCCGACGACGCTATCCACCGAGCAGGCCAAGTTATTGGCTCAGGACAAGAGCGGCCGGCTTCTGCTCAATCGACTGACCACGGTTTCGCCCGAGGCGGCCAAAGAGTTGGCTCGGTTTGACGGCTGGCTGTCACTGAACGGGCTCGCGTCGCTATCGAAGGAAACGGCTGAGGCACTCGCACAACACAAAGGGCCAATCCACCTGAACGGGCTGACGAAGCTGTCAGACGAATCCGCTGTCGCTTTGTCCCGTCACTTCGGCGAATTGTCCCTAAACGGTCTGTCATCGCTCTCGGAAGAAGCCGCCAATGCATTGGCCAAACACACCGGCGGTCGGCTTTATCTCAAAAGCGTTACCTCGCTTTCCACCGAAGGAATCAAGGCTTTCGCCCAACGCAAAGGGGGTGGCCCTTCCCATCAAAGTCGGCTCGATGGTTTGACTAGCCTCACTCCTGAGGGGGCTGCGGCTTTGGCAGGATCTCATCCCCATAATTGGGATGGGAGATTGCCAGCCATGAAGACCATCCCCGAAGACGTCGCCCTGGCACTGGCCAAAAGGCAAGGGATGCTTTCTCTCGAAGGATTGGAAACGATCTCGGATGAAGCCGCTAAAGCACTGCAAGGGAAGCTCGATGGAAAGTTGCCGAAACTGACCTCGCTCACGCTGACGAGTGCGAAGGCAATCGTCGGCCCAGTGCCGGGACAATTTCATCGCTCGCTTATTTTAGATGGCCTCACCGAACTGCCCGACGATATTGCTCTGGCAATTGGCGGTAAAGACAGCCGCGGCGACCTGCATCTCAACGGATTGACAACACTCACTCCGATCGCGGCGAAAGCGATTTGTCAGCGTGAAGGCGATGTGTTTCTCAACGGGTTGACCAACATTTCGGCGGAAACGCTCAAGGCGCTCGCCGAGCACAAGGCGCCGGGGGTCGCTCGACCGGTCGTTTATCTCAATGGATTGACGACGCTTTCCGACGAGAACGCCGCGATCCTGGCAGCGTGGCCGAAATGGTGCGGCGAACTGCCCGCCCTGACGACGCTCTCCGAGAAGGCCGCCACCTCCCTGGCCGCGTCGCGGAACTGGGATGGCAAACTCCCCGCCGTGAAGCAACTCCCAGCGGAGGTCGCAACAGCACTCGCCCAGCGGCAGGGCAATCTCACGCTGGATGGCCTCGCCGAACTGTCCGATGAGGCCGCGGCCGCACTCGCCGAACACCGGGGCGGGACTCTTTCGCTGAACGGACTGAAGAATCTCTCGGACAAGACCGCCGGTGCGCTGGCCCGGCACGACGGGCGGTTGACCCTCACCGGCCTGACGACTCTGTCCGATGCCGCGGCTGGCTCTTTGGCGAAGCACCCGGGCGATTGGCTGATCCTCGACGGCCTTACGACTCTGACCGACCCGGCGGCCAAGGTTCTGGCTCAGCACAAGGGCGTGGTTTCGCTCAACGGATTGACGACACTTGCCCCTGAAACGCTGAAGGCACTGAAATCGAACACCCAGATGGGTTTGCCCGAGAAATTCCGCACTGCGGTCGTCCACCAGCCCGCGAAGGCCGATGCCAAGATAGTGAGTGCCTTCCTGGAAACTCATTGCGCGAGTTGCCACGACGCACAATCGAAGTCGGGTGACTTCACGCTCGCACCGCTCGACACCGACGATGTGCCGGGCCGCGTCGCCTACGCCTCGATCCTGGAGCGGCTCCGAGCCGGGGATATGCCGCCGCCATCGAAGAAAGAACGCCCCGATCCCGCGGAGGTAGCCGGCGTGGCGAAGTGGATCGAGGCGAAGCTGGACACGCCGATGTCAGCGAAGCCCACGTACTTCGCCGTGAAAGAGAAACCGATCGACGGGAACCGGTTGCCGAATGCGATCCTTTTCGGCGGGCCGCGCGGGCCGAGCGTCCCGCCCCCGCCGCGGCTCTGGCGGCTCTCGCCATCGGCCTACAGCAAATGGGTTGGGGAATTCAACTCGAATGGGTTGCAGCAGCCGTTCGGCGTGATCCAGGACGCGGGCTTCCGCGACTTCGCTTCCCTGTATACACCCGACGAGGGGGCCACCGGGTTGTTGCTATCGAACGCCGAACAACTGGTGAATGCGCAGGTCCGCGGTCACGGTGTGGTGAACATCATCGACACCCCGGCGGCGGCGAAGGAGAAGCTCTGGCCGAACGAGGCCCGCATCAAGACCGCGACCGACGCGGAGCGCGAACTGTTGAAGAAGGGCGTCCGAGTTCGACAGGGCGACGGGACGTTCGCCCCGCTCATGCACCCCCAGGTGCGAGCCACCAAGGAGGAACTGGAAAAGGCGATCCGACAGCAGTACCAGACGGCCATCGCCCGGCAGCCGAGCGAGAAGGAACTCGCGAGCGTCTTGGCTCTGTACGACGACATCGCCAAGGACGGAGACCTCTCACTGGCCGGCAAGACGATCCTCATGGCGCCGATGCTGACACCCGAGGCAATTCTGCGGTTCGAGGTCGGCATGGGTGCCGAGGTGCGGCCGGGCGTCCGCATGCTGTCGCCCCGCGAGACGGCGTTCGCATTGAGCCTGGCCCTTTCAAGCAAACGGGATCCCGGACTCCTCACGGCCGCAGCGCAAGGCAAGTTGACCACCCGTGAAGAGGTCGCCGAGAGCGTGAAGCGAATACTCGACGACCCGAAGATCGACAAATCTCAAATAATGTGGTTCTTCCGCGAATACCTCGACTACTACCGCGCTCCCGAGGTGTTCAAGGACCCGCTGCCCGATTACATGACTCGCCGTGGCGTCCATTACAACGCCCGGAGCACCGTTGATGACACCGATTTCGCGATCCTGAACATCCTGGCCCACGACAAGGAAGTGTTGAAAGAATTACTCACGACGACGTCTACTTACCGCAGTCACGAGCTTTTTACCCCGGGTAAGGACGGCACGATCTTCCGACACCTGCCGCCCATTTCACTTGAAAATCAAGGCCCGAAGCACTCCGACCGCATCGGCGTCCTGATGCAGCCGAGCTGGCAGGTGGCGTGGTCCACGAACTTCCACAACGACATCGTCCGGCGTGGCCGATGGGTGCGTGAACACCTGCTGGGTGGGCGCGTGCCGGATCTGCCCATCAACGCCGCCGCGATGATCCCCGACGACCCGCACCACACACTCCGCGTGCGGCAGATGGTGACGCGCGAAGCCCAATGCTGGAAGTGCCACTACCGCATGGACGAACTCGGGCTGCCGTTCGAGGACGTGACCCACTACGGCTTCCCGCGCCGCACGGAGGAAGTGCTCGACCTCGACGCGGTAGCGCAGAGCAAAGACAAGAATGCGAAGATCTACCGCGGCGCTCCGCTCGACACGACCGGGTTCATCGCCTACAGCGGCGACCCGAAACTCGATGGCCCGGTCAAGGACGCTCCCGAAATGCTGCGCCGGTTAGCCGAGTCCGACCGAGTGCGACAGGTTTTCATCCGCCACGCGTTCCGCTTCTTCCTCGGCCGCAACGAAACCCCCGGCGACGCGGTCTCGCTGCAAGACGCTGACCGGGCCTATGTCGAAAGCGGCGGCAGTTTCAAGGCACTGCTCGTTTCGCTTCTGTCTTCGGAATCGTTCCTGTATCGAACTGTCCCCGCGAAGGAGAAGAAATGACCACCACACCACGCATGATTACTCCCGACCAACTCGACCGCCGCTCGGTTCTCAAAGGCATCACGCTCGGCGCTGGGGCGGTTGTGCTCCAGCCGTTTCTGAACGCGCTCGCCGCCGAGGCGAGAGGCGAAGCGCCGCCGCCGCGGATCGTCGTTGTCGTCGAAGCCAACGGACTGTGGGAGCATCACGTTCGTCCGCAGGCACTGGGCAAGGCTGGCCCCCTGGACAAGCTTGTCGATGCGCCGCTAGCGGACCACAAGTTGCCCGAAGCGATCGCGCCCCTGGAGGCTCTCAAGGATCGAATGTCGATCGTGCTGGGTTTGTCCAGCAAGCATGTCACCCCGAACCACGGTGGCGGCTATGGGGTGTTCAATTGCTGTGCGCAAGGTCAGGGCACACACCATGCGGTCCACACGCAAACGATCGATTTCGCGCTCGCTGCGAAGGTGCCGGCAGTCATTCCGGTCGTCGGGTTGGGAGTGCCGGCTTCTGCGGATCGAGTCTTCGCCAATTGGCTTTCGGTGAGCGAGCCGAGGCGGCCACTGCCGTACATCTGTCAGCCGGAGGTGGCCTTCCGTACGCTCTTCGGCAGCGCGGCGGAGGGGGACGCGGGAAAGAGGTTCCAGGCCAGAAACAAGCTGCTGGACTGGTGCCGTTCCGACATTCAGCGCGTGCGCGATGAGCTTCCGCAGATGGACCGCGAGAAACTGGACGTGTACCTCGACACGTTCGAGCAGATGCGCTCCCGGCAACAGAAGCTCAGCGACATCAAAGACCGATTGAAGGCCAACCTGCCTGCCCTGGACAAGTTCGACTGCAAGCGGACGACAGGCCGTTTCGAGGCACAATGCTCCGTGGCGGTGGCGGCGCTGGCGGCGCGGTTGACGAACGTAGTGGTGATCGACACGGCCTGTGGCTACCAGGGCTACCACACGTGGACGGACCTCGGTGTCACGCTGGACGGCCACGCCATCGGCCACATGGGTCAGCCTGAGCGTGAGAAACATGCCGTGCCGGTTCGGCGGTTCTACGCCGAGCGGGTCGCCGACCTGGCGAAGCGGATGGCCGCCGTGAAGGAGGGCAACGGCACGATGCTCGACAACTCGCTCATCATCTATCTCAGTGACTCCGCCGAGGAGCACCACGGGCAGGGCATGACCTGGCCGATGATCCTGGTCGGCAACCTGGGCGGGCGATTGAAGACCGCGGGCCGGTTCCTCCAGTACCCCGGTTACAACAAGGCCGGTCACCGGACGATGTCCAACTTCTACCTGTCGCTCCTACACGCCGTCGGTGACAAACGCGAGAAGTTCGGCGAACCCGACCGCGAACTCAAGGACATCGACACCGCCGGCCCGCTGACTGAGATTCTGGCGTAGCTGATACGAGAATAGACATCATGATGTGTTCGCGTTCGCACAAAACGAAGGTTTTCGCGTTGATGACCGGGTTGGGGCTCGGCATCTGCGGCATTCTGCTCGGCACGGGCGGCCCAACCCGCCCCGGAGAGAACGTAGCCGCAGCGGCAGAACCGCCGGTCCGGGATCCTGCGGTATCGAGCGAAGAGGTGGCGAAAGTCATCGTGCCGTTCGTCGAAAAACACTGCGTGCAGTGCCACGGCGAGAAGAAGCCCAAGGGCGACCTTTCGCTGAGCGGTTTCAAGGACGACGAGTCGATCCTCAAAGCGCACAAAATCTGGTTGACGGTCGTGGAGAAGGTCCGCTCCGGCGAAATGCCGCCCAAGGGGAAGCCGCAGCCTTCGCCGCAGGAAATCGAGCAGTTCGAAAAAAGCGTGAAAGGCGTCTTCGACCGCTACGCACGCTCGGGGAAACGCGACCCGGGTCGGGTGACGATGCGCCGGCTCAGCAAGTACGAGTATCAGACGACCATTCGCGATCTGCTCGGCGTGCGGATTCCGCTGGCGGACGATTTCCCGGGCGATGTCGTCGCGCACGGCTTCGACAACCTCGGCGATGCGAACGCGCTTTCGCCGCACTATCTGGACCGCTACATGGCCGCCGCCGAGGCGCTCGTGCGGGCGGCCATCGTCATCGGCGAACCGCCGCCACCACCCAAGCAAAACCGCGCCGGAGTACACGGCTTGCAGCCGGAGCCCCCGAAGGGACGCAATAATCAGGGCCGACTCACCACGGACGCTGAGGGCAAACCACTCAAAACGCCGGTGCCGGCTTTCCCGGGCGACGGCTGGCGCCTGCATTGCGAAAAAGGGCCGCTCGAAGCCAATCTCCTCGATCTGTTCGATCCAGGCGATTACAAGTTCGTCGCGCGATTGCAGGGATATAAGGCCGGGAAGGAAGATCTCAAGTTCGCTCTGTTGGTCAACGGCAAGGAGGTTTTCCAGGGTGTATGCGGCGAAGCGACCGAGGAGCATGTCGTGTCTCTGCAATTGAAGCCCGGCAAGATGCGGATTGGCGTGGCGCTCTTGAACGAGGACGCCGATCCGAAGGATCCACGGAACAAGAGCGGAGTCATCGTGCATGATATCGCGCTGATTGGCCCCCTCATGCCGCCGATGCATGCCGAATTGTTGGCCGCCCCCAAGGAACTGGAAGGGGACGCGAAATCGCGGCACGTGATCGCGCGGTTCGCCAGCCGGGCCTATCGCCGCCCGGCCACCAAGGCCGAAGTCGATCGCCTGATGAAGATCGTCAAGATGGCGGAGCAGGTGCCACAGTACAAGTTGACCGAAGCCAACATGAAGAAGTTGCGCGAACTGAAGGTGCCGAATGAGGTGTTGCAAGAACTTCAGCGAGCCTTCAATCCATCCCCCAAATCGAAATTTATGGAAGAGGATGCGTTCGTCAAAGCCATTCGAAGCAGGCTGCCTGCCGAGCAGTGGAAAGAATATCAGAAGACCATTCTGACGAACGCCGAGACGCAGCAACGGCCGTGGGAAGGCGGAATTGCGCTGGCGATGCAGGCCGTGATTAGTTCTCCCGACTTCCTCTTCCGGGTCGAGGCCGATGTGCTGGGCGTCGGTCCGCAGCCGCTCGACGATTACGCCCTGGCAACGCGGCTTTCGTACTTTCTGTGGAGTTCGATGCCCGACCAGGAACTCTTCGATCTCGCCGCGAAGAAGCAGCTTCACAAAAATCTTGCCGCGCAGGTCAAGCGAATGCTGGCGGATCCGAAGTCCGCGGCCCTGGTCGAGAACTTCGCCGCCCAGTGGCTGAAGCTTAGATCGCTTTCCAAGTTTGAAGTCGATGCCAAGGCATTTCCGGAGTTCGAGACGAAAATCGCACTCAGCGGCACCGACAAATGGGCTCCGCTACGAAACGATATGCTCGCCGAGACGACGCTGTTTCTGGGAGCCCTCATCCAGGAGGATCGCAGCGTTCTCGAATTGATCGACAGCGACTTCACGTTCCTCAACGGCCGCCTCGCCCAACATTACAACATTCGCGATACGAAAGGCAACCCGATCCGCGATCCGAGCGGCAAGGAAATCAAGACCTTCCCAAGTCCTGGCGAGCCGATTCCTGAGGACGCCTTTGTGAAGGTTGCACTGAAGGGCACCGGTCGCGGCGGGATTTTGACGCAAGCGAGTGTGCTGACTCTGACATCGCTCCCGTCGCGAACGTCGCCGGTGGTGCGCGGGGCCTGGATTCTCGACCGCATCCTCGGCACGCCTCCGCCTCCTCCGCCGCCTGATGTGCCAGCCTTGGAAGAGAACAAGAAGGTGGAAGGGACGTCGCTGCGCCAACGGTTGGAGCAGCATCGTGCCAACGTTGCGTGCGCTGCCTGCCATGCCCGCATCGACCCGCTGGGATTCGCCTTCGAGAACTTCGATGCGATCGGTCGATTCCGCGACAAGGTGGGCAAAGAGCCAATCGACGTGTCGGCCGAACTGCTCGGCGGCAGGAAGTTCCAGGGGGCCGGGGAACTCAAGACGATCTTGCTCGAACAGAAGAAGCTATTCGCCCGCAACTTGGCCGAAAAGATGTTCATCTACGCCGTGGGCCGGAATACCGAGTTTTATGATGTTCCCGTGCTCGACGATGTCGTCATGAATCTGGAGAAGAACGATTACCGTTTTCACGCTCTGATTAGCGCGATTGTACAAAGTGATGCATTCCGAATGGTGCGCGGGACCGAAACCAAAAAGGAGACGAAACCATGAGACAGGTACTATCCCGCCGAACCATGTTGAAGGGCCTCGGAGCCTCGCTGGCGCTGCCGTGGCTTGAAGCCATGAGTCCGAATGCCTGGGGGAGCGACGGACAACGCCATCCCACGCGCATGGCGATGTTTTACGTTCCTAACGGCGTCCTCAAACGCGACTGGGCGATTGCCGAGGCAGGAGCCCTCCCCGAGAAGCTGCCCCCCATCCTCGAACCGCTCGCGAACTTGCGGAGCGAGTTCAGCGTGCTTTCGAACTTGCACAACAACGCCTGTCAGGCCCGTGACACCGATGCGCACATCCGCCCGCAGGCGGCCTTCTTGACGGGCGTGTGCCCACGGCAGACACCGGATTCTGACATTCGCCTGGGCGTATCCGCCGATCAGATTGCTGCCGCCCGCATTGGCGACCAGACCCGGCTGCCGTCGCTGGAACTGCGAGCCGATGGCGACGGCACCCAGGAGGGACGCTACAGTCAGCGCTACATGAATATCTCCTGGAGAGATGCAACCACGCCGGTAATGTCCATGCAATCGCCCCGGCAGGTGTTCGATCGGCTGTTCTCGACGGACAGCGGCGACCGCGTTCGCCGCGAGGAACGCAACAGCATCCTCGATTTCGTCCGGGAACAGGCTGCCGATTTGCAGACACGCATCAGCACAGCGGACCGTCGCAAGCTCGACGAATATCTCACCGCGATCCGCGATATCGAAACACGCATCGCCCGAGCCTCGCGCTGGCAGACGCCCACGCCCAATCAGCCAGCTCCCGAAAACCGTATTCCTGCCGATTGGGAGCAACACGTTCGTCTGCTCGGCGATCTGATGGTGCTCGCCTTCCAAACCGACAGCACCCGCATCTGCACTCTCACCTTCACCAACGAACTCGACTCGGCGTCGAGGTATCGAGCGATCGGCATCACCGATGGCCACCACAACACCTCGCACTACGGGAACGATAACGGACTGAAGGAGAAATACGGTCGCATTGCGCGATATCAAGTGACCCAACTGGCCTACATTCTGCAAAAGCTGAAAGACATCCGCGAAGGCGAAGGAACTCTGCTCGATCACTGCATGATTGCTTACGGCTCCGGAATCAACGACGGCCAGGCCCACAGCTACTACGACGTTCCGATTCTCCTCGCGGGTCGCGGCAACGGCACACTGAACCCCGGTCAGCACATTCGCTACGAAAGCGAGCAACCCGTGTGCAATCTTTGGCTCAGTATGCTCGAACGCATGGGGGTGCCGGCGGAGCGGGTCGGCAACAGCACCGGAGTGCTACGTGGGCTGTAGACCCAGCTTTTCAGCCCGACCACGGCACCACTACGCCAGGGTACAAGACTTACATGGAAACGTAAAATGATTCCTGCAATACCCCAACTACGAGACCGCTGGCAATCGCACGATCGCGAACTTCTACCTGTCGCTCTTGCACGCGGTGGGGGACAAACGCGAGAAGTTCGGCGAACGCGATCCAAACATGAACGAAGCGGAGCAGAACGGTCCGCTATCGGAGATCATCGCGTGAAGCAATTGTTCCAACATCCCTGGCGTTTCCTGTGGTCGGCCGTCGTTGTGGCTTCAGTCTGTCCGAATGTCCGCGCCCAGGATTCGGCCGAGGTGGCGAAGGTGATCGCGCCGTTCGTCGAGAAGCATTGTGTGAAGTGCCACGGTGCCGAGAAACCGAAGGCCGGTTTGTCGCTGCATACGTTCACCAATGAAAAAGCGATTCTCAAAGAGCGTAAACTCTGGGACGCGGCGCTGCACCTGATCGAGGCCGGCGAAATGCCGCCGGCGAAACAGCCGCAGCCGACCCCGGACGAGAAAACAGCGTTCGCAAAGAGCGTCCGTGCCATCTACACGAAGGCCGACACCGGCAAACCCGATCCGGGGCGTGTTCCCATTCGCCGACTCACCCGCACCGAATACGGCAACACCGTTCGCGATCTATTGCAACTTGATCCGGACTTCAGGCCCGAACTCGAGTTGCCGACCGATGCCATCACGCATGGCTTCGAGAACAACGCCGAGGCTCTCACGATTTCTCCCGTGCTGCTGGACCGCTACATCGTGGCCGCCCAGATGGTCGCGGAACGAGCGATTCGCGCGGAGTTTCCCAAGCGAGAAATTCTTACGGATGGATACATTGGTCCGGATTACCGAGGTGCCCTCAAAGAAGTTCCTGTCGCCAAGGTGCTGGAGACGTTGACTGCGTTGGCCGAGGCAAACCCCAAGGACGCCCTGGTGCGTTATCGCCTGGCCCGGGCGCATGGCGTGGCCTACGCAAAAAAATCCGGACCGGTCAAGGTGATGCCAGGCAAGGAGTCCGAGGGAATCTGGTTCGATCTCAACCCGCCCCACCTACCGTTCGAAGTTATTCGCGTCGACGACCCGGTGAAACTGAAGGCGGCCACGGAACACCTTGAACGTGCGACCGCAGAGTATCGGGAAGTGATTCAACTCCAGCCGGAGAATTTGTCCGCGCGATTGGGTTTGGCGTGGTGCCTCCAGCAGGCTGGCGACAAGGCGAAAGCAATCGCAGAGTTTCGCGAGACTCTCGAGGCGGCATGGATCAAGGAAAAGGAATTGCGACCGGTTGACTGGAAGGCGAGTTCCATTGTGCTTGAGGGGGCCAATCACCTGTCCTCGTTGCTCGACAAGAAAGAGGACGGGAAGGAGATCGCCGGCCTGAACGAGCGAACGGGGCAACTCAAGAAGACTGTCAACAACAGCCCCTGGTGGCAGTATCGCCTGCTCGACTCCGGCGGGTCCCTCGCTGAATTCACCGGCCCGCTCTTCCTGGACGGCCGGCCCGTCCGGGGAAGTGATCCTCCTCCTGCTGTCTTGAGGTACGCCAACACCGACGAATTTCTCTTCCGGGTAACGCTTTTCGTGGAACAGAGTTCGGAACCGGTGCGGGTGGCGGTGTTCATGGGCGGGCCTGGTTTGCCCGAGTATTCCACGGACGAGGAACGCGACCAAATCCTGGGAGAGATCAAGGCCCGCGATATTCAATCGATCAAGATTCTGAAAATCGCGGAGGTAACGGCACGATCAATCGAGGCTCCGCAGCAGATCGAGGTTCAGATCAGCCGTCGCGGCCGAACCGGGCCGATGGGCATCCTGGGCATCGGCTTGATCAAGCCCAAGAAGGACTCTTCGCCGGTGCGTCTACACTTCAAATTCGAGGGCGAGGGGCCGCTGCTGCCCGTTTCACACAACCACGTTCTCGCCTGCTCGGCCGATAAATCGCAGGCGGAACAAACTCGCGAGATCATCGGCCGACTGCTCCCAAAAGCGTTTCGTCGCCCCGTCACGAAGGACGAGATCGAAGCGGTCGCCAAGTTTGCTGATCGAGCCGTGGCGAATGGAAAGAAGTGGGAACTGGGCATGCAGCACGCCTTGATGGCCATGCTCTGCTCGTCGAAGTTTTTGTTTCGTGCCGAACTCGATGACCGCCCCGATTCTGTCGAGCCGCACGCGATCAGTGAATTCGAGCTGGCTTCACGCCTCAGCTATTTTCTCTGGAGCAGCCTGCCCGATGACGAACTGTTCAAGCTGGCCGGCGAAAAGAAACTCTCGGCGAATCTGGAGCCCCAGGTCCGGCGGATGCTGAAGGATCCCCGGTCGAAAGCACTGGTCGACAACTTCGCCATGAAGTGGCTGCGTCTGGATTCGCTGGGGACGCACCAGGTCGACGCGAAGCTATTTCCGAACTTCGATGAGGAACTGCCTCAGGCGATGCAGCAGGAAACCCAATGGTTCTTGCACCACATGCTCCGTGAGGATCGGAGTCTTCTCGAATTGATTGATGCCAACTACACCTTCTTGAACAGCCGGCTGGCCAGCCACTACCGCATTGCCGACACCCTCGGCAACCCTCTCGGGGCGAAGGTGGAAAAGAATGGGGATGCCATCCCGCGGGATCGATTCGTGCGCGTCCAGTTGCAAGGGAGCGAAAGGGGCGGGATGCTCACTCAAGCAAGCCTCCTCATGACCACCTCGCCTCCGACGCGAACTTCGCCGGTGAAGCGCGGCGCGTGGATCCTGGAGAATATCCTCGGCACGCCGCCTCCCCCACCGCCGCCCGATGTCCCCGAGTTAGACCAGAAGGAAGCGAAGGCCACCACCTTGCGCGAACGTCTGGAACAACATCGTGCCAATGCGGTCTGCGCCGCGTGTCATGCCAAGATCGATCCCCTCGGATTCGCCTTCGAGAACTATGACGCCGTCGGCATGTACCGCAAGAAAGAAGGGAACAAGGACATCGACGCGAGCGGCACGTTGCCGGACGGCCGAAAGATCAACGGCATGGGCGATCTCAAAAAGGCGCTGCTGGCAGACAAGGAAAAGTTTGCCCGGCATGTCGTGGAAAAAATGTTGACCTACGCCCTGGGGCGAGGTGTCGAATATTACGACAAACGAGCCATAGATCGAATCGTAACCGAGGTGGCGAAAGATGACTTCAAATTATCGCGGATGGTGATCGCCATCGTACAGAGCGATCCGTTCCGATTACGTCGTGGAAAGGACCAAGGACAATGAACCAGCTGTTATCGCGTCGTACCGTGTTGCGTGGCCTCGGTGCCGGACTCGCACTTCCCTGGCTGGAGGCAATGGGGCCGCTGGAGTCTTGGGTTCACGCCAACGACAAGACGCCGGCCGCTCCGAATCGGCTGCTGTGGCTCTACGTGCCCAACGGCATGGCGATGCCGAACTGGACGCCACGGGAGGAGGGGCCGCTTCGGGACCTGCCGCCCATTCTCCAAGAAGTGCGGGAATTCACAAACGATATCAACGTCCTGTCGGGACTAAACTCGTTGTCAGCAGAGCGAGGTGGCGGCGGAGATCATGCCCGCGCCATCGCGACCTATTTGACCGGTGTCACTCCCTTGAATACCACGGGACCGAACTACCGAGCCGGGGTCAGCGCCGACCAGGTCGCGGCATCGCGGATCGGGGATCAAACCCGTCTGGCTTCTCTGGAGGTCGGCACCGAGGAGAACACCGGCTTCTGCGACTTCGGCTACCACTGCGTCTACAAGGGGACCTTGGCGTGGCGTTCGCCGACCCAGCCCATGATCAAGGAAGTGCGGCCCCGGCTAGTGTTCGACCGACTATTCGGCGACAACGTTGCCAATCGCGCGGAGCACGATGCCTTGCGCCGGAGCATCCTCGATTACGTGCGCGAGGATTCACGGACGCTGGCCAGTCGCCTCGGCGCCGAAGATCGCCGTCGCATGGACGACTACTTGACGGCCATCCGCGACATCGAACAACGGATCGCGCGGGCCGCGAATTTCCCTCGTTTGGAAAGGCCTGAGTTGGCAATCGAGCCCGGCATTCCTAGGGACTACCAGGAACATTGCCGATTGATGTGCGATCTCATCGTCCTCGCATTTCGATCGGACATCACCCGCATCGGCACCTTCTTGCTGACGAATGAACTGAGCGACCGAACGTTCCCGGAACACGGCATCAAGAAAGGCCACCACATTATCACGCACGAAGGCCCCAAAGCGTATGACGAACTCACAGTGGTCAACCGTCTGCACATGCGACAATTGGCCTACCTGCTTGGGAGGTTGAAGTCCGTGAAGGAGGGCTCCGGGACGCTGCTCGACCACTGCCTGGTCTGTTACGGCTCGGCCCTCAGCGACGGAAACGGACATTCGAAACGCAACCTACCGATCTTGCTCGCGGGCAACGCCGGCGGCACGGTCCGAACGGGCCGCCACATTCAGTTTCCGGCTGGCACCCCGCTCAACAACTTGTGGCTTTCGATGCTCGAACGGGTTGACGTCCGTGTTTCGTTCCTCGGCGACAGCACCGCGAGCCTCCGCGGGTTGTAGGCTAGGCTTTCTTGCCCGACCCGGACCCGCGTCGGCTCCCCAGTCGACCGATTCGGCGATAGCACGGGACTGTTGACCGGATTGTGAGCCGCATCGCTCAACGGGTCTGCATGGTTGACATGGCCTGTTCCTCAGCCTCATGGATTGGGGCGGCCTGGAACTCGACCGCTTCGGCGACAGCGCCGGACTGCTCAGCGGACTGTGACTTCATCCCGCTGCTTGCGGCAGTTTTTTTCATTCCTCGACTTTTTAGCTAGGATTGCATGCACCACAACATCTTTCCGTGCTGTCTGTTCGTGAGTCTTATTTGTGCTCTCGACGTCCATGCTGCTCCCCAACCCGGACGGGTCGTCGAGGTGATCGATGCGGACACGCTCAAGATCATTGGCTTTGACACAAACGGCAAGGAAACAGGCAAGCCGGCAATCTTTGGCATCCGTGGAGTTTCGGCACCGACACCGGTTCAGCCCTACGGCAACAAAGCCCTGGCTCGGCTAAAGGAAATGGTGGAAGGAAAGAAAGTCATCTGGAACGGCCCGGTTCCGCGAGCAAACAAGGCTGGGAACTCCCTCCATTTTCGAACCGAGGACGGCAAATCGCTCGCGTTGCAAATGCTCTCCGAAGGGTTGGGGCGACTTGTAGTGGCGGAGTTGGAAGACAAGTCGGCGAAACCGAGCGAACCGAAGAAGGTTAGCCCCGAAGTGACCGCAGCTATTGCTGCGGAGCGCGAGGCCCGAGAAGCCAAACGTGGACTTTGGGCGGAAAAGGATGCGGAGTTGCCGCGTGAAATCCGAAGCAGCGTCGGTATGAAGCTCGTCTACGTTAATCCCGGCAAGTTCACGATGGGCTCGCCGGAGAGCGAACCGGGCCGCGAGGCTCAAGAGGTTCCGCACGAGGTGGAGCTGACCAAAGGCTACTACATGAGTGCTCACGAAGTCACGGTCGGCCAATTCAAGCAGTTCGTCGCCGACACGAAGTTTCAGACCGATGGCGAGCGCGATGGCAAAGGAGCCTACGGCATCAACGAGGCCGGCAAGATCGAAGAAATGCACGCCAAGTTCACCTGGAAAAGTCCGGGGTTCGAGCAGACCGACGACCATCCGGTGGTCAGTGTGTCATGGAGCGATGCCAAGGCGTTTTGCAAATGGCTAAGCGAGAAAGAGAAAAAGACGTACCGCTTGCCCACGGAAGCCGAGTGGGAATATGCGTGCCGCGCTGGCACGAAGACGGCCTACGTGCATGGCGACGACCCCGAAGGATTGGCAACGAGGGGCAACGGAGCAGATGCCACTGCGCGGGCGAAGTTTCCGGGTTGGAGCATCGGCATCAAGGCAAAGGACGGACACATCTTCACCGCGCCGGTGGGCCGATTCAAAGCCAACGCGTTCGGCCTGTACGACCTGCACGGCAACGTCTGGGAATGGTGCGAAGACTGGTACGAGCCGAACAGTTACCCCAAGGAAAAGCAGACCGATCCGACCGGCCCGGCAACGGGGAAGGCCAAGGTGCAACGCGGCGGCGGGTGGTCGAGCGATGCAAAGCGTCTGCGTTCCGCGGCTCGCATCGGCCGAGATCCGATTGCCTACCGAGGGTGCTACCTCGGTTTCCGTGTGGTCTTGGTGCAAGCGAATTAGAGAGTCCTGCCGTGTTTCAAAGCAAGTGAAGGAGTTCTCGTGTTTCAATTGAGATCGATCGTCGTGTGGATGTTTGTTGTTTGCGGTTTCCTCGCCTGGTCGACAAACGCCGGAGCCCAAGAGCCGAAACGTCCCGAGGGAGCACGCGTGGCTTACATGCTGCTCGTCAATGGCGCGGCGACCGAGGCTGTCGTCAAATCCGCGAACATCGAAGGCCACAAGAGCGTCGCCCCGCCCTACGTCGGCACCTGGCATTCGTTCTTGAAGGGAATGGATACGATTCAGAAAGGCCGGCTCGATCCGGTCGAGAAGGGCGACATCGATGTGATGATGATCGCCACCCTTTCCTGGAGTCCTAACGCGGAAGGCTGGAAGAATCACCTGGGGCCCGAAGACTCTACGCTGGCAGGTTTCGCTGCCCTCGGCGTCAAGAACAACCCAAAATTTCGCATCGTTTGGCAGACCTATCTTTGGCCTACAGGCTCGGAACCGAAAGTCGGCAATAAAAAGCTCGACCTTGCTGCGACGAGAAAACGCGCTGATCCCCAATCGCTCAATGTGTTGGAGAAGCTGGTCGATGCGATCAACGAAAAACATGGGCAAAAGGTGGTTCTGATCTCGCCGGTTCGCGAGGCCACGCTCAAGCTTTTGGACATGGTGGTGGACGGAAAGTTCCCCGGCATTTCCGACCCGGCTGACCTGTGGCTCGAATTCAACATGCATTCGCACAGACACCTTTTGGCGCTGACCGCCTATTGCAACGTGGCCACGATGTACGGCATCTCGCCGGTGGGTCTCAATCCGTCGTTCAAGGGCGTCACCTACGCAACCAAAGGCGGGCAGCCCCACTTGATGGATGGGATCACTGACGAGCAAAACGCGATCCTGCAGCGGATCGCGTGGGAGACGGTGTCGAAGTATCGGCATGCTGGCATTACAAAGTAAACGCCTTCGAACGAAAGGTGCTTATGACTCGTTTACACATCCTTGAGTGTCTTCTTGGTATTTGGGTACTTCTCGCTTCGTCCATTGTCGGCAAGGCGGACGATCCTAAAGCAGCTCCCGACAAGAAGATTCCCGCTGGGCTGCGGGTGATGAACGGTGGGCACAGTTGGTCGACCGAGAACTCCGCGCCTTTGTGCCAGGCGGCCGGCATCGTTGGGCACAAGAAAATCACCGGCGTCAACGGCAACCGGATTGAGGACGTGGCGCCTCTGCTCGAAAAGGGCGAGATCGACGCCTACGTTTGGCAGCACAGCTCGGTCGGGCCAGAGTTCCCCAAGTTCCTGCCGACCCTCGTGGAACTCGGCTCCAAGTACAACCCCAACTTCCGCGTCATCATGCAGATGCCGTGGCTGGTGCATGACGGGCTAAAGGATCCCAAGTCCCCCGAGGAATACGAGAAGACGGATCTCGCGGAATATCAGACCAAGATGGAGAAGTATCGCAAACAGCAGGAGTCGTATGTAGACGCGGTCAACGCCAAGGCGGGCAAGCGCGTCGTCTTCTTGGTGCCGCTCGGCGATGGCATGCTGGAGGTGCGGAAGATGATCGCGGCCGGAAAGTTCCCGGGCGTGACCACACAAAGGAATTCGGTGCTCGCAGGCGACATCATGCCGCACCAGGGACTTCTGGGAATGCGTCTGGGCTCGTACATGCACTACGCGGCCTTGTACAAGATGTCGCCGGAAGGGCTCAAGTTTCCGAGCAAGGACGGTGATGGCCTGACCGATGAACAGCGGCCGATCCTGCAGAAGCTTGCGTGGGACATGGTCTCGAATTACCCCTACGCCGGCATCGCGAAATTTGAAGTTCCACAGCCCAAAAAAGAAGGCGAGAAGGCAGCCCCGAAACCCAGCGGCGCGGCAGCGGTGCCCGCTGCAGTGAAGGGGTGGAAGGAGACGCAAGACTTGCCCGCAGATACAGTGGTTACCGATTACAACGCCTACATCGAGAAACTCCCGAAGGCCGAACGCCCCGGCGTCTCGAACGTGAAGTACTACGTCGATGACACGGGCCGAAATGCGGTCGCGGTGCTTGTGAACGTCGGCGACACGCAATGGACGCACCTGCTCGTGTACGACAAGCAGAACAAGCGAACCGGCGTGACGAAGTATGTTAGCCAATGATGCGGCTCCGGCAGCTCGGACTTTGAGTTATTCAACCTGACCTACCGCTCGTAGTCTTCAGCGGAGAGGGGATTGATGGAGGTGTTCATGAAATTCTGGAACTGGGCGATTTGCCCGACGATTACCCTGATGCTCGTGCCGGAATCGCTGGTTGCGGCCGATCCGGCTCGAGCCAAGACGCTGACCGTCGAGCAGGCGAAGGAGTTGCTCAAAAAGCCGAACTCCTTGCGCGTGGATGTCACCGAGCTGTCGCCCGAAATAGCGGCGGTGCTGGCAACCTACAAGGGTGAACTGCGGTTCGAGTCGCTCGCCACGCTCTCGCCGGAAACGGCGGCAGCGCTCGCGACGCGCACAAGTCTAATCGATCTGCCCAAGGTCTCGGCACTCACGCCCGCCGTGGCCAAAGCGCTCGCGACAACGAAGGGCCAACTTCATCTTCCGAGCGTCAAAGAATTGTCCCCCGATGTCGCCAAGGAACTCGCGGCTCACACGGGCACGCTCAGCTTGGGCGTGACGGAACTTTCAGACGATACGGCCGCCGCCCTGGCGAAGCACGGCGGAAATCTTCGACTGGCTCAACTCAAGAGCTTGACTTCGCTGGTGCTAGCGGAACGGCTCGGTCAACAGGAATGGCTGTTTCTCAGTGGTGTGACAAAGATCACGCCCGAGATTGCCAAGGCGATCTGTCCGCCGAGTAATCGCGTAAAGTTCAAGAATCACGTGCAACTCTACATCGGGCTGACGGAGTTGCCTACGGATGTCGCGGCGGCGATCATGGCTGGGCGAGGCCACATCTCCGCAAATTCGCTCAAAACGATTTCCGACGAAGCGGCAGCGGCCTGGTCCGGCCCGTTCGCCAACATTCGCCTGTTCGGTCTCAAGAAACTCTCTCCCGCCGCAGGAGCGTCCTTGGCGAAGGGGACTGGAATCTTCGACATCCGCAGCTTCGGCCCCGAGCTTTCCGACGAAACGGCCGAGGCCATCGCCAAGCAAATGGCTGCGGGACCGCACCGAATGATCGACTTCAACGGCCTGAAAAAACTGAGTTCGCCAGCATTGGCGGTCGCAACGCTGCGGAGATACAAACGGGGGCCGCACAGCACACTCAACGGCGTCGCCGAGATCACCGACGATGTGGCCAGGGCGCTCGCCGAGTACAAGGGCAACCTCAACGGCCTCCCCAGTCTGACGTCGCTGAAATCAGCCGCGCTCGCCGCCAAATACGCGGCCCAGCCGGGCGACTTGAAGTTCGCGAAACTGAGTACGATCTCCGACGACGTCGCCAAGGCGCTGGCCACCCACAAAGGCAAGCTCGATCTTTCCGGCTTGACGGCGCTTTCGGATTCCGCTGTCGCAGTCCTGCGAGCAAACGAGAACATCAAACTGCCTGTAAAGTTTCAGAAACCTACGAAGTAGCGGAGATGCCATGAGAAATCTACTCGTTCTGGGAGGCTTGGTTATCGCTCTTCTTCATCCCTGTGGGGCGTTCGCTCAGCCTGATCCCAGGGCTGACAGCAAGGCCGCCAAGACTCCATCTGGGGTCCGTGTCGGCTACACGCTGATCCTGTTCGGATGCGAGGACGCTGTGGTCAAAAGCATGGGTATTGAAGGGCAGAAGACCTTAAATGGACCTTACCTTGGTACCTGGCACGACATCAAGGGCGCGAAGGCGATGGACAAAAAGCGGATGGAACCGCTCGAGCGTGGCGACTTCGATATGCTCCTGCTCGCAACGCCACACTGCTTCCCGAACGCCGAAACCTGGGCAAACCAGCTTGGATTCGATTCAACACCCGCGCTCCTCTGCGACAAGGGCGTGATGAAGAATCCCAAGTTCCGCTTGGTCTGGCAGACGTGGTTCTGGCCGACTTACGAGGGCAAGGAGGAGAAGAAACTGAAAGTTCCGGCTGCGACACAGCCTTACCGTGCAGAAGAACATCGTGCACTTGAGAAACTCGCCGACGAGGTCAACAAAAAACACGGCCGACAAGTGCTGGTGATTTCTCCGGTGGCGGAAGCGACGAACGAACTCATCAAAATGGTGGCTGCGGGCAAATTCCCCGGACTGAAGGATCCCTCGCTGCTCTGGAAAGATGCGGATATGTGGCAGTCCGCGATTCGCTGCCCCTTCGCCCGGCGCTCCCGGGGCGGTTCCCGATCTTCCGGCCGCAGGGTCAGGCGGCGGCTTGTGGACTCCCGATGCTCCCGCTGCTCCGGCCGGCAGGAGCGAATCCTCGAAGCTCTGGCTCCCGGGAATGGATTAGCACGCCGGCTCCAGCGTTCCAGTCCAGCACGCACGGGTCTTCAATTGTTCAGTTTGGGTGGCACTGGTGGCTGGTCCACCAGTGCGAAACGGCCGCAATTTTCATGGATGGGCAAGCCATCCATGCCACCCGGTATTTTCCATGTTCAACAATTGAAGAGCTGTGGACCAGACCGGACTTGATGGATCCTGACGCGAGCCAGCAGACAAAACAACGACTACGATCGCGACAGATCATCGAGAAAGACTTGCTCGGCAGCAGCGAGCAGTCCGATACTCCGAACGCCTGCATGGGCGTGTTCGTTGATTCGAAATGCTCTTAGCGCCTGATTCCCGAAGGCTGGGCAATGCGGCCATCGGGCGAAACCTTTACAGGTCCCATGGCGGCCGCCACGCGCTCGGCCGCCCGCTCGTGTGTGTCGGCGCAAAGCTCGGCGAAACGCGTTCGCACCTCGGGCGTGCATTCCTCGAGTTTCGTCGCCATATTCTGCATGCCCGGGCCGTTTCGCTCGGCGGAGTCGGAAATGCGCTGCAGGAACTTCAGCGACTCGGCGAAATTCACATCAATCGTCTTTCCCACGCTGCTCTGCATCGTTCGGGCGATCAGGTCGGCGCCCACATTATCGACCTGCAAAAACATATCGAGTTGATCGCTCACCAGCGGATTGCCCTGCCGGTCGCGCCCGTACTGGCTTCGCAGGAGGAGCACCGAGCGGCCGGTGAGCTTGCGACGAAACAGGGGGCCTTCGTACGAACCCTCGCACAGGAACAAATGCGTGTCCGGCTTGCCATAAACCAGATCGACCCGGCTGATAGTGCCGGCGCCATCGTCGCCCTCAATGGTGTATTTGGCAGTTCGCCGGGCTTCCATGGTGGTAATGCCCATCAGCCGCCAGATATTGACCACCACCTCCGGATAGCGCACCAGAAACACGTGCAGCTCGCCATCGCACTGCGTTTGCTGAACCGGCAGCCGTCGATAAATGGTCGGGCGGTCGACAATCGCCAGAATCTTTGCCCGCAACTCCGGCTTGAGCTGATCGAACGGAATGGCCTGCTCGGCTTCATCTTTGGAAGCCATGCTGGTATCGGCTTGCTGCGCCAGCGTGACCGGTGTCCAGCCAGTGGCCACTGCGGCCAGTCCGGCCAGCGAGACGAACCAGGAGCGACGCGACAGCCAGCCAGGCGGAGCCGCAGGGTTTTCGCCGGGCGAAACAGGCGCGCAAAGTCCGTCCATCGAGCGACGCATGTATCCCGCTTTGCGACGCGATCGGTCAACCCGGCAAAATCTGCCGAACCTGACGATTATTCGGCCACATCCTGCCGCTCACGCCAGTAAAAAAGCCGAATCGGCTAACCGGTGCTATCAGCTATCGGGCTCGGGGGACGAAATGGCGGGGGCGATCAATCGCAAATCTTAACATTGCCTTCATCGAAACATGCGCATCGCAGCGCGATAATTGTGGGGGACTGCCTCCTCTCGGTCTCGGTGTTTGGCCTCGCGAAGTCGGGGTGAGATTGAGATATTGAGCAGGAGAACTGCAAGTGACTGTTCGAGTGAGACTGGCCTCGGCCGATGCGCCGCTTCATTACGATTCGCGAGTGGCGGAATTGTCGCTGTGGCGGTCGTCCATACCCGCCTCCTCTTTGGGCGTGGATGTGGCGGCGGTGTTCGAAGAACACGCGGAACTGCCGGGCATGGCGATTGTGGGACACGATGTGCAGCTCACGCTCATCTCCCGCCAGCGGTTCTTCAAGCTCATGAGCAGCCCTTTCGGCCGCGATGTCTATCTCAAGCGGTCGCTGGCGGTGCTGGCGCAATCGATTTCCGAACGTCCTCTGGTGCTCAATGGCGATTGCCGGATCGACACCGCGGCGTCGCTGGCCCTGAACCGCACTTTCAACCAGCGTTTTGAGCCGCTGATCGTGGTGCTCGGGGAGGAAGTGCGAATTCTCGATGTGCACACGCTCCTGCTGGCGCAGGCCCAGTTGCTGGCGCACGCCAACGCGGTGGTGATGCAGCAAAAAGAGGCCGCCGAAGCCGCCAATTCCGCCAAGAGCGTGTTTCTGGCGAACATGAGCCACGAGATTCGCACGCCGCTCAACGGCATTATTGGCATGTCGGACCTGCTCATGGAAACCTCGCTCACCGGGGAGCAGCGCGAGTATGTGGGGGTCATGAAAACTTCCGCCGATTCGCTGCTCACGGTCATCAACGATATCCTCGATTTCTCCAAGATCGAAGCCGGGCGGTTGGAACTCGATCCGGTCGATTTTCCGCTCCGTGAGGAACTGGGCGACACACTCAAGGCCCTCGCGCTCAAGGCCCATCAAAAAGGAATCGAAATCGTGCTGCGGGTCGATCCCCGCGTGCCGGCCGATATCCATGGCGACTGGGGCCGGCTCCGCCAGGTAATCATCAACCTTGTCAACAATGCCCTCAAGTTCACCGCCGAGGGAGAAGTGGTGGTTACCGTCGCCGGTGGCCCACTCATGCCCGATGCGCAGCCGCTCGATCTTCATTTTTCCATCCGCGATACGGGCATTGGCATTCCCGCCAGCAAGCTGAAAACCATCTTCGAGCCGTTCGCCCAGGCCGACAACTCCACCACGCGACGCTACGGCGGCACCGGGCTCGGTTTGGCGATCTGCACGCGGCTGGTGGAAATGATGCAGGGTCGGTTCTGGGTGGAAAGCCAGCCGGGACACGGCAGCACCTTCCATTTCACCGCCCGGCTGGAGCCGGCGCACGCTCCGCTGCCCCATTCCGCCCCGCCCCGGTTTGAAGGACAGCGGGTGCTCGTCGTCGACGACAACGCCACCCACGGCCATTGGCTGGTGGCCTTCTGCGGCGAGTGGGGACTGCTCGCGGAGCACGTTTCCAACGCGGCCCAGGCCCGGCAAAGGCTCGGCGATGCCCGCCAGCGAAACCGGCGTTACGATCTGGCGCTGGTCGATTCGCGGCTCGGTTCCGACGACGGCTTCGAGTTCGCCGCGGCGATGATGCGGGAGGAACCGGCAGCGCCGCCGGTCATTATGCTGCTCTCCGATCCGCAGCGGCAAAACGAAACGGCCCGCTGTCGCGAGTTGGGGCTGGCTCGCTATCTCACCAAGCCGCTGAAGGAATCCGATCTCGATTCGAGCCTTCGCTCCGTATTCGATCCCGCCTTCGCTGCCTGCTCCGAAGCGCCGCGCAGCGAGCCCGGTCTGGCCAAAACGGCCGCCGTTTCCCGCCGGGTGCTGCTGGCCGAGGACAACCTCGTGAACCAGATGCTCGCCGTCCGCACGCTGGAGAAAATGGGGCACGAGGTCACCGTCGCCCAGAATGGAACCGAAGCCCTGTCGCGGCTGGGGATTCCGCTCGACGACATCTCTCCCGCCCCCGCCGAAGCCAGCGCAGCGTTCGATCTGGTGCTCATGGATGTGCAGATGCCCGAGCTCGATGGCCTCGAAGCCACGCGACGCATCCGGCTCTGGGAGCAGCGACACGGCGGACACATTCCCATTGTGGCCATGACCGCCAACGCCATGAAGGAGGATAGCGACATTTGCCTGAGCGCCGGCATGGATGCCTATCTCGCCAAGCCGATTCGTATCGACCAGCTCCGGGCGTTCGTCGAGCAGTTGCCTTCGCGGTCGGTTCCGCCACCTCCGGCTGCCGAAGCTTCATCGGGCTCGTTGCTCGACCGCCACCTGGCGCGGGAGCGAACCGGTCACGATCCGGAGTTGTTGCGGCAGTTGATTGGCATTTTCCTGAGCGATTATCCCCAGCTCTGCCGCGAACTCCGTTCCGCGCACGCCCGTGGCGATGCTTCCACGTTCCACCGGATGGCGCACACGCTCAAGGGGAACTTCAGCATGTTCGGGGCGAATTCGGCGGTGGAAGTGGCATATGGTCTGGAACAACTGGGTCAGGTGGCCCGGCTGGAACAGGCGGAGGAATTGCTCATCCGGCTGGAAGAACTCCTCGGCGCTCTGGAGGAAGAGCTGCAAGAATGGCTTCGCTGCGAAGAACCCGCCACCGTGTGAAACGCGTGACCTACTTGGCTTTATGACGATGGCTCGCGCCGGCGGGCGCCCCGGCCCGTCACACCGCCGTCACCGACCCGAACAGGCAGTCGGAAACGGCCCCGGTCGACGACCGGACGGCACGGACGCGGTAGAAGTACGTCACACCTGGAACCAGGCCGCGGTCCGAGAAACTCCCGGCGTTCGGCGGGGCGGAGAAGCTGACCACGTCGTTCGCGAACGCGGGACTCGTCGACCGCTCGATGACGTACCCGGTCTCCCCGGCCGCGTTGTCCACCCAACTGAGGGTCGCCCGGCCGGAGGAGGCCAGGATGGTCAGCGGGGCGGCCGTCACCGCGAACCGGGCCGGGTTCGTCGCAGCCTCCTTGCTGTTGAACCGCACGACCGCCACCGCTCCCGGCTGTGCGGAGGCGAGCGCCATCGCCGCCGAGGTCCGCCCGGCGGCCCGCTCGGCTCGCACGTAGTCGGTCACGTCCAGCACATACCCCTGTGCCGTCCGCTGGACCGTG
>Ga0233424_10000364_pt1 | contig 60387 bp, 80 predicted proteins | sample Watercolumn_Towu_FD_181011 | JGI IMG/M metagenome (GOLD analysis project Ga0233424, IMG submission 181011) | Freshwater microbial communities from Lake Towuti, South Sulawesi, Indonesia - Watercolumn_Towuti2014_125_MG | ecosystem: Environmental > Aquatic > Freshwater > Lake | place: Indonesia... | reverse complement strand
TTTAATTAATTGCTCTTCTAACTTGTTATTGTATTTAGGTAGGATAATTTGTTGAAGCATTCTATCCTACCTAGGTACTTGAGAATAACTATTTTTTGGTTTTATTTTGAAACTTCGGACAGAGCCGAAATACTTTATATAACTTACCCTATGAAAGAATTTAAATAAACTCTACTACTCTATAATAATATAAAATGGGTGCATATCATAGTTTTTACAGAGGAGGAGATTATGGTTTCGAGCCAGGGCCAGAGAATTCTCCATTAGGTTTTAGTTATGGAGAGAGAATTTCTGCTGGAAGCATAGGAGTAGCAGTAGATTCAAGAACTGCTAACCAATTAAAAGCAGTCTCAGATAAATTAAGTTCTGGTGCGAAAGTTGTTGAAGTACAAGCAGTAGATCCTGGAACAACAGATGCTATTCCTCAACAACAATTCAAAGAAATAGCTAGATTAAAGAAACTTGTAGGCAATGAAGTTACATTCCATGGTCCTTTAGTTGAAGCAACAGGAATTGGAAGAGAAGGATGGGACGAAGGAAAAAGAGAATCTGCAGAAAGACAATTATTACAAGCAGTAAGAAGAGGGCATGATTTGGATGAAAAAGGAAACTTAGTAGTAACTTTCCACTCAACAGCAGCTCTTCCAGAAATGGAAACAAAAGTCATTACAACTGAAGATGGAAAAAAAGTCCAAAAGATAACTGAAATCTACGTAATAGACGAGAAAACACACGGAATATCTCCAATTAAAGTTCAACCAAACTATCTTTTAGACGAAAAAGGAGACCCTCAAAAAGAAATAGAAAGACAAAACAGAGAAAATTGGTCAAGACTCTTAACACACGCATCTTATAATGCACACCAAGTCGAAAATTCTCTAAGAAGCGTAAATCAAGTATCAAAAATAGCAAAAGAATATTTTTCAGAGGATGATTCAACAACTGGAACTCTTAAATTGTATAAATCTTTTCAAACAGAAGAGGGAAGGAAGAAGATAGAGAAAGAGGTCAATCCTGAACAATTAGATGTTTTGAAAAGCCAATTTAATGAAATAAACTTTGGAGAAGTTTATTTAAGAGATGCCTATAATGAAATGCAAAATTTATTCGATAGAGCATGGCTTTCTGCAGAAAGAAATAATCACCAAGAAGATTTAGATAAATTAAAAAATCTAAGAAAAGAAATGCTTTCAGAGATAAATTCAGGAAGATTTCTAGATCCAGTAAACTTATCAAAATCTGCTGAACTTTTACAAAAAGGAGTTCAAGTTATGACTGCTTTAGATAATACTCCTCAGTTAATAAGACCACTAAAAGACTTTGCAAAAGAAAAAGCATCCGAGACTTATGGAAATGTCGCATACAAAGCTTACAAAGAGTTCGGAAGCTCAGCACCAATAATAAGTATAGAGAATCCTCCAGCTGGTGGAGGTATAAGCAGAGCAGAGGACTTAAGAGATTTGGTAAAAGCTTCAAGAGATAGATTCATAGAAAATGCAAGAAGTGATGGAATGTCTGAAGATGAAGCAAAGAAATTAGCAAACAAACATTTAGGAGTAACTTGGGATGTGGGCCATATCAATATGATTAGGAAATTCGGATACTCAAAAGAAGATGTAATTGAAGAAACAAAGAAAATAGCTCCTTTTGTTAAACACGTTCACTTATCAGACAATTTCGGAATGGAACACACAGAACTTCCAATGGGCATGGGTAACGTTCCAACTAAGGAAATGCTTAATCTTATAACTCAATACAATGATAAAGTAAAAAAGATAGTTGAAACAGGAGGACCTTGGTATCAATTCTTCCAAAAAACACCTTTAAGAGAAACTTTTGAAGCATTTGGTTCTCCAGTATTCCAAGGACAGGGCTCATACTGGAACACAGCAGCATCAACAACTGGAACTTATTTTGGAGGTTTCGGAATGAATCCAGACATTCACCATTCAGTTTATGGAGCAGGATTTTCTTCGCTTCCAGTTGAATTAGGTGGAAATTTACCAGGACGTGGAGGTAGCAGACTTACTGGAAACCCTATGGAATAGTTTTTAAGTTTGAAACTACTGTAAATAAGCATGAAAATTGAGTGGAGAAAATATAATATAAATGGTAAAGAGATAGAGGCACTGGTTACTATCTTTGAGGCTTTTGATAGATGGAGATTAAAAAGATTATACTTGAAATGGAAGAGATTAAATGAAGATATAAAGAAGATATCTACTAGAGGTATAAACTTACCAGAAGCCATTAGTGAGAATGCCTTCTGCATATTTTTTCCAGAATATGTGAGGGTTGTAAAATTAAAGAATGGAAAATGTTCTTTTGACGTACTTAATAGAAAAACAGGAGCAAGAATACAAATAAAAGCTTCTAGTGTTGATGATGACTTAACTTCATTTGGTCCTAAATCAGAATGGGATGAACTTTTCTTCTTAGACTTCTCAGAAGGAAATGGACTTTTAAAAGTTTATAAAATTGAGAAAGATTGGATATATAAACACAAAGTAAATAAAAATCAAAATTTTGAGCAACAACAAGAGCAAGGACGAAGACCTAGATTCAGTATTAAAGAAAATATAATAGCTAAGAGAGGATTAAAACCCATAAAAGTCTGTAAATTATGAACGTTTTTTCTTCAATTCTTTATCCCATCTAGCACTTTTACATTTAGGACATATCAAAGGCCTTTCTTTACCTCTAGAGAACCAAACATGACGACATTTGTTACATTTATAAGCTATTTTACCAAATTCTTTTATTTCTATTTCAGGCATAACAAATAAAAGTAAACATAACTTATAAACATTACTCAATAAAATAAAAAGATTTAAATAGATAAGTATACTTAAATAAGTAATATTATGTAGGTAAATATTGTTTAACAATAAATACTTATATACAAAATACTATAAAAAAACATGAAAGAGGAATTAAAAACTTTAGATCTTTTTGCAGGCGTCGGTGGAATAAGATTAGGATTTGAAAAAGCAGGTTTTAAAACAGTATTCGCAAACGATTTCTCTAAAAATTGTAAAAAGACTTATGATTTGAACTTTACAAACGTACATTTATTTGTCGAGGATATAAAAAATCTTGATTTATCTCAGTTACCAAATTTCGATATTCTCTTAGGAGGTTTTCCTTGTCAACCTTTTAGTATAGCTGGTAACAGACAAGGTTTCAAAGATGATAAAGACAGAGGTAATTTATTTTTTAGGATAGCAGAAATATTGAAAGAGAAAAGACCTAAAGCGATATTTTTGGAAAACGTAAAAAATCTAAGAGGACACGATAATGGGAATACTTTTAGGACAATAAAAGAAATTCTAGAAGATTTAGGTTATCACCTTAAATCAGAAGTACTAAATGGTATGTCTCACGGTAACATGCCTCAAAATAGAGAAAGAATATTCATAGTAGGGTTTTTAGATAAAAATAAAGCACAAGCCTTTGATTTTCCAGAAGCTATTCCATTAAAGAGCAATTTTAGGGATTTTCTCAATAATAAAATAGATAAGAAATATTATTATAATGATAAAGCATTATATGAAAAAATAAAAGAGGCTATTAAATCCGAGAAAACAGTCTATCAATGGAGAAGAAAATATGTTAGAGCTAATAAAAAAGGAGTTTGTCCCACTTTAACAGCTAACATGGGTCGAGGAGGCCACAATGTTCCACTTATCAAAGATAGTAAGGGTATAAGGAAACTAACTCCTAAAGAATGTTTTTCTTTACAAGGTTTTCCTAATTGGTTTAGGCTACCTTCAGATTTATCAGACAGCGAGCTTTATCATCAAGCTGGAAATAGCGTTATCGTTCCAGTTGTAGAAAGAATAGCGGATAATATGATGAAGGTATTATCTGGTAGAACAATAAATAAACAGATAAGTTTGATATCTTCAGAGGAAATAATATCTACTTCACCAGTTCATTCCCAGATAAACATTTAAATAACAACATATATTATATAAAATAACTTATACATTATAATAAAAGATGGATGATAAAACAACTAATACTGGGAAGGTTGAAAATATTGACAATCTAAAAAGAGTAGAGAATCCGGTAAAAATTGATTCAAAGCCAAAGGTTAAAATTCTAAAGACTAAAAAAGTAAAATCAGTTTCATATGAAAATGAAAAAGAGATTGCTATGGAATTTGCAACAAAGATACATCAGAAGTTTGACAGATTAGTAAAGTCAACTGTTCTTTTCGGTTCACAAGCAAAAAACACAGCAGATTCTTCTTCAGATATAGATATAATTGTTATAATCGATGATTCTTCATTTAATTGGGATCTTGAATTAATAGCTTGGTATAGAGAAGAATTATCCAAACTAATAACTGATTATAGATACAGCAAAGAATTACATATAAGTACAGTCCGTTTAACAACTTGGTGGAATGATTTGATGTATGGAGATCCAGTAGTTCTAAATATATTAAGATATGGAGAACCCTTAATAGATTCAGGAGGAATGTTTATTCCTCTTAAAGTTTTATTGCAAAGAGGAAATATTCGCTCAACACACGAAGCAGTTTACGCTGCTTTACAAAGAGCTCCAAATCATTTAGCAAGAAGCCGTTCTGCAAAATTAGGAAGCATAGAAGGTATTTACTGGACAATTATTGATTCATCACAAGCCGCTTTGATAATGGCTGGACGTTTACCACCTAGCCCAGAACATATCCCTGCACTTTTAAGAGACACATTTACCTCAACAGGTCTTCTAAAATCAAAATATGTAGATTGGACTAGAGAAATATTTGCACTTCATAAAAATATAACTCACGGTTCTGTTTCAGATATAAAAGGAGAAGACATTGATGAATGGCAAAGAAGAGCAAACGAATTTCTAAAAATAATGACTGATATTATAGATAATTTAATAGAAACTAAAAAGTAAAATTATTTCTTTTTGAAAACTTCACTAAATTCTCTTGAGCCTATACCATACTTTCCTTTTCCAGCTACTGCTCTATAGAATCTTTGCATTGCTATTTGAGATACAGGTGTTCCATTTGCATCTACCCCAGAACTATTAACTTCACTCATAAGGTAAGAATTAACTGCGTCAGCAACTTCTGCAACATAGTTAGGATTCTTTTTAGCTAAGTCATCTTGAGTCTTTTTAACCATAATCTTTAATCCTTCTTTAACAATGTCTGAAGAATTTCTAGTAGATTGATAAGTAGCTGCTGCTGCTTTAGCAAGAGCCAAAGCTACATCTTCAGTGAACTTACCTCTATAATGATTCAAAACCTTACTAACCACACCATTTATAACAATTCCACTATCTTTTTCACTTTGATCAGGATCTAAAGATTTACCAGCTTCAACTTGTCTCTGAAGCTGTTTATAACTTTCTAATTGGACAACTGTTTGATACATTTCACTTTTCTTCGAGTCTTTGCTACTTATTCCTTCAAGAACTTCTCTCTCAAGAATCAGTGAATTTAATTCGCTCTGACCAATAGCTTTACTATCTAATTTAGCACTCTTAAAAGCGTTTATAGCTTCTTCCATAGAATGGGCAGGTGCAACTTTCATAAGTTGACCAGCAAGCTCTAACTTTCTCTCAGCATCTATAGCATCAAACTTTTTAGCATCATAAGGAACAAGTTTACCATCTTCTGCAACATCTAAAGGAGTTCTAGAAAGATAATCTCTAACTAATTCAACAGATTTTCCATTTGCTTCACTCAAAAGAACAGGATTTCTAAGTGCATGATTTACAATTGTAAATCTATCTACTGTTTCTAATGATTTTAGTATGTTTTCTAAACTCATAATTTTTCCAAATATAACCCCTTTATAAATCTTTCTATTGTGTTAACTAATCAGGGGTAACAATATCTACTCTAAAGCTTCTAAAGCTAATTCCTCATAATTCTTCTCTTTATAAGAGAAAGAATCATCGCCAAATATCTTTTCCATTACATCAGGTCTCTCTTCTTTTTCAATAGCTTTAAAGAATTTTCCAAGAGTTTCAGGTTTCTCATAACTCTCATGACTTATTACATCAACAACGCCCTTAAATTCTCTATCTACTAGTGCATCAAGACTTTCAAGTACGAACGGAGCTTCTTCATTTTTACTTTCTTCCCTCTCAGAGAAATTATTTTCAATATGCAAAGGAGAAGAAGATAAAATATGTAACCCTTTATCTCCAACTGCAAATTCAATCTTTTGAGGACAACTAAATATATTTTCAATCTCTTCAGCATAAAGAGCCATTCTTTTAAGTGAGTAATTATCAAAAGCTTTATTCCCTTCACTATTTTTAACATTTAACTTATCAAGATTCCTATCTAATACATATTTATTAGATATATCTCCATTGTTGAAAGCCTCTACAAGCATCTCTTTAGTGTTATCAGGATTCCTTGAATAAACTAAGGCGACCGAATTTTCATCTACAGACTTATACACAGCAATAACTGGTAGATTATTATCTACATTTCCTCTTGAATTTTTTACCCATTCAGAATTTCCAATAGCTTTTGAATAAACTTCAATTATGCTCTGTAAGAGGGAATCAGAATCACTAGCTTCTTGAGAACCATCACCATTAAGACTTTTAACATCAACTTTTATTTTCTTATTACTAGCATATATATTAGAAGTATCAAGAAATCCATAAGCTTCTTTAATCTCTTCAATAAAACCTGAACTAAACTGACTCTCTTTAACAATCTCTTTTATTTTCTCACTAGCATGCGATAATTTTTTCTCATTATTTATATCAAGATGCATAATTTGAGCCTTTATTCTAGGCTCAATTCCACTTTTCTTTATGAAATCATAACACACTTCTTTAGACAATAAAAATCCAGGAGGAACAAGAATCTTTTTCTGATAAAGGCGTGCAATATTAACGCCTTCAATTCCAACACTTCTTTCATCTGCACCAGTTATTTCAGAAAGCCATTTAACACAAACATCACCTTTTTCATTCAGCATGAATTATATAGAAAAATCTAATTAATAAAACTTATCTATCCTTATATCTTTTCGAATATAATACTAGTCTTGCAAGGCATCTTTGCTTTAACAGTAGCCAAAGAATCTCTAGCAATTCTAGCAACTTTATCGCTGGCACAACTTATGAAGAAAACATCCTGTCCAGGCTTTACCATTGCTGCTCTTCCTATAACTATACCATATGAATGAGTCATACCAGACGACATTCTGTCCGCTCCAGCTCCAGCAGCAGTCTTATTTTCTCTAAGAAAATGATGTGGAAATACTCTAACAGCAAGATAATATTGTGCAGGAGCTTGTTCATCTAATGCCTTTGTAAGAAACTGTCTTGCAGCCTCAAGAGCATTATCTCTCATTTGGCTCTTTCCTTCAGCAATCATCCTAACAACATAACTGTGTTTTCCAGTTCTATACTCCTTTTGATTTCCTATATGATATTTAACAACTTTATTTTGAGGAACTGTTTTTATATATGATTTACTCTTATTTCTAGAATTTCTTGTAAAAGGTCTTGCCTTTTTCTGAGAATATGATGATGCTTTTCTTATAGCCATTTTACTTTACCTCTACCTCATTAGTAATTGCCTGTCCAGGCAATCCTAATTCAAATATAGCTCTTACAAGTCCTTTAGTTCCATGAGCATCGCTTACTTTTCCAGAAATAACTTTTCCACCAGGAGATTTCCAAGACACTATTTTTCCAACAAGCTTCTTAGCTTCCTCTCTATTTTTCATTCCAAGATCAAGTAAATAATGCTTCTCATGTATTCTATGTCTTCCACGTCTAAATTGTACTATAATTCCTTTCATATTCTTTCCTAGAAAAATGGCTTTTTAAACGTTGCTTTATTCTATTTTTGTCCATAAGCAAGAGCAGGAGTAACCCCAGGAAATCCTTCAAACTCAGCAATTCTTAATTCTCCTTTTAAATCAGCACTATCTACTAACACTCTTATAAATATTTGAGCTGCGCTATACATAACTTGTTCAAAGTTTCTATCAGTTCTTCTTTCACTATCTGGTTCTCCTGCAATCCTAAGTAAAGGCATACCTATGTGATAAGTAGGAACAACATCTTTCAATCTACTAAGTAAAGGTACATTTCTAGCTGTTAATCCTCCATCCGCTCTAAATCCAACTTTAAATAAAGGAAATATATTATCACCTTCAATATATCTTAAACCAAGCGACCCTATGTTTGGTTTTTGAGATTCTTCAAAAGTAGGTAAATTTAAGCTCAACTCAGGAAAGTTAACTTTATCATCAACCGCTCCAGTAAAGATATAACTCTTTCTTCCAGTTCTATCATCATTGATTTCACCACATTCATATAATTTTCTAGAAGAAATTCTAGCTTTTCCAACAGCTAAAAAGCAATCTCTAATTCTATCAAACTTTCTAGAAACAGATCCATATATATGACTCATAAAAATCACTCATTTATCCATTATTTAAACCTTTCTTGTTATCATGACAAGAAGACTATCACTTGAAAAAATTAAAACTCAATTTCAAAATCACCAAGAACTTTCTTTAATGTACTAAATACCTCTCCAGATACCTTTGTAGTCAATTTTGCCTTGTTTTCATTAAATATTTTTTGGAAATCTGATTCTTTAACAACAACTAATTTTCCATTTTCAATCTTCTTTATCTCTTTTTCTTCTATCAAGAAGTTATGCTCTCCAAGAAGAAGCAATTCTGATTTTCTTCCATTGTATGAAACTTGCATAACTCCTTTCTTAGCTTGAACTAAATCTGCTCTCTGTGCATATTCAACTAATGCTTCCATTAAATCAAATGCTTCTCTCTTAACATTGTCAGCATCTTTCTGATTCAACTTTCCAGATTTAACTTTTCCTTTAACGCTTATAAGTTCTTTCAAAACGTTTGAGAACCTTGACTGCATTTTACCCTTCTTAACCATCTTGTTTTCAAATTCTTTTATCAAATTACTCTGAGATTTATCTCCAAATATAGTTTTAAGTAATTTGAAGACTTCCTCGTAAACTTCTTCTATGCTTTTTTCCTGCACTCTCTTCTCAAGCTTTGTCCTTAATTCTTTAAGCATTTTATTATATTCCAAGCACTCTTTCAAAAATACATCTAAATCTTTTCCAGGATATTCTTTTAATTTTCCATATTCATATTGCTTAAACAAATGCACAGCCTTCTCAAGTATCTTCAAATTCTTTTCATCCATTAATTCTTCTTTTTCTAAAAATAATCTTCTAACTTGTGCAACAATGTTTTTAGGAACTTCAGGCCCTTCCCCAGCTAACATAGTCATACTTTGTGTTGGAGTTAATATTCCATAATAAATATCAACCATAGCATCTAATAATCTTCTTTTAACAAAATCTTGAGTCTGTTCTCCTTGCTTCATATACAAATCAATAGCTTCTGGGCTAGGCTTTATCTTACCCATTTTAAGAAGAAGTTTCCAAGGAATAAATGTTCCTCTATCCCATAAAGGTATTCCATCTCTTATGAATGTAAACATAACTGGGTGTGCATCTTTTACACTCTGCCAGAAATCAGTCAATAAATAAACTTGCACATTTAATATATTTTTAACACCAGCAAGAGCAGTTGCCTCTCTTATATATTCATGAATCATTCCTCTTAATCTTTCCAATAATTCTACCCTACTCATTCTCTTTACATCAGTATCATCAATAATAACGAAAACATCAACGTCAGAATCTTTTCCTGCAGTTCCTCTTACAAGACTTCCGGCAATTACATATGTAGCAACATATTTGTCAAATTTTCTTAATACAAGAGACTTATGTATACTAGCAACTCTTAAAGCTCCTAAAAATCCCTTATCATAAATAGGATAACCCTGTGCAGTTGCATCTAGTAATTCATATTTACTATCAAGCCCATAATTCCATAAATCTAATTCAGTCTTTATACTTACCCAAATATTTTCTTTAGTTTCTTTAGCTAATTTAACAACTTCAGGCTTTATTTTTGGAATATTTTTATACTGTTCTTCAGGTATAATCATTATCAAATGTAATGGCTTACTTTCTACAACTTCCTTAGGTAAAGCTTCATCTTCTTCAAATAAAGGGTAAGCCTGACTAGGCAACATAACCAAAGCCATAGTAAAAGCATATTTCTTTACAACAGCTTTCTTAAAGTTCTCAAGCTTATCCTTCAAAGCATTAAAATCAATCTGAGGAACATTTGAAGGAACGTGACTTCCAGGCATCATACTTTGATTTTGTTGATAATTTGAAGCAACACCTGGCTTAATATCTACAAGACCGTTTTTCTTCTCGCTATTCTTATCTTTCATATCTACCAAAAAACACTAGCTTATTTAAAACTATCCAATTTATGATAGTTTTAAGACTAAAAAGATATAAAAACAATCTCCTCTAAACAATCTTATCAAAAGAGGTGAAAAATGCCTACAGCAGTTACACATTTACTTGTACCCATATTTATTGCTTCTTTATTTAGAGATTACCTTATTAAAAAGTCCAGGAAGAGCAAATTTCCATTACATTATGTCTTATTTGCAGGCATAGGTGGAGTTCTTCCAGATGTAGATATACTTTTTTACCTTATAGTAAAACCATTAGGATATACTCTTGAGCAAGTTCATAGACAATGGATACATTCCTTATTTATTCCATTATTATTTATAATCTTAGCATTATTATTTTGTAAAATAAATTTCAATCCTCATAGAAAACATATCCTCAATCTTGGAATAATTTGTCTAATGTTATCTTTTGGAACATTTATGCACATACTCTTAGATGGAACAATATCTGGAGAAGTTCATCCATTTTCCCCAATATCAAACTATAAATTTGGCTTGAATTTAGTAAATTATCTTCCAGAACATTTATCTGGAATAGCAATACCTTTATTTGAAGGCATTCTCTTTTTAGTCTGGATAGTTTATCTAGAATGGAAACATAAAATCTCAGACTTTATATAAAATGGAAGAAAAAGAAGACCAAAAAATAAAGCACGATTTCGCAAGATTTGTATTTAGTACTATAAGTGATCAGATAAAACAAGCAGACACAAAAGCATTTGGAATTTTAGGAACATTAGGAATTTTAACAGCAGCTCTTCTAACTAGATTAGCAAGCATAAAATCTGCAACAGGGTTAAACACTACTTGGGTAATTTTATTTATTGTTTCATCATTATTAATTATTTTGGCTTTAAAATCAGTAATTCTAGTAGTATTTCCAAGACTAAATAAAAATGATACAAATGAAAGAAGCATTTTATATTTCCAAGACATAATTGCTGAAAAGAAAATAAGTTATGTTCAGAAAGCTAGTAATTATAAAAATAATAAAATTTTAGATTTCATTTACAGTGACATTCACAATCTTTCAAATATAGCAAATCTGAAATTTATAGCTCTTCGTAAAGCACTTATAATATCAATTATTGCTTTTATCTGGACAATTATAATAATTTTATTTTCATATGGATAAAATAACCCTAACAAATTTACAAAATGAAGACAACAACTATAAAATATGTGAATCTTGTGGTAATGAAATGTTAGAGGATAGATGCAAATTGAAATGTAAAAGATGTGGTTATTTTAGAAGCTGTTCAGATTTATTCTGATTTGAAGCGAATAATGAAGATTTCCTATTCAAAAGATAATCAAACTTTTTTTATTTGCCAGATTGAGATTTACTCAATCTGGACAGAGCCGAGCAATAGAAAGGTTTATAGGGTAGTAGTACTCGTGGGTAAGTCCACGAATGGGATGTGTACCGGATGGTACACCCAAAAAGTCCCTCGTGGAGCCACGTTTATTTTTCTAAGAGCCATTTCCAGACAGGCAAAATCTTTATCTTTTTACTATCAATATTAAATTCATCAGTTTGATTATACGTTACTATAAGTCCTTCTTTTAGCTTAAATGTATTCATTGCTTCAATTAAGCCATTAATTTCTCTTTCCTTGTTATCTTCATTTAAATCGTAACATGATTGCACAGCTAATACAATCTTTGCTCCATCTTTAATTATAAAATCACATTCATGCTCATTCTGATAATACAGTATATCTTTGTATTGTCTCCTTAAATGTAAGAAAACTATATTTTCAAGCAATCTACTTCTATCATCAAAAAAAGAAGCAGAGTTCCGTATGCTTAAGCCAGTATCAATAGAATATACTTTTTTTGGGTTCACAAGCATCTTTTTATGCGAGAAATCAAACTTAGGCATGGTAAAGAGTAAATAAGAGTCTTCAAAATACGAAATGAAAGAGATTATGCTATTTACAGAACCAAGTTTAAAAATTTTCTTTAAAGAATTATACGTAAATTTTTTTCCGATAGTAGTTAAAAGATTAATAGCCAATTCTTTAAGCTGTTTCTGGCTTCTTATCTTATAACGCGTAGCTATATCTCTGTTTAATATATCAGTTAATAATATTTGTAAGATGTCTGGTCTTTTATATTGTAAATATTCTGGGAATCCGCCCTCATTCAAAAATGTCTCAAAAGAATCTTTGCTGGGCTCTTTTTTTTCAATATCTAAAAATTCTTTGAAGGAAAATGGAAATATTTCATGAGTTAAATGTCTACCAGTAAGTCTCGTCCCTAGTTCTTTACTTAGAAGAGAGGCATTTGAGCCAGTAATTATAACATGTTTTTTCAAATCAACCAATCTTCTCACATACATTTCCCATTTTTGGATATTTTGTATCTCATCAAAGAAATAATAATCGCTGTTGCCATATTCTTCATGAAATATCTCATCAAGCTTTTCAAAATCTTTGACATTGAAGTCAACAGCTCTTAAATCTTCAAAATTAAAATAATAGTAATTTTTAACTTTCTTCATTAATTGTCTTAACAAAGTGCTTTTGCCACATCTTCTTATTCCTGATAAAATGACTGCAAAGGGTATAGTAATATCTATTTCTGATCTCTCTTCTCTCTGAATGCCTGCTTCAAATTGATTTAATTCTTCTTTCTGTATTTTTACTATGTTTCTCAAAATTTCCTTATTTATCATGTTTTTTAGTAGTATATCTCATTTATAAATGTTTTCATTAGTAATGAAAACTATTGTGCATTGGCAATGCATAAATGTGTCCTTCATCATGTTTGTGGCTCCTTGTCCATTTTTGTTAATCCTTCCGTAAGAAATCCTTGGCTTTCAAGCCAATGAATGGATTACAGAGCATAGTATGTCAAGTTCCTTAACATACTATGTGAATGGCCCATCGCAGAATCGAACTGCGGACCGCTCGGTGTAAACGAGCTGTTTTGCCACTAGACTAATGGGCCTATTTTAAACCTAAATAAAAAAGGTTTTTAAATCCTCCGTGGATTTTTCATTGATGACAGAATTAATATCTTTTAATGAAGCATTTAGAGAAGCACAAGCAACGGTTTTAGATGGTAATAAGTTCATGTTTCCAAAAAGAAGTGAAGAACCCCATAGCAAGCTATGGGGCATCAGAAGAAATTAATTAGCTTCAACTGATCTCCTTTTCTTCCTTGATTTTTTATATATGTTCTGATGATATCTCCGTTAATTCCTTCACCAACAGTTCCAATATATCCTCCATCGCTCCAGAATTCTCCATGATATAACTCTTCTTTTATCATCGGATGTCGTTTAAACAATTCTCTCGCAGTTATGCTTTTTACAAATTGGAATATTTTGGCAGGAGAATAAGTTGTTGTTAAAGCTTCTATCAAAAAATGCACATGATCTTCGTCGAATCCAATTGTCTCAAATTTAATGTAAAATCTATCTTCAATATCATTACAAACTTGTTTTACGGTTGAGACATATTTTTCTTCTAAAAAAAGATCTTTTCTATACTTGATACAAAAAACAACATGATATTTTATCTTGAAAACTTTATGTGACGATCTTATTAGTTCAACCATCTAAAAGTCTGGTTCTACAAACTTATAGCTTTATCCCCGTAGCAAGCTACGGTGGCATTACAGAGAGTAAAATTGCGTGGAAATATTTTGACTTTGTCACAGGCATTTTACCAAATTGGATTCCAAATAAAAAATAATCAATTTATTTAGAGAAAATTAGAAAAAAAGTAATTGCTAATTTAGCTTATATTGAGTTTTATAATTTAGAACATTCCACACCAAATAATTCTGAGTTAGCAGAATTGGAATGTATGTTATTTGATATACCTAGTATTAGAGAAAGAGACTCTTTATTAATATCAAAGATAAAAATAGAGTCTGAAGAAATAGGCTTTCCAGCTTAATTTATCTAAGTTCCAATCCCTTAATTTTAGCTTCCATTTTCAAACTAGGAACACACTTTTTATTAGTAAAAGCACATATGACACAACATTGTGTAACTGGAACATTTATTCTTTCATTACATTTATCACAATCAAAGAAACCTGGACTTGAGTCTTCAGGAACCTTTCTTCTACTTATAGCATTACATTTAACACATTTTATACTTGCAATTTTAGATATCCTTAATATTTTTTTCCTTCCCATTTTAACTTAACATTTCAATTAATTCTTCTAATACTGCTAGTAATTCTTTCATATTCTCTCTACTTCCAAAATGTCCTTTTCCAGGTTCAAAGATAGTTTTAGCTTCAAGATTTTTCTGTAAATCATGACTTATTTCCAAAGGAACGTATCTATCGTTATCAGAGAATATACAAACAAAGTTGCCACAATGAACTAAAACATTCTCAAATTTAATTCTAGGATTAACAAAATTTTCAAGTTCAGCTTTTCCTATACTTTTAGAGAAACCTGCTACAAAGACAACTCCACCAATATCTACATCATAATCAAGTCCTTCCAAATATCTCAATATACTTATACAACCTAAACTATGTCCTACAAAATAAGTTTCATCATCTGGCTTTCCAACAACTTCTTTTATTTTAGCTACCCATTCTTCTTTAATTGGCCAATCTTTACTAGGCATCTGAGGAGATATTACCTCAATCCCTCTTTTCTCAAGTTCTGTTTTCAACCAAGGAAACCAGTTTTCATCAGGATTTCCATGCCAACCATGAATAAGAAAAACTCTTTTGGCCATATTAATTTATTTTACAATATCTTTAAATAACCTTTCTTTTTTATACAAATTAACTGCGCTGTTAGTTTAGTGGTAAAACGGCTCGTTGCCAACGAGCAATCCCGAGTTCGATCCTCGGACGGCGCATTTATTCTTCATGAATCAATAATTAATTAGAATCATTAATAGCATAATCAACAACAAAACTATTTCCAGATTTTTCATTTTTCTCTCTATGAGTCTTTAATAACATACTCATGGTATTTTTATAAGCTTTATGAGTAGAATCATATAATTTATTTCCTGTCATTACCACTGCTTCTAAAAATTCTCTTGCTTCAGGACAAACTTCAACAAGTACACCATAGTCTCCTATAATATCATGTAATCCTAAATTAACCTCTTGCAGAGATCTTTCAAGTCCATTCTTTAAAAATTTAGATCTAGTTAAGTTCTCTTCTGAGCTATTAGTATCACCTCTAACATAATCAACACTTGCTTGAAATTCATGATGAGCAGAACTTACAGCTAAGTAATGCAAATAATCATCAAAAATTCCGCTACAGTCTTCATGTGCCATATTATGTTTTTGCTCAAATTTTTTTGAGCAAGTCACTCTAGTTTAATTGCTTTATAAAAATTACTTTATTCCCTTAATAAATATTCTATATGCTTCAAGAACTCTATCTCTCTTACTAGGAACAAATCTTATTGCTCCAGCATTTTTATGCCCACCACCATTCACAAATGCCTCTGGAATATTCTTCTTACAATATGCTATAAAATCATGTACTGAAAACTTCGCATCATCACTAGCCCTCATAGTTACAGCATCACTTAAAACTCCAAGAGATACTATATTTTTATCTCCTTCTTGCTGGAAGAAATCATGCAACATTCCATTTATCTTCCCCGGTTTAGGATATATTCCTCTGGAGAAGGTTTCTTCTATAAATAACATGTTAACGCTAGTTTTACCTATCTTTTCTCTCTTAACAGCAGACTTTGCAACTTCTAAAGCCTGACTCTCAAGTCCTCTGATATAAGGAGATAATAAAGCAACAAGCTTTTTCTGCTGAGCCATAGGTTCTCCAAAAAGAACTTCAACATACTCTCTAGCTTCCATAAATCTTAATTTAGTGGAAACAAAGTCTATAACGTTAGCTATATCAAAAAGCAATTGCTTAGTATAACCTTGCTTTTCAGCAATCTTTAGATAACCATCCATTATTTCTTTATTATCTATGGAATCGGCATAACCAGCCATTGCAGGTATATAATCAACATTTGCTTCTGAATTTATGAATTTAGCAAGTTCAGCACATAACATTCCTGCAGATATTTTTGCTCCATCCTCTCCAACTAAAAATGGATTTATATGAACAAGAACTTCCTCACTTATCACATCTTTCTCAAACATATGATGATCTACAACAATAAAGTCTATCCCATGTATTCTTCCCTGCTTTATAGCCAATAAACTTTCTTCACCAGAACCAGTATCTACTATAACTGTCAAAGGTATCTTTTCAGCAAATCTAGCCTGTCCAGTTAAAGAATGAGCAGTATCTTTTATAGAATCTTCAATTTCATAAAAAGGGGTTGCACTTGGAGCTCTTGTATAGTGTGTGCTAAGAGCTTTGGTATTTCCATGTTGTTCTAATATCAAAGGCAATATTGCTCTCTCCAAAGCAAAACCAGAACTATATCCATCAGCATCATTATGATGTCTTATAATAATGGGTCTATTCATTATTATAGCAAGCCTTATTTCAGTAGCAGCTTTAATATATCTATCTTTTAATTTATCAAGTATCTTATTCTTAACAAGAAATTGAACATCTTTAGGTCTTGCTCTTTCCCTCTGAAGGTTTTCAATCTTACTTTTTACTTTATCAGCAAAACTTCCTGATAGTTTATGCATTTTCATTACATCTGCTTCAAGCATACCATTATATTCTTTCATAGTAAATGTAGATTCAACAAAATCCCCTTCATCAATATCAGGATATGCTCTAACACCTGCTCCTTCAAAGGCTTTAGCTATTAAACTTCCAGTTCCATCAGTTAAAGTAAACAAAGAAGGTCCAGCAGTTTGGGCAACACTTACAACCATCGCACTAACTTTATTTATTCCCTTTACTGCCTTTTTTCCAGCAGTAATATCTTTTATTGTTGACTCCATGTTAACACAAGAATGTGAAAAGAGGTATTTAAATATAGCCAATAATAAAATCAACCATATTTTATATTACACATATCTTCTTATATTCTAAATAATTATTAAATTTATGAGCATAGCAGTTGGCGAGGTTATGACTAGAAATTTGATTTCAGTAGAGCCTAGTGAAAATCTAATGAACTGTTCCAAAAAGCTTGTAAAAAACAGAGTTAATACTTTATTAGTTGTAAAAGATGAAAGACTTTTAGGAATAATAACAAGCACAGATATTCTAAAAGTAGTTATAAGTAAACATCACAATTTATCTAAATTAAAAGCATTAGACATAGCAACTAGAAAGGTGGCAGTAATAAAACCAAGTGCAACAATTCATGAAGCATTATCGAAAATGAGGGAATTCAACTTTAGAAGGCTTCCAGTAATCTCTCAGTCAAGAATTATAGGCGTAATAACTATAAAAGATATATTAAAAGTAGACCCTTCACTTTATGGAGAGTTAGGAGAATTGGCAGAAATAAAGGAAGAAGAGATAAAATTAAACAAATTAAAGAATATTGGTCCCATAGAAGGATTCTGTGAGTATTGTGGAGCTTTTTCAGAGCTAGTAAAAGTAGGAAATCAATCTTTATGTAATGATTGTAGGTCAGAAATAATATAAATCAAATTAGTTATCAGTATCGTCTAACTGTGTTTCCCAATCGTCATCATCAGCTTGCCAGCCAAGCTCTTCTTCGTCTTCTAAGATGTCTTCTACGATGTCTTCTTTGAATTTTGCTTTTGATATCACTTTTTTAGCCATTATTAAAATTTAATGCTTAATTATTTCTGAGAGAAAAATACCCTTTTTAAAACTTTTGATTGGGTATTTTCTTATATTTTTCTTTATCAGGATGCATAAAATCTTCTTTGAAAATAAAATTATCAACTTTTAGCTCGTATTATTTTCTAGAACCAGAAAATAAACCTTTCTTTTTTATTTTATTATCATAAAATAAGCGATAATTTAATATATATAACTATTACTTTTCTATTGAACAATAATCAAAAATGGAAGAGAGAAGTTATGATTATCTTGTAAATAGATTAAAGTCTATAAATTATAGTTACATGACTCTTCACGATATCTGGAAAACAAAATATGGTTCAATATTTTATATTCACTTAAAATCAAAATCAGAAAAACCTATAAAGATTTTCCTTTCTGCAGGAGTTCATGGAGATGAACCTGCAGGAGTAGAAGCAGTAATGAGATTTCTAGAATCAGATAATTCTAAAATCTTAGAGAAATTTGAATTCTTTATAATACCTTGTCTTAATCCATATGGTTATTCAAGAAATGTTCGTTGGAATTCAGATGGTCTAGACATAAATAGAACATTTGAAAACAATATGAGTGTAGAAGCAGTTCTTATAAAAACATTAATGGCTGACAAAAAACTAGACATTGCAATAGATTTTCACGAAGATTGGGAATATCGCGGTTTCTATCTATTTGAAATATCTAAGTCAGGCATTGAAATAGGAAAAGAAATAATCTCTAGGCTAGGATGTAAATGTGACGTAAAAAAAGAGTCTATGATTGATGGATTCATAAATAACAATGGCGTTATAACTTTAGATTGTGAAGAATTCGGAGAAAGAGTTATGGCTTTATATCTAGCAAACAATCACGTAAATCACTCTTTAACTCTAGAAACCCCAACTCAATGGGATTTTGATAAAAGAGTTTCTACGCATCTTGAATCTCTTTCAATTATATTAGAGAACCTCAGATAATATTAAATACCCTTCACAAGCTTCTATTTTATGCTAGATTCACATTTAAAGATATGTATGAATGTTAACGCTTCTTTTCCGTCTCCAGGTATTCTTTCCGATGGAGGAATAAGAAGAGAAATTAGAAATGGAAATATAAGAATATCAGAATTCGAAGATTCACAAATTCAACCCAGTTCTCTTGATTTAAGAATAGGAAAAGTTAAGATTCTTAGTAGAGATGAGCGAGAATTTCCAGACGAACAAGGCATACCTATAGATTTACCTTCAAAATCAATATCTGAAATATATTTCCATGAAAATATATTTACCAATTTTCCAAAAAGACTTGATTTAAGGAGTAGTAGGGGAAGATTAGGATTGGAAATAATCGCCAACAATAAGGACTCAATACTAGTTGTAAATAATAATCCAAATACAATTAGACTCTATGGTAGAACTCCTTTCGCACAAATGATATTTCACTCATATATAGATATAGATGGATATGTAGTAAATGGACAAGAAGAAGCAGAAAGAATAGGAAAAGCATTAGGAATACCTACCTTAGGACCATACGCCCTATTTCAATTAGGAGAACACGCTTATAGATTCAAACATGTAGGAACAATAGACACAAAAAAACCTTGTGAAGATAATTATGAAAAACTCTCAACAGCTAATTTAAAAGTTCCCATAAATGAGACTTTTGTTTGTCAATTAGCTCCTAGAATAGATCTTCCAGCAGATATAGGAATTCAGGTACTTCACAAAATACCATTTCTACAAGAGTCAGGTCATATCAAACCAAATCCGGCTCATTTTTTGGTGGAAGGATCAGTATGCAATGCTGGTTGGGTAGATCCTGGTTACAAAGGAAATATCACTGCACATATAAGAAGATTAAAACTTCCAGGGACATATCAAAAAGGAGATGATTTAGCTTTAGGAGTCTTCTTCAAATATTACCAACCAGTTGAAAGACCTTACGGCCATCAAGACACAAATAACCATTATAGTGGAAGTGCAGGAAGTACATCAAGAAGCTAAAGATTATAAAATCCCCCCACCCAGAATCGAACTGGGGTAACCCGGGTTCTGCCTTTGTTCTAACGAACAAAACCTTATCGCGTTTCATCTTTTTTCCATTATGGAAAATCCACGCTAGTCTTCTTCCTAATTTCTTAGGGTGAAGCGTTAGGGATATGCCCTATGCATTGACTACAGCCAGGTGCTCTACCATTGAGCTATGGAGGGAAAGTATAAGTAAATCAATACAGAGTAGATAAAGAATCTGCGCTGTACCGCAACAAATACAAACAAAGTGGTATATAGGACTTTATAAACCTTGAGAGAAAGCAAAAAGTAGGCTATTCCTTGATTAAAACCTCAGATTTAAAAGGGATGTATTTCACTGCACATATATGGGAAGAAACCGCAAACCTGTGAGAATACAGCCAACAAAGCAATCATCAAGAAGAAGATTCATGAAAGAAAGTGTGCTGGGAGGCCTCATGTTACTTGGAGGAGGGATCTGGTACGCTTCTCGAGAGACACCTTACGCAACATTTTATCAAGAAAAAATAAAAGGAGCACGAGGAGAAAGGTTTATCCACCCTCTTTTTATAAAAGAAATACACCCAACATCGGAAGAGGAAAGTGTACACATAGGAAAATTACAAAAAGGATTACCTTCAGGAGCAAAAATACTCAAAAATACCTTTTATGAAGGAAAAGCATTCTACGGGCTTACAGTCACTGATGAAGTGTTTAGAGAGTACACACAAAGAATCAAGCAAGGACTTACCGATTTCATGACCTATGCAGGCATAGAAAAGCAAATGCCTCACGTAAGTTTTGAACTGTTCACATCAGACACAAATATACGAGGACCAACACAATCAGATATTCCTCTTTATATTGCACACGAATGTCTAGATATGAAACTTGCAGGAAAACATCTAGTTGAGTGGAACGGTCAAAGAAAAGAACTTGCTAGTGTCTTAGAGGAAAACGTAGGGGGAGAGATGACTCATGATCTACAATACGAAAAAAAGCAAGATGCAATAACTATAAGTCCACAAGGAACAAAGTTTGTATTGATTTCGGGAGGAATCAACCCGTTGAAATCGTATAATTCTCCATTAGCTGAAGTAATGCACATCATACTTTGGCCATATACTGTACGCAATATAGAACGAGCAACCAATACATGGTATGCAGGATTAAATGGAACAAATAGTGCAAAATTTACTCCTGAAGAAAAAGTAGCTCTTCATAGACATCTTGAACAAGGAGTAATGAGAGAAGAAGGAGTCGTGCACGCAGCGCTTGATTTATTTATCAGAGAAAGAAGAAAGAAGTTGGGACTGACAGAAACGGAAGTTGAAAAATCAGAAAAGAAACAAGCAGAAGAAAGCAGGTATAAATATATTGATCAGATAAAAGAAGCGATACGACAAAGAGGATGTCGCAATGTAGTTGCAGACTATCAAAGAGATACAAGCACACTATTCAAGTAAAACGTTAGTCTATTTGTTAGAGTTTTTTTTTCAGTCCAATTGTTTACAGAAGAACAAAATAAAAATCTTGACAAAATTAGTTATCCTCGCCTCTTACAGTTTCACTTGCAAAGAAAGCTCTATTTGATAAAACTTCATGCATCTTCCCATCTTTTTCATACAAAGCAGCTGCTGCAGGAAGCTCAAATCTACCCATAGGATTAATCTTTGAATATATTATGTATGAGAATGACCTTTCTTCTCCTGCCTGTAATTTAGGTATATTCCAGAATAATCTCTTTGTCTGAGCATCTATTTTATCAGGTCTAGTTCCATATTTTTCATATAACTGAGTAACTCCTGGAAGTCTATCAATTAATTGAATATTGTCAACATGGTTCTTAGCTCTTACAGAAAGTCTAACCTTAAGAGCAAACTCTCCGCCTTTTGTTCTTACAAAAGAAACAGATTTAGCAACACTAACGTTAGTTCTAGAATAAATACTAACTAAAGATGAAATCATTACTACAAGAAGAATAAGTAAAAATGGTAACGTATAATTTGTAGTTACACTTACATTCCAAGAATCTCCAGGTTTCAATTCATGAGTCCATAAATATTTTACCATTAAACCTTTTCTCTCTACTGCTGTAGGTGAAACAGAGTAAGAAGTAAATAATCTTGATATTATGTCTCTCTGCGCCTCTATTGAATCTTGAACAACTACATTACCTTCATTAGTTTTAATAGTATTAGTGCTTCTAACTATGAATCCAGTATTATCTGTTTTTATTGAAGTGCCTTGTCTTTCAAGATAATTCAATACACCAGTAATCTTAACATACGCTTTTCCAAGAGAAATTTCAGCAGTTACAATATAAGGTCCAGCATTTATTTTTTTAATTTTATCAGCATCAAGTGCGATAGTTATATTTTTAGATTCGTATGGCTTAAAACTTACAACTTGTTGTTTTTTAAAGAATTGAGAATCTAAAGTTATAGACATCTCCTCAATATTTGTATTTTGAGTATTTCTTATTTCTACAATAACATTAGCTTCTCCAGGTTTAAGATTAAATGGTTTTATTTGAATGGCTTGATTTATTGAAACAATTTTAGCCTCTATATTATCCTGATAAACTCCATTAGAATGTTTTATCTGATACTGGAATGTAAGAGAACCTTCTCTTTCCCTCAATTCTTTTGAAGGATATGCTTTAACTTCAATAGTGCTTTTACCCATAGGAATATCAAAAGCACCCTTAGGACTCATACTAACTCCTACAAGAGAATAAATCTCAATTGTATCTGGAGCATTTGAATCAATTATAAAATCATAAACAGCTGGATTGTTAATTTCTGCAATTATAACACCTGCTTTCTCAACTTTTTCAACACTTATACTAGCACTAACAAGACCAGAAAAAAATAAAACTACAAGCAAAAGAATAATCAAACTATTTTTATTAATTTCCATAAAGTAAAATTAATATCTGTATTAATAAATATTTGTATACCCAATTAATGTAAATTTATGGGAGATATGGAGAGCTTCTCTTTCCACTAAAGTCAAGGAATGACTTAAAAGCTTCCTTAAAAGCAATAGTATCTTCTTTAATTCTATCTTCCATCTGATCAACTCTTCCAGCTATAATATATTTATTATAAACATCTCTTAAGAACTTATAAAAAGGAGTAGTCTCCCAAATACTCTTAGGGTCTCTTACTAAAATACCTTTTAATTCCACTTTTATGTAACCTTTATTCATTTTCTTTTTCTTTCCTTCAATCTCAACTTCTACATCCACCATCTTTTTAACTTCAAATTTAATATCAATCTGAGAAAGAAAATAATCAGTCAATTCTCTTCTAGCCTTCCATTCAATTGTAAGCTCTTTTCCATCGCCTTTAACTTTTTCATTATGTTTTTCTTCAACAACTAAATATTTATCGTCTTTAAACCATTCAAAGAAATAACTATAAGCCTCTGAATAATCAAAAACACCAGTATACTCAGCTTTCTCTCTTATTAATATGTCCTTTTCAGCCATTTTAACCTCTAGTTAAAATCCTTGCTTTATTTAATTTTTCATAAAAATTATTTTCAGCCATTTTAACCTCTAGTTAAAATCCTTGCTTTATTTAATTTTTCATAAAAATTATTTTCAGCCATTTTAACCTCTAGTTAAAATATAAAGTTAGATATTGTATATAAATATTACCTTTAAGGTATAAAAGGAGCTTTTCTCTTTCCACTAAAGTCAAGGAATGACTTAAAAGCTTCCTTAAAAGCAATAGTATCTTCTTTAATTCTATCTTCCATCTGATCAACTCTTCCAGCTATAATATATTTATTATAAACCTCTCTAAGTTTCTTGTAGAACTCACTAGTTTCCCATTCGTTTCTAGGGTCTTTAATTAGAGTGCCTTTCAACTCAACTTTAAACAAACCTTTATTCATTTTCTTTTTCTTTCCTTCAATCTCAACTTCTACATCCACCATCTTTTTAATTTCAAATTTAATATCAATTTCAAGGAAGAAATAATCAGTCAATTCTCTTCTAGCAGTCCAATTATATGTAAGCTCTTTTCCATCAGGCTTAACTTTTTCACTATATCTAGTTTCAATAACGACGTACTTTTCATCTTTAAACCACTCATAGAAATAAGCATATGCTTCAGGATAATCAAAAACACCAGTATACTCTGACTTTTCTTTTATTTGTGTATCTTTCTCCACATCATTTCCCTCTTCATATTATCAAAAGAGGAAGATTATATTTAAACATTACCCTGATCATCCTTTTAAGCTAATAGATGCTTGATTATTACCAGTTTCGAGTTCATTTAAGCTAGAATCACTTTCAACTTCAAATCTAACTATTTTCAAATCATTAGAAACTCTTAGGTTAGTAACGCTAAATACTTTACTATGCCCTATCTCAATCTTATCAATATCAAATTTACCTATTTTTTCCTCATCACCATACACTTTCAATACTGATTTACCATAATCTTGAAGCCCTTGATTTCCTAAAACCATTTCAAAATTCAAATATTTCCCTGTTTTATTCAAATCAATCTTCATTATAGCCAAATCCGGCAAGGATCGTATATTGTAAATATTATTTATGCTGTTTATAATATCATCATCTATTTCTTGATTACAAGAAGTAATTGGATATAATATACTTTCTTCATTGCTATTATGGTCAAATCCTAAAGCGTGCAATATCTCATGAAGTGCGATATTAGGAGTTTCACATTTTTCATCTCTATATAATGCAATCTGCGCTTCTTTAATTATGTAAAACTTACTAGCATTAAGTATCTTTGTAGACCCACCCTCACCAGCTATAAAATGGTCTTTATCTTCAGCTTTAGGAGCTATTTTAGAACATAATACATAAACTTTCTCGCTTCCAGAATCTTCAGAAAAGCTCAACACGCTTTTCTCATCAATTATCTCAAAAGCTCTTCTAACATTTTCTTTTCTAACATCATCACACTCATCTGCAAATTCATAACCTATATTCTTTTCAGGAAATCTCATTCCAGGATAAAACTGTTTGCTCTGCTGAGTTAATCCTTCAACAGACTTAGAATTATCAGCCACATAACTCTCAGCCAAGCTACTTATATCATAATACTCTTGATAAAAGAATTTACCTGCAAAACCGAGCAAAGCTACAAGCACAATAAGTAAAAGCACATCTCCCCATCCCATAATATCTTTATGAGACATTAGTTTATATAATTGTCTTTCTTAAAAATAGTATGAATAACACAGATAAAGAATTTGAGTTTTTAGAGCATACAGCAGACATAAAAATCAGAGTTACAGGAAGAACTCTAAATGATATATTTGAAAATTCAGTAAAAGCTATTTCGCAATATGTCTCTGGAAATCAAAAGATAGAAAGTAAGAAAGGAAAAGTTATAGAAGTATCTGGAAGCGACATGGAATCTTTATTATATAACTTTCTTGATGAAATTCTTTATCTTATAGATGCAGAATCTTTCCTACCAATAAAAGCAGAAGTAACCCTGCGAGGAAACAATCTAAAAGCAGAACTTTACGGTGATTCAACAAAAGGAAAATCTCTTGACCACATTAAAGCACCAACTTATGCAGAAATGTCAATAAAGAAAGTCAACTCTTCCTGGGAAGCTATATTTGTCTTGGATGTTTAGATATTTTTATCCTCTAACATCTTCATTTATAAATATTATCATTTTTCAAGCAACTTTTCAAAGAAATCAAAGTCCTTCTTTTCACCATAATATCTATACCAATTTGGCTTGTTTTTTATTTTCCATAAAATTCTCTCTTTGATTATATTAAAGTCTTCTTTCCTTGGTTTCCAATCATTCATCAGAGATTTATCAAAACCTTTCAAATCAATATTTTTATTTACCTTAAATTCTCTTTTTCCCATCTCTTTCTTTATATCTTCATGCCTTTTTTGAAGATAAATCAATTTATTCTTAAAGAATTTTATATGTCCTTTTCCCAATTTATATCTCTCAGGAATTCCTTCACTTTGAGGATACTTTTTAGCATACCCAAGAAGCATCATTATCTCAAGATACTCTGCAATAAGATGCTGATCAGAAAGCTTTCCAGGATTTATTATATTAACCCTTACCATTATAAAGATAAAATATATTAATATAAAAATATCTCTAATAAAATGAAAAAAAATAAACTATCTCCAGAACAAGAAGAAATACTTCTAAGAAAAGGCACAGAAAGACCATTTACAGGTAAATGGTTGAAAAACAAAGAATCTGGAACATACACTTGTGCACAATGCGGTTCTGAACTTTTTTCTTCTGACACAAAATTTGACTCTGGAACGGGTTGGCCTAGTTTTGATGAAGCAAAAAAAGGCAATGTTGAACTTATAGAAGATTATTCTCATGGAATGCATAGAACAGAAGTTGTATGTAAAACATGTAAAGGTCATTTAGGACATATATTCAATGATGGTCCAACATCAACAGGAAAACGTTATTGTATTAATTCAGCTTGTCTAAACTTTAAAAAGAAATGATTAATCATTAAGAGCACAAAAATCAGGATGGGCTAGAGTCGAGTCGGAATAATGTCCTCTATCATTCGTTCTATCTTCATAATGTGTAAATCTAAAATCTCTTTCTAATTCTCCAGCATCTTCGCTATGAGCTCTCAAATTATATATAGCTGAATAAGGAGCAACATGTGGCTCATCTCTAGGCTGATATAATATTCTTACCATTGTAAGAATTATCTAAAAACAACCTATTTAAACCTAATTATTTTACCTTAAACATGGCCAATAAAATATCAAATAATGTATATGAAGTAAAGAAAGAAGGAAAAATGCTAGTTCCTGGAATGATTTTTGCATCAGAAAGACTTATGAAAAACATTGAGAAAGATGGTAAAACAATAGAGCAAGTAAAGAATGTTGCTCAACTTCCAGGAATAGTAGAAAAAAGCATAGCCATGCCTGACGCACACCAAGGATATGGTTTCCCAATAGGAGGAGTTGCAGCATTCGACTTAGAAAAAGGCATAGTCTCTCCAGGCGGAGTAGGTTACGATATTAATTGTGGCGTCCGTTTATTAGCTACTAATCTAACAAAAGAACAATTCTTGAAGAATAGAGAGAAAGTATTGAATGAATTATATAAAGCAATTCCATCAGGGGTAGGAAAAGAAACAGAATTTAATCTAAATAAAGAAGAACTTGATGAAGTTCTTAATACTGGAGTCAACTGGGCTCTAAAGAAAAAATATGCAATAAAAGAAGATATTCAACATATAGAAGATTCTGGTTGTATAAAAAATGCAGATGCAAACAAAGTCTCGCAAAAAGCTAAATCTAGAGGAAAAAACCAGTTAGGTAGTTTAGGCTCAGGAAACCACTTTATTGAAATTCAAGAAGTTGAGTCAGTTTTCAATAAAGAAATTGCACAAGTCTTCAATCTAAAAAAAGACCAGGTAGTAATTATGATTCATTCTGGAAGCAGAGGATTAGGTCATCAAACAGCCTCAGATTATATAATGAAAATGGAAAAGAAATTTGGGTTTAAACATTTACCAGATAGAGAACTTGCTTCAGCTCCCCTATCAGATGAAACGGCAAAAGATTACATACAAGCAATGAATGCCTCAGCAAATTTCGCATTCGTAAATAGACAATTAATGACTTATCAGATAAGAAAAGTCTTTGAAAGTCATTTCAAGAATGTAAAAATATCAATAATCTATGACATCTGTCATAATATTGCTAAATTTGAAAAGCATCTAGTAAATGGAAAAGAAATAGAATTATGTGTTCATAGAAAAGGTGCTACTCGTTCATTTGGCCCAGGAAGAGTTGAGATTCCACAAGATTATAGAAATGTTGGTTGCCCAATATTTCTTCCAGGAAGTATGGGAACTTTCTCATATGTCTTAGCAGGAACAAAGAAAGCAGAAGAAATGTCCTTCGCATCCACAGCACACGGTGCAGGTAGATTACTTTCAAGAAGTTATGCTATAAAAAATTTATCCGAAGTATCTATTAAAACCAATTTAAGCAAAAATGATATTATGCTAAAATCAGCAAGCAGAAAAGGAACATTAGAAGAAGCTCCAGAAGCCTACAAAGACATAGATGAAGTAGCAAAAGTCTCTCACGAACTAGGAATTGGCCAATTAGTAGCAAGGCTAAAGCCCTTAGCAGTTATGAAAGGCTAATCTTTAAAAACCATTATATTATGCTGGTTTTATGGGTGAAGAAGCAATAAAACCTGAAAGTAAGCTAAATCGTTTTCTTCCAGCCATAAATGGAGAACCAAAAGCATTAGTCTTACTCAATTTAACAACAGATGTCGCTTTAAATGGAAGAGAGTTAAGAAGAAAGATAAGTCAACAATTAGGTACAACCTACAATTTACCAGGAAAAAGCTCTTTAGAGGCATACTGCAAACAATCTTTTATACCTGCAGGACTAGTAGTTAGCGAAGGAAACTACTATCGTCTAACTCCTGAAGGTGCTAAATATGGCCAACCTATTGCAGCATTTTTATTAGATTGGTCTTACATGAATGATACAAGTATAAATAGAGTATTAGGTTTTGCAAGCACAAGAGGGGAAACAAATGCTCCATTCAATAGAGCAAATATATTAGAAATTCTATCCTTAACGGAAGATATAACAAAATCAGAATTAGCAAGAAGAGTCCATCTTGTAGATAATGGCATCTCTAGACATCTCAAATTCTTACAAAGTATAGGTTATTTAACTTTTGAATCAGTAGGAAAAGCTGGAAATAGAATAGGTCATTTTAAATATGACTTTGTAGAATCTAGCTCTCCAGTACAATCTATTGATGAAAAACCTCTACTAACAAGACAAGTTTATGAAGCTTTAAGAGAAGCAAAATCAGGTGATAGAAATAGTTTAGCTAAGATTTTAGGAAGAAAACCAACAACAATATCTCCAATTCTAACAGGTTTAGTAAATCAAGGTCATGCAGTTCAACAGCAAGGTAAATGGATTTGGGGGGAAAAATATTCTAAAATATCTATAACTAATTTAGGAAAAACCTTTGTAAATAAATTTCTAAATCCTATAAAAGATGCATTAAATGACGGCCCATATTTAGAGATATTTAAAGAACAATATCTAAAACCCATAACTGAAGATTCTGAAATATATAGAGAGATAGTGCAAACAGGTTTAGATAATTATTCCGCACATTCTTCTAATATGAATACTAAAAGTAGAAGCTTTCAATTATTAAGACTAAGAGCTATGATAATAACTAATGGAGAAACAACAATAGAGAGAGCATCACATTTGATGGGATTAAGTAGAACTAGAACTGGAGAATATTTGGGAGAACTTGCTAGAAGGGGTGTTTTAGGAAGAAGGTTAAACGAACACAATGAAGTAGTATTCTCTCTTAAACAACATTAACCAATTCTCTAACTTTTCCAGCAATCGCCCTTATAACTTTATTCATATCTTCCTGACTATTTCCATTCAATTCTTCTATATCCCAACTTATCAAAGTCTTTCCACTTTCTTTATCTTCTTGTGTAAGTTCAAGCTTTACACTTTCGCTAGTTGTAATTATAAAATCAAAAGCATTCCACATCTCTTTAGTCAACTTAACCGGTCTAGTATCTATCTTAATTCTCATTTCTTCACAAGCCTTAAGCATCTTTTTATCAAGATAATACCCTCCATAATGAAGCCCAGCACTTTTAACTATTATTTTATTATTACTATTCATCTTATTAAAAATAGCCTCAGCCACCTTACTCTGAAACCTATTTGTCTCATCTACAAATAATATCTTCATATAAATAATCAAAAAAAGGCATATAAAAACATAACGATTAAACAAACAGATTAATAACTAATACGATAGTTTAAATATGGTGAACTTTTTGGATTTTTATGGATATAAACAAGATATCTAAATGTATGTCTAAAGCATTGAGAGAAAACATAGTGATAATTTCAATGGAAAAGATAAGTGAAGGCCTACATTCAGACGGATTCAAATTAACGGCTTCAAATGGTAAAAAATACTTTTTAAAGAAAAATAAGAGTTTTGATTTAGGTTTCTCTACACCTGAAAGAAGATTGTCTTCATTTATGCTCAATCATAGAATGGCTAATAGAATGAAAGAAAAACCCTTATCTATAGGAGTATTTCTAGAAAATGAATCAGAAATAGTCAAGTTAAAAGAATTAAAAGATGATACTTTATTTTTTAACATACAAGAATTTGAGGATTTAGGAGATAATTATTTTCAAACATTAATTAAAAGAAAGAACAAACAATCATTAGATAATGAAGATATAACTGAGGTTGATAAAATTGTAGATTATCTGATAAGATTACACTCAATAAAATACGTTGGAGATGATAATCTAAAAAAGATAATTTACAACGATAGTTTGAGAACAATATTTACTCATCCTGAATTAACTTTTACATTCCTACAAAGAATGGATAAAGAAGTAATGAGTCTTGAATTACAAAAGGAAATTGTTAATATTATGCTAGATATAATGCACAATTGGAGAGATAAAAGTTATAGATTGGTAGCTATTCATGGAGACTTCTGGGTAGGTAACATATTCTTTAAAGAAAATAAGAATATCTCTCTTATAGACCACTCAAGAATACCTTGGGGAGATCCTGGAATAGATTTAGGCTGGCTTATAGCACAATACATAAGTTTTTACACAGAAACAAATAATAAATATTTCAAAGAACTAGGAGAGTTAATAATAAAGAGATATGAAGAAAAATCAAAAGACAAAGAAATAAGAAAAGCAATGATAATCGGTCTTACTTCAGCATTAATTGTAGCATTACCTTCAAATCCAAAGTCTATAGAAGAAAAAGAAAATGCAAAAAGACTAGTATCTGAAGTTTTAAAAATAATAAAATCAGGAGAATTTTCATGGCAACAATAGATGTACAAAGAATAACTCTCGTAAGACATGGAGAAGCTAAATATAGTCAGTTAGAATCGACTTTAGAAGAAGCAGATGATTTAACACCTAATGGAATACAAGTTGTAACTGGAAATTTTCACAATATTGGAAGACAATATTCTGCAAATTCTTCTTTAGCATTAGTTTCTTCTCCTTTGGCTAGAACTCTACAAACAGCAAGAATAGCTAAAACTATTTTAGGAGGATATGTAAAAGCACCTATATCTTTTGAAGTAAATCCTGAACTACAAGAAGTCCATAATTTCGAATGGGAATTATTCTTTCCATTAGTCAATGGTGGAGAAGTCGAATATAAGGGAAGAAAGTTTTTAGTTGATAAAAACCTAACAAATCCTAATAATATAGTGCCTGGAAATTACTTTAATGAAGACTTAGCACATAAATTATCAGAAAAAGCAAGAGCAAGATTACCTATACCCTATCTAGAGAGAATAGCTGAATTTGAAAAGGCAGTAGATGTAGAAAAAAGAGTGAGAAGAGTAATTGGAGAAATAGGTAAATCAAGAAAAGCTGAAGATATATTTGTTTTCTCACATGATGGATTAATTGGTTTTTTTGTAGGAGATTATACTAATGGCCAATCAAAAACAATAAAACCAGGGAATTATGCTATTTTAGAAAAAAGAGAAGGTATCTTCAAACCTATATTTGTAAAAGATTAAAATATCTCTCGCCAATGTTTTTCAAGGAAATCTTTATGTTCCTTAACTGTATTCTCAGGTATTTTTGAGAATACTTTTACTTCGTGTGCATTTTCATCTGGCTTTAAATTACCTGAAACAAAATCACATAATATTATTATACTCACCGACCATCCAAATCCTCTCTCTTTTTCTTCACTTGGAAATTCAGCATATCCAAGAACTTTAACAGGTTTAACAACTGCTCCAATTTCTTCTTTCATAAGCCTATTTATTCCTTGTTCAACTGTTTCCTTATAATATAAAGTCCCTCCAGGCAAATGCCACTGATTCTCCCATCCATAATTACCTTTCCTTAAAGCAAGCACAATTCCATCTTTAGTCCTTACAACAGGATCAACGCACAATCTTGGGACTTTAGAATATATACGCTTAAACTCTTCATATGTAAGTGGTAATTTACCACAATCAAAAAGGCATCTTTCCATCTTCATATCTAACAAATCTTATCTCACTCCTCATTTTTTCTATATCTTCAACAACTCTCCAGCACTCCTTAACTTCCTCATCGCTTGCAAAATAATTCTTTTGATTAGATATAGCTTTCTCAATCAAAAAAGAATATTCATCTCTTCCTTTTTTAGCAGGAGATATTGAAAATATCTTTTCTTTTCCATCATTAAACTTTATCTTAACATAAGATTCTTTCTTTCCAAGCATCTTTCCACTTTTTAGAATTAATTTAACTCCCTTCCACTTATTTTCTTTAGATTCTAATTCAATTCTAGCAAAAGTCTCTCTTCTAGAATCTGTAAGCATCTTAAAATTGATTTCTTTCAGATAACTCTTATACTGTCCAAATAGATTCTCTTTAGATTCTACAACTTTAAGATTTTTAAGAGAGATAATTTTCTTTTTATGTATCTCATTTTCATTATCAAAATCAGCCAACACAAGAGATAAAACTTGAAGAAGATGATTCTGAATCATATCCTTCAAAACTCCTGATTCATTATAATATTCAAGTCTCTCTCCAACTCCTAATTCTTCATCAGAAACAACTTCAATCTCCTTAACTTTTTTAGAACTTAAAGAAGCTCTAAAATCTTTATCATCTAGCTTTCTCTTAACAAGCTCTTTAACACCTTCTTTAGCAAGGTAATGGTCAATTCTAAATACATCTTTCTCATCAAAAACCTTATGTATTTCTTTATCTAATTCATTAGAATTCTTAAATCCAGAACCAAATGGCTTTTCAAAGACTATTCTAGTAAAACCTTTTTTCTCTTTTTCAAGCCCATACTTCTTAAGCCCTTGAACTATACTTGGAAAGAACTTAAATCCAGTAGAAAGATAATATATTCTATTACATCCAGTTATATCGCAATGCTTCAAGGATTCCCCGATTCTACCAACCGCTTCAGGATTAGAAAAGTCAGCACTTACATAATTAAATTCTATATTTTCAATTATCTTTCTCAGTTTTTCATCAACTGAAATCATAAAAAGTTTCTTATAATCGCTATCACTAATCTGTTTTCTTCCAACTCCTACGATCTTTGACCTTGTGCTAAGCACTTTCCTCTCAATTAAATCAGCAAAAGCAGGAGCCAACTTCCTTTTAACTAAATCTCCTGTTCCTCCAAAAAGAACAAAACTAACAACTCTCTCTTTTTGACTTTCTTTATTCATAAATAACTAAAAGAAAAATATATTATAAATCTGCCTAATCCTAAATACTTAGAAAATTTTATATAGTTATGAATCACATATGTATATGGAACAACAAAATATAGAGTCTAGATTAGATAGAATTGAAAAGATTCTTAGATATATACAAGAGAATATGAATGATGTAATTATAACAAAAGAAGAAAGAGACTTATTAAATGAAAGCGTCATAAATGAGAAATCTGGAAAGTTAGTTTCTTTAGAGGCGATTAAGAATGTTCGAAATAAAACTAGATAAACAAGCCGAGAAGTTCCTAAATAAGTGTGAAAATGATGTTTTTGAGCGTATTTTAAACAAAATAGATGGCTTAAAGATAAATCCAGTTCCTCAAGATGCTAAAAGAATTTTAAACTATAACTTGCCAGCTTTCAGAATAAGAATAGGAAAATACCGAGCAATTTATAGAATAAATTATGAAGAGAATAGAATAATCATAGTAAAAATTGACAAAAGAGATAAAGTATATGATTAATTAGTCTTAATGTATATAACTTCTATGATGAGTAACTTCTTTAACATCGCTTTTACCAAGCAGAGCTTTCTTTAAGTTTTCTAAGACATTAACATCATTCGAATCAAGAGAATCATTAACCTTCTTTAACACAATTAAACCAGAATCCTCAAATATATTGAAAACATCTCCTTCCTTAATACCTATCTTATTTCTAAAATCTAAAGGTATGACTATCTGTCCCTTACTGCTTGCTTTTGTAACCCCTATTTTCATGTTTTAGTAAGATTATCTTACTATATAAGCTTTACGCTCATAATATAATGTAGTGCCTAATATAAGTAAAAGCTATTAATTAAGTGAAAGTATAAAAACTAGTCTTTCTTAATTATAACTATAAAAGAGAAATGACTAATATAAAACAACTTCAAGATATAGCTTCTATTATAAGAAGAGACTTGTTAGAAAACTTAGACTCAACTACCCAAAATAATTTACCTAAGAACCTAAGTTATGCTGAAATTCTCTCTTGTTTATTCTTCTCTGAAATCCATTTAGATATAAAAGACCCTAAAAATCAAGACAATGATGAATTTTTGCTTCCAAATAAAGACTCAAAACTCTTAACAAACATTATACTTAAAAGATTAAACATACTTAAAGAAGAATCTGAAGAAAATCCTTGGATGAAATTAAAAATTAATCATTCGGAATTAGATTTCTCAATAGCTACAGGTTTAGCTCTATCTGCAAAGCTAAAAAATAGAAAATTCAAGAGTTATGTATTACTTGAGGAAAATGAAGCAGAAAAAGGTTTATTCTATGAGGCACTTGAATTTGCTTCTCATAATCAACTTAACAATCTAAGAGCAATATTCGCTATTAATTCAGAAAAATCAAAACACTACAAACAAAGATTTGACTCATTTGGTTGGAATTGTATATCAATTGATGGAAACAACGTAAAAGAAGTTCTATCAGCTTTCAAAGAAGCAGATAAATCAGAAAGACCTACAATAATATTAGCACAAGTAAAAAAAGGAAAAGGAGTTTCTTTCTTTGAAAATAGTCAAGAACCAGATAAAGTCATTTTAAATGATGGAAATAGAATTCACGCACTAAAAGAAATACCTCATGTTAAAATGCCTAAGATAGTTATAAAGAAAACTAAGAAAATATCTATAAAAGAAGATAAAAATAAACAGAAACAAATAGAAAATGAATACAAAGTAACTGATTTAATATCAACAGAAGAAGCATCAAATAATATATTACATTCTTTAAGTATATCAAACAAGAGAATAATAAATCTAAACTCTCATAAAGTTATTTCAGAAAAAAATTCTCTCGGTCTTGCTCTAGGTTTATCTATAAAAGGATTCATACCTTTTATACATTCAGAAAAAGGAGATTTAGGAAGTCATATATCTTCAATAAAAAGCAAACATCAGATAATAATTTTAGGTAAAAGTGACTCAGAAATAGCTTATTTCAGGTCAATAAAAGACTCATGCATATTCTTTCCAAGTGATGCAATTTCAACAGAAAAAATAATAAAAATAGCAGAAAACCTCAATTCAATATGCTACCTAAAAAATTCATCAACACCGGCGTCAATCCTTTACAAAAATACTGAAGATTTTCCAATAGGAGGTTTCAAAACTCTCTTATCATCTCCAACAGATAAATTAGTAATAGCCAGCTCAGGAAACTCAGTGCAAGAAGCCCTAAAAGCACACACTCTATTAAAGAACTCCAGATTAGATTCAGCAGTAATAGACTTATATTCCATTAAACCTTTCAATAAAATGAACTTAATTGAATTTGTAAAATCAAAAGGAAGTTTATTAGTAGTGGCTGAGGAAAACAATTGCGAAGGAAACATTGGAGAAATGCTCTCAAATGAGTTAATAAATTCAGGAATACAAATATTACATATACCTATAAGAGATAATTTTAGACCCGATGCAAATAAAATTTCAATTTTAGTAAAAGAATTTCTAGACTCAAAACCGTTAGAAACTATTGTAGTTGAAGAAGTGAAGAAGAAACAAAAAACTAAATTAAAATCTAAGAAAAAGAAATGAATATTTTAACAGGAGCAAAAGAGTATTTAGATAAGAAAACTGCTGAGCAGATAGCTAAACTAATCAATAAATATTCTGAAAAACAATCATTCGTAACATTAGCATTACCAGGAGGAATGAGTGTCTCAGGAATATTCTCAAATCTTCTTGAACAAAACATTTCATGGAATAAAATTCATATTTTTCTTATAGATGAAAGACTTGTATCATTAAATAGCGAAGAAAGCAATTTCAGACTTATAAAAGATAATTTATTGAGCCCATTAGTAACTTCAAGTAAACTCCCACCTGAAAATATACATCCTTTTAGATATGATAAAAATTCATTAGACTCTGGCTTATCTCCCTATGAAAAAGAACTATTATCCATATCAAATCATTTTGATATAATACTTGTAAGCGCTGGTGAAGATGGACATATAGCAGGCTTATTTCCAAATCATGAAACTATATTAAACACAAGTCAATTCTTTACGAAAACTCATTCCTCACCAAAACTTCCTGAAAAGAGAATGTCTGCATCAAGAAGCCTTATAGAAAGATCAAAATCAGCAGTTATCTTATTCTTAGGAGAATCAAAAAGACAGGCCCTATTAAATTTTGACAACCCTTCTCTTACGATAGAACAATGCCCTGCAAAACTAGTAAAAAAGATCCCTGATAATTATATAATAACTGATCTGATATAAAATCAACTTTTAGGTTTTTTATAATGTTGCTTTAATCTCTCTTTATCTAAGGCAAAATTTTTTTCATGATTTCTAGCAACTAGCTTAGAAAGTTGACTCATACCTTCTAAGCAACCAATTAACAATGTTCCATTTCTACTTCTAGCTTTTTGAATTCCAACACTAATAACAACTTCTCTCATCTTTCTTTCTAATTGTTTTTCTCCAATTGCATTTCCAGCGATACAATTATCTAAATCTTTAGTAAGATTAGATACTCGATTATCAAAACAATTCAAGATAATAGTGTGAACACCATCTCTTTCAACAGAATAAATCTGAGCATATTCTAAAAAACCATCAGGACCACTTTCATAAACAGTATAACTTAATTTAGGTTTTGATTCTTTTACAACATATACAATTTCATAGCTCATTAAAAAACAGTCAATAACGGGTATTTAAAGTTAAGCACTTACTTCAGTTTCCGATTCTGTTCTAACCATAAATGCCCACCAAGGTCTTTTAACAACAACCACCTCTCCGGTTTCTGCATCTATATCTGTCTTTACATTCATATGTGTTTTAACTATACCTAAGAACTTACCAGATGAGTTTCCTTCTAAATGATATACAACTCTAGGTAAATTCTTATGCTTTATTTCTCTTATTTCAAGACTCTCATTACCAAACTTTGCCTTTAATCTTGCTTTAGCAATTTCACTTGCTCTATCAGGAAGAACCTTTATTACTTTTTCCTTTCCATCTTTTGTCTTAACTTTAACAATGACATTTCCATCAGCACTTTCATTCTCGCTAATTTCAAGTTCAGTTCTTGCTTCCAAACCATCCTCATTTGCTCTAAATAATCTTTTCTTCATACCATTTTCCATTCTTTCTTTTATATCTAATTTAACATCAAAAGCTTTACCATCTGCATCAACAAATTTTTTTCTTTCTTTAATAATTTCTCTCACAACTTGTCCATCTTTTATCTTTGTAACAACATTTCTAGTAACTTCAACACCATCTCTAATTTCAGTTATAGTTTTTCTAACAATCTTTGTTCCATCTTTATCATAATCTGTATTAATTTTAGTCTTTGTCACAATAGAACCTTCATCTTCATTAGACTCGGCAACAACCAAACCACCAGTTAATAAAGTAACTAATAAGAAAGCCATTAACAAAACCAAGAATTTATTTTCCATAAATACCAAAGAAAAAAGGAGTATAAAAACCTTTCTCAGGTTTTTATCTAACTCTTTATATAATCTAAATATAAACAATCTAAAAAAAGAAGTAATAGAGAAAATAAAAATAAAATTTTCTATTTATGAAAGATTAGTATCTTTCTCTTCTTCCGCCACCGAATCCGCCTCCTCTGTTTCCGCCGAATCCTCCGCGATTTCCACCGCCGAATCCTCTGCTTCCACCATCAAAGCTTCTTCTCATTGGCTTTCTGTCAGGGTCCATTGGCTTAGCTTCGTTAACTGTCAAAGCTCTTCCGTTGAAGTCTTTTCCATTAAGTTCTGAGATAGCTCTTGAAGCTGACTCATCATCATTAATTGTAACAAAACCAAATCCTTTAGATCTGCCGCTGAATTTATCCTTTATAATAACTACTTCACCAAGTTCGCCATAGCTCTCAAAAAGCTTTCTCAAATCAGCTTCGCTAGCTGTATAAGGTAAATTACCAACATATATTTTCTTGCTCATTATATCCTCCTGTTCGCATTTATTTCCATTGTCGTACATTTCCAGAATGAGTCCACGATACCTTTCGACGAATCGATACATACGTTTTCACATCAGGATGGTACAAAAAACACACAAATTACAAGGTTATAAAGGTTTGTATTTTCTATTGTAAAAAGTTTTTTTATTTATTAGGAGAACTATTTCCTAAATCTACAGAAAAAGACTTCGTATAACTTGCTTCCAAACCTCCATCAGGCTTAAAAGTTTGTATAATTATAGTGTATAATCTATTTGTCTTGTCATTAGAAATAATGCCAGCACCTTCTAAAAGCCTATGATAATTAGGTAAATTTACAAATGATAAATTGATATAATTTGAACTTTCATACACTGTAGGAATATTTCCAAGAAATATTTGCCTGCTGTTCATTATAATATTTGGCTTTACTTCTCTTCCAACTTTTGCCTGTTGATCCACCAAAGAAATATTAACTATTCTCCTAGAGAATTTTTCCTTTTCTCCGTGGAGAAAAATCATCTCATCATTATAAAAATCATTTCTTTCTTTATATCTAAAGGATTTATCTCCATCATCTATTTTATTATTTCTATTTACATCAACATAAGAATTAAGGGTCACAGGTAGCTCTGAGTCAGCATTTAAAGCGAGTTTTATGCCGGCAACAACAATATCTTCCAGCTGTTTATTAGGTCTTTTTAATTCATCAAGTTTAAAAGAAAGATTAGTTATTGCCTGCTTTGCAATATCAGGATTTTTCTTATCTTTTACATCTCCATTTATTCTTGCAGGAAATAAAGATAAAGCTGAAAAAACAGTAACTGCAGAAAGAAAATATCCAGCTTTTCTAAGCACATTCAAGTTTATCATTAAAATGCTATAAAATTAAGCTTTAAGAGCTTTTCTATGATTCTATCGCCTAAACTCTTCCTCAAAGACAAACTCACTCAATTCATTTCTTCCATTAGGCTTTTCTCTTTCTTTATACTTATCAGGTAAATCTTCAATTTTTCCAGGTTTTCCAACAGCAATCATCATCTCAACTTTATAATCCTCATTCAAATTCAGCATTTCTCTCATTTTTTGATAATTAAAACCTGCAAGTCCATGAATAACCAATCCATTTAATGAACCTTGCAAAGCAATATTTTCCCAAGCAGCTCCAGTATCAAAACTCGCAGTTTCATTAATACTTCCATCTTCTTCCCATATTTTTTTCGATATAACAACTATCAAAGCTCCAGCATTTTTAATCCATGTTTGATTTCCAGAATCTAATAAACTGAAGAAATCCTTCCATTTCTTTCTTTCCTTCAAAACATAAATAAATCTCCAAGGTTGTTCATTACTTGAACTTGGAGCCCATCGAGCAGCCTCAAACAAGCTCATAAGATCTTTTTTACTAACTTTTTCACCAGACATAGCTCTAGCACTCCATCTATTTACAAACAATTCATTAACTCCATTCTCAACTTTTCTAAAGCTACTAAAATCCATACTATTCTTCAAATCATTAGCTATATAAATATACTTTTTAATTCAATAAAATGAGTCAAATATACATATTAGAACACCTTGACAAAGAACTTTTTCCTTGGTGTTTAATAGAATACAAGAGAATATCTAAATTTGTTGGAAAGCAAAATCTCTGGTACACAAATATACAAGATAAAGACAAAAAGAAACTAATAAAATATGGAAAGGTCTTCAAAGAATCTGTTAAATCGATGAAACTTGATTCTGTTTGCATATTGGATCCTGAAGCCAATATAACTCTAAAACCAGAAGACAAAAATAAATTCAAATATATAATAATAGGTGGAATTTTAGGAGATTACCCTCCTCAAAAGAGAACTGAAGAGCTAATAACTAATTATATGCCTTCAGCAGAAAAGAGAAATCTAGGAAAAGAACAATTATCAACAGATAATGCATCATATGTAGCTCATAAAATACTCTCAGGAACACCTTTAGAAAATATAAAATTTACAGATGCTCCAGAAATAAGAGTAAATGAAATTGAATCTGTCTCTTTACCATTTAGATATCCCTTAGTAAATGGAAAAGCTCAAATGTCGAAAAGAATAATAAAACATTTAAAGAGTAATCCTGGCTTCTTTTAATGAGTAATGTACTTTATTATTCTTCAGAACAAAGAGAAAGAATAAGAAAAGCCGAACAAGCATGTAACACAGCATATGCAAATTCCATTGATTTTCTTGCAAGATCAGCTCTTTTATCTCCTATAATGGAAATATTAAGATGTAAAAATATTCTTGACATAGGATGTGGAAAAGAAGGAGGCCTTGCTTTTCTAGCAGAAAGAACTAAAGCTGCTTCTTATACAGGAATAGATATTGACAATTTATCAGTAGAGCAAGCAAAATCAAAATATCCTCAACATACATTTATCTGGGATGATCCTATATTTTTTATAGAAAAAGCAGATAGAGAATACACTATAGTAAGCACTGGTTTATGGGATTTAATAAGAGATGAAACATATAGAAATGCATTAATTGATAAAATCGCACAACATACGAAAAAAGGAGAATTTACAATCCATTCATCATTAAATTTCACAGGTAAATACTTAGGACTTTTTCTACAAAGAGGTTTTGCAGAAGTAATGGGGGACAGATTTAGGGGAAGAACAAGTATAATGCAAAAAATAGCCTAACTTAATCGTCTTCTTTCATAAACAACTTTTTCTTTTCTAGAATCATAAAATCCATTATCTGAATAATCAGGATTATAAACTCTAATTTCTTGAGGGTTAATATTAATTTTGTCAGTTCTTCTTTCCCAGAATTTCATACTTTCTATTACTCTGCGTAAGCTACCACGTTCTCCAACAATAGCTCTATCTCTAGAAATAAGAGTCACGGGAGATCTAACTGCTAGAGCAATGGAAGTAGCAATTAATTTTCTATCAGTTTCTAATACATCTCCAAAAGATCTAAAACAACTTAAATCTTCATGGTTACTGTGTATCTCTCTTGCTTTCTTTAGAGCAAAATCATAAACTTCAGTTTGTAGAAAATTTAAGTCTTTAAGATTAAAAGCTCGTCTTCTAAAATAGTTATTAAATTCTGTAAATTTACCTACATAATTTCTAAGTCTTCTAGCAAAAAGGCGATCATAATCTCTTAATTGACTATCAAATTCAACATTTTTATCATCATCTCTTACTAACTCTTCAGAATCTAAAACAATTTTAATTTTTTCATTAAGAGAAGATATAAACTTTCTATTTTCTATTAAAACTTCTGGTATAAAAACTAAATCATGAGATTTAGAAAAAAGATTCAACTCACCCAAGAGGACCTTATGATAAAATAAAACATCTTTAGGAGAGTTACTTACCGAATATAGTCCAAAATGAACTAGATCAATTAAATTATATAAACCTTTATGATGATTTCCATTAGGTCTACAAGCACTCGTATCTATTATAAATTTTCTTTTTTCTAAATCATTAACCATAAAATCTGCAATTAAAAATCATTTTTAAATTTTTATGTAAAAATAAGAAAATTTAATCTTCATAATATTTTCTAAAATCTTTCAAAAGTTTCTGGAATTTTCCATTTTTTATACTTTCTCTTGCTTTTTTCATTAAACTCTGAAGAAAATGCAAATTATGTATGCTAGCTAATTTATACCCAGTTCCTTCTTTCTGCTTCAAAAGATATCTTATATATGCTTTGGAATATTTTTTACAAGCGAAGCAATCACACATCTCATCTAAAGGCTTCAAATCATTCTCATGTTTTTGATTAAGAAGATTTATTTTACCTTTCCAAGTATAAATGCTTCCATGTCTTGCATTTCTAGTTGGAAATCTTGAATCAAACATATCACACCCACGATTTATAGCTTCAAGCAACTCAAGGGGATGTCCAGCACCCATAAGATAAACTGGTTTATTCTCTGGAATTATCTTTTTACAAACTTCAATCATTTTATACTCATCTTTCTTAGGCTCTCCAAGTGCAAGACCCCCGATACTATATCCTTGAAAATTCAATTTAACAAGTTCTTTTGTACTTATCTTTCTTAAGTCAGAATGAATACCTCCTTGAATAATTCCAAAAAGTATCTGCCTATCTTCTAATTTTATCTTCTTCTGTCTTTCTTCATGATATTTCTTACATCTTATCGCCCAATTTCTAGTTTTCTCAATAGCTTTCTTTATCTCTTCTTTCGAATTTTCAATCAAAGGCATACTATCTAAACACATAGCAACATCAGAATTTATGTCAAGCTGAATATCCATATCTTTTTCAGGTGTAATGTAAAGAACCTTACCAGTGTATGGATTTCTAAAATTAACTCCATCATCATTGCTTCCCAAATACAATGAATCAGTATACATTTGAAAACCCCCAGAATCGGTAAAATTAATTCCGTTCCAAGCCATCATCTTTCCAATTCCTCCAGCTTTCTTAATCAATTTAGTTCCTGGCTTTAAACTAAGAATAAAAGCATTACTTATAACTGCTTTTGCTCCCATATTAGTAAAATCATCAGGAGAGACATATTTTGCAGTCATTTTAGTAGCAACAGGCATAAAGAAAGGAGTTTCTATATTTCCAGACTTTGTATGTAAAATACCTGTTCTAGCCTCACTCTTCTTATCTTTAGCAACTATGTTAAAAACCATAATCTTATCTATTTTATAGATATAAAAAGCTAATCAAAAAGCTATTTATTCAAATGCCCAGATATAACTAATAAATTAGAATAACCGCCTCTAGAACCTTCAATATAATCTCCAGCATGTAAAAATGCATTTTCTTCTGGCAATTCCTTACTTGCCTCAAGATTACGTCTCTGACGTAAACCAAGTGAAAGTCTTTGTCTTAACTCACTTTGTAATTCTGTTGCATGTCTAGCTCTACTAATCATAACTTTGCCTATAGGCACAAGAGAATCAATGGCAAATTGAAAAGCATTTGAATTATTACCAAATTTAAATTCTAAATTATCAGGATTTCCAGGATTTACAAAACCTCTAGGTATTTCATTAAGTGTATCAACATTTTTACCTGGAAAAGCAACAAGCTGATATCCTTGAAATCCTGCACCAATTCTTGGTAATTCGAGATAACCGATATGTAAATCCTCAAGAGGCGCAGGTCCTCTCAAAGTTTTAGAATTATATAATCTAATATTATTTGCAACTTCAGAAACTTCAGCATGACCATCACGAACATTTGCAAGCCTTAAAGATAAAGGAGTAAAAAAATCTAATTGAACACTATCTGCTCTAGAATAAGGAGGTCTACCTTTATCTAAAGAACTGACTTTCACCATTGGTGAATTTTGTTCAGCTCTAACAAAACCTTCCCACTTATACATATATAATTCCAGCATTTATACTTTTTTAATATATGCCTCTATTTTTATCTAAAAATAAGTAGTAACCAATAAATTATTTAAATATGACAACTACTCAATCCCTGTTTAGCTAAATATTTCTGATGATATTCCTCAGCGCGATAAAAAGTTTCAACTTTCTCAACTTTAGTAACTATCTTCTTACTAACTTTCTTCTGATATTCTTTCATAAAATCTTGTGCTTCTTTCTTCTGCTTATCATTATAATAAAATATTGCAGATCTATACTGATCCCCTACATCTGGGCCTTGTCTATTTAACTGAGTTGGATCATGCAACTCAAAGAATTTCTCCAACAAAGCCTTATAACTTAAAATCTTACCATCAAATTTAATATAAACAACTTCTGCATGTCCTGTGCTTCTAGAACAAACTAATTCATAAGGATTTCTAGTATTCAAAGCTACATTTCCACCCATAAAACCAACTTCTGTGGAAATAACACCCTTTAATTCATCAAATGCACTTTGAACACCCCAAAAACACCCTGCACCAAAGCAAGCCTCATCATAACTTTTCTTCTCCATATTAATAATTTATCGTCGATTATTTATAAACTTTCTCAACATTTAAAAACAAGATTTACCAGACAAATGCCCCTATGAAATTATACAGATATTCTCTCAGAAAAAAATAACTATCTTCTCTTTCTTCCTTTACTAGACCTTGAAAATATACCTATCAACTTATCATCATTCTTTCCTTCACTGAATGAGTTTCCTTTCTTATAAGACAACATACTTCTTCTTATTATATCTTCAATCAATTCATCTAACTTTTGGTAATTCTTATCCGCTCTACTCTTTAATTTTTTATACAAATCATCTTTCAATTCAACTGAAATTGTCCTACTCATCTCTGCCTCTTACTATCCACGTATACTTTTTGTACTGCAAAAGATTTGTATATTCCTTCAAGAATATCAGTTCCAGCATATCCTGCAAGTAAACTTAATCTATAATCAAAATTGAATACAATTCCTACAAAAACTCCAATTATTGCAGCCACAACGACCGTTATTGCATAATATCCCCAAAGAATTTTTCTTCTTAAAGACATAGCCTTAAGCAATCCAACTATTCCTCTAGTCAATCCACCAATACTTCCTAACAAAGCAGGATAAACAATATCATTCAAAAGTAAGGAATCCATCACCATACCAAAAAGAAGGCAAAATCATATATAAGGGTTTTGTTTTATGAAAATATGAAAAACAAGTCAATATTAACACTATCTCTTATATTTATCCTAATTTTACTAATGTTATCAAGCTACATAATATCAAATAATGAAAATAAAAGCAAAACAAAAGGAAACGAAATAAGAGTAATAGATGGCGATACATTCATCTATCAAAATAAAACAATCCGTCTTTTATGTATTGATGCACCTGAAAAAGGTCAAATAGGTTACCAAGAATCAACAACAGCCCTTTTCCAGCTAATAAACAATCAAAATTTAAAAATAGAAGAACAAGGTCTAGATAAATACAATAGAACTCTAGCTTGGATATATAATGAAGATAATCTCCTAATAAACAAAGAACTAATAGAAAAAGGCCATGCTAAACTATACATTTACAATAAAACTAACTGCGATATACTGATATAATAACCTTTTTAACCAAACTTTCATTAAAATACCTACTTATGAAAACAAAGAAATGCCTTGAATGTAAAAAAGAGTTTGAACTTAATCCAAGAGCAAGATTTGTAAGAAAATACTGTGATAAGTGTAGTAAAAAGAGAAAAAAGCTCTGGGACAATCAGTGGAAAATCAAGTTCGAAGATTTAGATGATGAATAAAGAGATTAAGATAATTTAGCTAGATTTTCTCATTTCTTCCATCCATAAAATAGATAAAAAGTAATAGCCAACCAGAAAGTTCCAAAGAAGAATCCTCCAAATACATCACTTAACCAATGAACATCTAAATATAATCTACTAAAACCAATTAATAAAGGAAGTATTAACAAACCAATAGATATCTTTTTACTTTTAGGCCAGAAATATAAAGCTAAAGCTCCAAATACGACTATGGAAGCCATTGCATGCCCGCTTGGAAATGCAAATTCAGTTCCATAAATTTCAGGTCTAACTCTTTGAAATAAACCTTTCAATTCATAATTAATTAATACAGTTCCAGCCACACATATTAAATAAAATAAAGAAAATTCATAATTTTTCTTCATTAATAAATATAGAAGAACAATAACTGTTAGAATAATGATACATTCTCTTCCGCCAACCAAAGTAATATAACTCATGATTAAAGTCAAAATGTTTTTATTTACTAGAAAGAAATAATCATGCACATTTGAATCAAATCCAGAAAAATAAGAAATAATAGTTAAAATAAGAAATATAAGAGAGAAAATTATAAGCAAATATAGTTTATCTTTAACCACTCCATCCATAGATTAAATAAGGTAAACAAGATTAAAAGTCTTACGCCCCAACCGGGGATCGAACCCGGATCTCATCCGCGACAGGGATGTGTACTAGCCACTATACGATTGAGGCACAAATTAAGTTAGAATAAATCATTTTTAAACCTTATCACATCTTGTGTGATAACCTTGCTTTGTTAAAACCTTAAGATCATTATGATCTTAATGGTCATCAAGAATTTTATTCTTGAGATTTTCTAAATTTTATTTTAAACCTTATCACGTAGGATATGATAACTTTTTTTTGCCAACATATATATTTTAAAAGCTAGATAAGTTTTTATATTACAATATTCGACTCCGAATATGGATTTAATAGAAACTATATTCAAAATAGGCGGAAGAGAAATAGCTTTGAATAATTCTAATAGTGCTTTTCAACCTAATCAAGTTACAAAGCTTGTTTACGAATCTGTAAGAATAAATGACGGAGATATAGGAATAGAAGTTGGAGCAGGTATAGGCCCAGGAACAATATTTCTTGCCAGCAATCCAGCTGTTAGAAAATTTTATGCAATAGAACCAGTAGAATTACAGTTCAAGCTTTTAGAACAAAATTTTACTAACCACAACCTAAGTGAAAAAGTTCAGATATTGCGAGGTTCTCTATTTGAACCATTAAAACATTCTGAAGTTAAGGGAGATTTCATAGTTTCAGATGCTTCAGGAATGGATTATGCTGGCCAATTATTAGGCTGGTATCCTGATGGAATACCTCTGGGAGGAGAAAAAGGAGAAGAAGTTACAGTAGAGTTGTTAAGAAATGCAAAAGAATTTTTAAATTTAAAAAATCCAAACGTAAGAGTTTATTTCCCAATTATAGAGCAATTTGCAAATGGAGATGCAATTCTGGCAGAAGCTCAAAGAAATTTCAGGCTGGTAAGAACAATTGCCGAACAAAACTTTCCATTAAGAGAAGATGCATTGAAAAAATTAAACGAAGCAAACTACAATCCACACGCCCCTTTTAAAGAAAGAGCCTCTAGAAAGCTCTGGACAGCTAGAATATATGAAGCAACTAGACCTTTCTTCTAATAAAATTATCAACAACCTTGACAAATCTCTTCCAGCATTTTTTATCTGAATAAGAATGGTCGGAGCCTTTAATAATTACTAATTTCTTTCTGCATTTACATAATTTATACAATTCATAAGGATCCTTGCTGGAAGGAATAGCTTCATCTTTTTCTCCATGAATTATTAGCAAAGGCTTATTCCATTTTCTCATAGCTTTAAAAATATTCAATATAAAGAACTCATCATAAAATGCTTTTTTCAGCTTCTTGCCTTGAACCCAATGTTTTTTTCTGCCCTTTACTTTTCTATAAATAATATAGCCTTTCTCCCAAAAATCTTTAATCTGCTCATCATTAAAATCGTATCTTGCAGCATACTTTAAATCACTGACAGCGCCTGATAAAACCAGCTTATCTATTCTTTTATCTTTGTAAGCATATAAAGAAGCATCAATAGCTCCTGTTGAATGCCCTATCAATATCAAGCTCTTAAATTCATAATTATTATAAAGAAAATCAATAGCATTTTTTATTTCTTTAACTTCCTGGCTCATTAATTTATCTTCAAACTTACCCTCAGAAGGAGGACTACCAGAAAAACTAAATCTTAAAACAAAATATCCTAATTTTGAGAAATGCTTCCTGTCCTTCTCAGCCTTTTGCTATTCATCTCGCCAGGAAAGCCATGCAAAGCAACAATAGCAATTCCATTGCTTTTTTTAGGAACATGAACAAATCCTCTTAACTTCTGGCCTTTATTATTCTTAAATTCAACTCTCTTCATCATGAATAAAGTTTACATGCAAGAATTTAAATACTCTGTTGTCCCTTAAGAATTATGACTAAAATACTATTTAAGTTATTTAGTGCGTTTGTTTTATCACTCTTCTTAGTAAGCTTAGCTTCTGCCTATTACTATCCAGATTACACTTATGGAAATTCAAGAGAAACTGTTTCTGTTGAAAGAACAAAGACTGAAGTCATTCATCATCCATACGGAACAGAAAGAAAAACAACAAAGATAACTGAAACATCAAGAGTAAATAATTTCCTTCCTCAATATTATCCTACAAGAATAAGTCCTAATTTCTATCCATACAATTCAAGAACATATCTAAATAACTATTATCAAAGAGCAAACTGGTACAATGACGGAAGAGAAAGCTATCCAGATAACTATTACTATAAACCAAGATTTGACTATTATCAAGGAAGTTATAACTGGAGATACTGATTATGAGTGGTTATAACCATGATTTATTTCATTTGGATGATAGTGGAATTATTAGAATGGCTTATGAATGTGAATTAGAAGGTTCTGGATTTAGTGTAGCAAACGGAGTAGTATTATCTGATTTAGCCAATTATCTTGAAAGTCAAAGAGCTAGAGCATATCTTCTTGATGGAAATTTTCCAAGATTTGATGATGATACTGAAGATTTGTTAGCATTTGAAGCAGTAGAAATGATTAGAGAAAAAGACCCTCAAGCTAAAATAGGCATTATGACAAGTCAAAGAGATTTGGAAGGTCGTATAGAAAGTATCAAGGCAAGATTTTTCGATAAAAATAAAACAGATCCGAAAGATATAGCGGCTTGGTTAAGAGCAGCATAAGTAAATTTATTAATTAAATAATATAAATACAACCATGCAAAACTCAATCTGGTTCAATGGTAAATTAGTAAGTGAAAATGATGTAAATCTTCCTTTTCTAACACATGCTCTACACTATGGCTCAGCAGTATTTGAAGGTATAAGATTTTATCAAACAGAAAAAGGTCCTGCAATTTTTAGATTAAAAGAACACGTAGATAGATTATTCTATTCTGCTGAAGCTTTATCAATGAAAATACCTTATTCTGAAAAAGAAATATTTGATGCAATAGTTGAAACAGTTAAAGCGACTGGTTTGAAAGAAGGATACATAAGACCTTTAGTTTTTTACGGAACTGGTAGAATGGTATTAAATCCAATAGGGGCAACAGTAAATACAGTTATAGCTGCTTGGCCAATGCCTCCTTACCTAGGATTAGATCCTATAAAAGTAAAAATTTCTCCATATATTAGAATACATCCAAAGTCACTAAACAATCATGCAAAAATCTCAGGACACTATGTAAATTCAATAAATGCAAGCTTAGATGCAAAGAAATCAGGTTTTGATGAAGCCTTGCTTTTAGATTACGAAAATAATTTAGCAGAAGGACCTGGAGCAAATATTTTCTTAGTAAAAAATGACCTTTTAGTAACTCCTCCAAGAAATAATATTCTTCCAGGAATAACAAGAGATTCAATTATACAAATAGCAAAAAAAGATGGATACAAAATAAGAGAAATAAATACCAAACAAGAAGACATACAAGAATATGAAGAATCTTTCTTTGTAGGAACTGCAGCAGAAGTAACTCCAATAGCTTCAATAAATGGAAAGCCATTCAAGTCAAAACAAGGAGAAACAACAACTTACTTCAAAAACAAATACTCTGATATAGTTCACGGAAAAGTCAAAGAGTATGAACACTGGTTGACTTATACACATGGATAAAGATAAACAGAAAAACAAAGCAAAAATAATTGGAATATATGGTGTAAATGGATCTGGAAAGTCAACATTATCGCATTTATTAGGTGGTGAAATGACTGAATTCGATATAATATCCACTGACCACTTAATAACATTAAAAAGAAAAATAGATACAACGAATCCAGTTTTAAGAAATAGTAGTTATAATCAATGGGAGAGATTTGGAGAACCAACAAAGGAAAATATCTGGAAAGGATTTACAGAATATAGAGCAACAGTTACAGATTACCTACATCACATATTATCATTTGCCGGTCGGGATAAACCTGGAATGATAATTGAAGGATTACACATAGAACAAAATCCCATTATAGAAAGATTTCCTATGGATGATATTAGATTAATTTTTCTTAATGTTGAATCAAGAGAGTTACATAGAAAAAGACTAGAGAATAAATATAATTATCAAGCTAACATGTCTGGAGGAAGACTAGAAAGATATTTTCCAATTATTAGAGAATTACAAGCTATGCTAAAAGAAGAGGCAGAAAGCATGAGAATACCTATAGTAGAAAATTCTGGTTCTATCTCAGAGGCTATGGAAAAATTAAGAGAATATACAAAATGAAAGACCATACACATTTTATTACAAAAGATAACCTAATATTCACTACTAGGGGAGATCATCATGAAAAAGGATATATAAGAGCAGCTGCAATATATTTTCCTAATAAAAATGGAGAAAAATTTATTAAAAGAATAAAGTTCGAAAAAGAAATTGACGAATTTGGAGATGGTTACCTTAAAGCGATGAAACCCGAATATGTTAGAAATGATGACGAAGGAAATTACATCCTAGTACCTAAAAAAGACATTTTGAAAGTGTTTGAACCTTACAAAGCATTACCTAAGCAAAAAATTAAAATAAAAAGAAAATTTTATGGTTTATTAAGAATCTTGAGAAAAATAGTACCAAAAAAAGATATAGGATTAATAGGCTCGTATCTTATAGGTTTTGCAAATAAAAGCTCAGATATAGATATAATAGTTAGAGGTAAAGAAAATATGAAAAAGATAAAAAAGAATATGCCTTTAATTTTAGATAATCTAAATTCTAAAAACTTTTTGAATGAAAAAAAGAAGATAAAATCAATTATCAAGTACGAAAATAAATATAATAAAGAAAATAATGATTTCTCAGAAATGATAGATAGAAGATGGCCAACAATTAGTAACAATAATTATCTAACTAAAATCAGATTTAGTTATGATAAAAAAGAATGTCCTGAAATAAGATTTAACAAATTTAAAGAAGAAATAAAAATAGAAGGTATTGTAATAGATGATATTGGGACTAATTTTATGCCTAGATCATTCATAATTAAATCTAAAAATAAAAAATTTATTATATATACTTATTTCTGGGATTTCACATATTGTGTAAAAAAAGGAGACTTTATAACCGTAAAAGGTAGTTTATTTGACAGAAATAAAATACTTATATGTAAACAAAAAGAACATGGAATCAAATTTAGAAATTAACAATATACAGGATCTTTACAATCTATTTGATTTAATATTCTTAAAAGAAGTAAAACCCTACATAGAAAATAGATTTCCAAGAAATGAATATACGGCTCCAGTATATTATATATTAGATAATTTTAAGATAAGGAGATTTAGAGCAGCTTTACCGCTGATAATAGCAGAAAATCTAGGTGTTCCTAAAGAAAAAGTTATTCCTATCGCAGCTACCTCAGAATTAATGTTCTGTATAGCTTTAGTTCAAGATGACTTCTTCGATAAATCTGAGACAAGAGGAGACATAAAAAGTGCACATATTAAATATTCTCCAGAAATAGCAATGGCATCAAGCGACTATTCATACACATTCGTAATAAAAATACTTTCAGAATTATCAAGATTAGATATTTCCAGTAAAGTAATAGAAAAAGTATATCTATCATTTATAGAAATTCAAGAAAAAGTATTTGAAAGTTTCTTAATGGAACTTATGAATAAATCTGATATAAATTTTAATTTAGAAGAGGTCATAAAATTACATAAATTAAAAACAATACATGGGATAAATACTTTATATTCAACAATGCTAATTTGTGATGAATTTAATAAGACTGATAATACCCATAAAATAAAAGAATATTGTGAACTTTTAGCTATTGCAGGTCAGATAAAAAATGATATATATGATCTGACAAGATATAGAAAAACTAGAGGTTTAACAGATTTAATAAATGGATATCTAAATTACCCTTTAGGTAAGCTATTATATTATTTAAACAATGACGAAAAGAACAAATTAGCAGAACTATTCAAAGATAAAAAAGTAGAAGACATTCTTAATATGATACAAAAAAAGAAAATTATAGAAAAATGTATAGAAGATTGTATAAATTATGCAAATCAAGGTGAGAAAATTATAGAAAGTTTATTTAACGATAAATTAAAAAAAATACTATTAATTTGGTCGGAGGGAAATAAAATTATAAAAGATCAAGTTTTTTAATCTCAACCAATAGCTTTTCATAATTTTCATATTTTATTGCATGTATATTCATCTCTCTAGCAGATTCTATATTTTCAATTTTATCATCTATAAATAAAACTTCTTGTGGAGATAAATTTATCTTTCTCAAAACATAATTATATAATTTCTTATCTGGTTTTTTCATACCTATCTTATGTGATAAAAAGACATTATCAAAATAAGAAAATAATTTTCTATCTTTATTAGCTTGGCTATGAATTTCATTAGTATTAGTCAATCCATAAATCTTCATCTTATTTTTAAGTTTTTTTATTAAATCTATCATCTTTTTATCTAAAATGGAATACTTCATATAATTCTGATAATATCTTCCAACAACAAAGTCAACATCAACAGAAAGATTAGAATTGTCAATAATTTTTTTAAATATATCTTTCATAGATAATTTACCAATAACTACTTTTTTTGAATAAATATCTTTAATAATAGGAGACAATATTACTGATATTCCTGTTTCTTCTAACATAGAATCGTTAAGAGATTTCCAATCAGGAACAAAAATAGTATCTCCGAAATCAAATAATAATGCCTTTATCATATAAACATTTAGAAAAGAGGGCTTTTAATTATTTCTTACAAGTATTCTTAAAGTAGTTAATGAAAACATTTATATATGGTAGATTATACCATATCATTATGGTAAAAGATAAGAAAACAGATATAAAATTAAGCGAAAAAGAAAAGATTATAATACATTTGATAGAAAATAAGAATCCTCAATCAATTAAGTCTATTTCTGGAGCTACATTTATAGATTATAAAAACACTTATAATGTAATAGATAATTTAGATAAAGATATTTTCTCAAAAGATAAAATAGGTAACACAAATCTAATTGGAATAAAACTAGAGCCAAAAGAAGAAATATACAAAGCAGAAAATAAGAGAACTGAAATATTTCTAAATAGAAATAATAAATTGAGATTATTAAGAGAAGATATAAGAAGTTTAAACTATCCCTTTCTTATAATATTAATCTTCGGTTCATATACGAGAGAAGAAAATACTAGTAAATCTGATATAGATCTTTGTATAATCTCAGATAATGAAGAAAAGATCAAAGAACTTGTGTCAAAATTAGAAATACTGCCTATAAATCTAGAAATTCATGATTTTAAATTAAAAGAATTTGAAGAAATGCTTAAAACAAAAGAAAATAATATTGGTAAAGAAATAGTAAAAAATAATATTATACTATATGGGATAGAAAATTATTACAATCTCATAGCAAAATGGATGAAAAAAGAATAAAAATAGCAGAAAATAATTTGCAAAATTATCTAAGAAATGGATTGATGAAAAAAGAAGTCTTCAAAGATATAGTATATGACACGTATATTAAAAACTCCCTTGAAAGCCTCAAAGTAGCGAGCGAACTATTTAATAATAAAACTTAATATTTATGGGTAGTTGTTAGTAGTTATTATGCTATGTTCTACATAGCGTGTGCATACTTATACAAAAAAGGTTATAAAACAAGTTCAGAAAGAGTTCATCAAGTAATTAATGATGCTCTTATAGCTTTATGTAGAAAAGAATTAGAACAAAGTTTCCTAGAAGAATATGAAGAAGAAAAAGAAAGGGCTTTAGCCACTTCTGATTTTGTTGGAGTAATAAGACAATTATTAAATAATTAAGCTTCAATAATTATTTCTTCTTTAATTCCTTTTAATATTTGCAAGGCATGAGTTGGAATTTACCTCTTATTATTAACTCCGCTTACAACAACTGTTTCAATAGTTCTAGTATAAAATTCGGATCTTAAACGGGCTGAGAAATTTTTCCTCAATTCATCTAATACCTTTCTTCTTTTACCTTCTGGAACAGAATTCCATGCATTTAATGACTGACAAAGCATAAGAACTTCATCCAAGTCATACATTTCAAATCCGTCAAACGTTGCTTCCTTAACATCAGCAAATAATCTTTCTCTTAAAGATTTAACAGGGTTATAATTTAATTTGGCATGCCTTGGAACAAAGCCAATAGCATCATTCAAAGATTCATCAAAAATCTGTCTAAAATCTCCCGTATCGTTCTTATTAATAACGGCAAAAATACCTCTTCTTTTCGTGACGTGCTGTATATTTACTATAGATTCTACATCAGTAAACCAATGAAAAGCCCCAAAAGCGGTTACAGCATCAAAATAATCTTTACAAAATCTCAAATCTTGAGAATCTCCAACAGTGTAAACTATACTTGAATCATGTTTCCGAGCAACATCTATCATTTTTTCATCTTTATCGCATCCAACAACTTGTATTCTATTTTGATAAAGCTGCCTTGTAGATATTCCTGTTCCGCATCCCAAGTCAAGGACAAGAGGATGATCTTTATTTGAAGCTTTTCTAATCAAAGCACATACATATTCCATTGCATTAAAATCATAAGCTCTTCTTCCCTTCTCATACTCTTTTGCAATTCTGCCAAATTGTGATGGAGGAGCATTCATAATATGGAAAAAAATTAGCTATTTATAATATTTATGTTCTTCTAATACCATAATTATATGATAAAGAAAAATTAATCTATTTCTTCTCTTCCTCAGCTTCTTTCAAAATCTCTTCCTCTTTAGGAACTTTAACAACATCTGCAGCCCTATCTCCTTCTTTAAGATTGATTATTCTAACTCCTTGTGTAGCTCTTCCCATTACTCTTATATCTCTCATACTAACTCTTATTACAACACCTTTGGTAGTTGTAGCAATTATTGAATCATTTCCAGTAACAGATAATGCTGTAAGAACATCTCCAGTCTTATCGCTAGTATCTAAAGTAATTACTCCTTTAGTTCCCCTACTTGTCTTTCTATACTCTTCCAATTCGGTTCTCTTTCCATAACCTTTTACAGTTGTTGTAAGTATTGTTTCTTTACCATGTTTAGGCAATGCTTCTAAAGCAACAACTTCATCGTTCTTTCCTAAATCAACTCCAATTACTCCATAACTTACTCTACTCATAGGTCTAACCTCATCAGAATCAAATCTTATAGCTTGTCCTTTCTTTGTGATAAATAATACTTCTTGTGCATCTTGAACAACTCTTACATTAATAACCGTATCAGAACCATCAGCAGGAAGATTAATTACTCTAACTCCAGCATTTCTAGGCTTGCTTACATCATTCAAAGGCAACTTCTTAACCATACCTTTCTTAGTAGCGAACATCAAATACCCCTTACTGAAATCTTTAACGGCCATTACATTGCTTATACTTTCATCTCTTATATCTAAAACATTAACAAGTGCTTTTCCCTTTCCTTGTCTTTCAGAAGCTGGAACATCATTTGCTTTAAGCCAGAATAATCTTCCTCTTGAAGTGAAGAACAAAAGATAATCATGCGTAGAACATGTTATCAATCTTGCAACAAAATCTTCTTCTTTAAGTTCTCCTCCTGAAACTCCAGAACCTCCTCTCTTCTGCTCCTTATATGCTTTAACATCTACTCTCTTTATGTATCCTGAATTAGTTATCATAACAGCTACATCTTTCTTCTCAATTAAGTCCTGTTCAGTAATTTCCTCAACTTTCTTTATTATCTTCGTTCTTCTCTCATCACCATACTTATTCTTCAACTCTTGAACTTCCTTCTTTATTATTCCTAATATTTCTTGATTACTTGCTAATATCTTTCTCAAATAAGCAATTGCTTCCTTAAGTTCTTTCTCTTCATCTTTAAGCTTTCCTTCTTCAAGTCTTGTCAATTGCTGTAATCTTATTTCAAGAACAGCTTTAGCCTGTTTATCTGTCAATTCAAATTTCTTCATCAATCCAGAATGAGCATCAGAAGTATTTGCAGACTTCTTTATGAATTCAACAATTTTATCTATATTTTTCTGAGCAATGAGCAAACCCAGAACTATTTCAAGTCTATCTTCAGCTCTCTTAAGTTCAAACTTACTTCTATTAGTAACAATCACTTGTCTATATTTAACATACTCTTCAACAATCTGTTTTATGTTTAATACTCTAGGTTGTTTACCAACTAAAGCTAACATATTAGCATCAAAAGTTGTCTGTAAATTAGTCAAAGTATAAAGCTTATTCAAAGTATACTTAGGATCAACTTCTTTCTTAAGTTCAATAACTATTCTCATCTTTCCTCTTGCAGATTCATCTCTCAAATCATAAATATCAGGAAGCTTTTTATCATTTGCAAGTTGAGCTATATTTTTAACAAGATCAGACTTATTAACCATGTAAGGAATTTCTGTAACTATTATACAAGGTCTTCCTTTAATCTCTTCTATAATCGTCTTAGCCCTTATAACAATTTTACCCTTACCATTAAGATACATATCTTTTATTCCTGAACCAGTAATTATTCCTCCAGTAGGGAAATCTGGACCCTGAATTATCTCAGCTAAATCCTCAACTTTAGTTTCAGGCTTGTTAATGTAAGCAACTATTGTCTCGCACACATTAACAATATTATGTGGTGGCATATTTGTGGCCATTCCTACTGCAATTCCAGTAGCTCCGTTAAGTAATAAGTTAGGAAGTTTAGCAGGCAAAGTTTCTGGCTCTTCAAATGAATTATCAAAGTTAGGATTCATCTTAACAGTCTTCTTTTCTATATCTTCCAACAATTCCTCAGACATCTTACTTAACTTAGCTTCAGTATATCTCATAGCTGCTTGCGAATCTCCATCAACGTTTCCAAAGTTACCCTGTCCATGAACTAAAGGATATCTAAGAGAGAAATCCTGAGCCATTCTAACCATAGAATCATAAACAGCTATATCTCCATGAGGGTGATATTTACCTATTACTTCTCCAACTATTCTTGCAGACTTAACAGTTTGCTTACTTGCATCAAGTCCAAGCTGTTGCATAGCATATAATATTCTTCTATGTACCGGTTTCAATCCATCTTCAACACTAGGCAAAGCTCTATCAACTATAACAGACATCGCATAATCTATAAAAGATTTTTCCATCTCTTCAACAATTTCAGTAGCTCCAACACCTTTTTCATTTCCAACTTGTTCTTTCTCTCTTCTCTTGCTCTCTTCTTCCATCATTTCTTTCTCTATCTTTTCTTCATCTACACTCATTCGTATTCCTCCTCAAGATCTTCATCAAGCTCTTTCTCATTATCAATCCAATCTCCATCATCATCGTCATCTTCATCATCTCCATATTTAACATCTGAAATCATACATCCACCTCAGCTTCCCTAGCTCTTTCAGCAATAAACTGCTTTCTAGGCTCTACATCATCACCCATAAGCTTTGAAAAAACTTGATCAGCAGCAACCGCATCTTCAATAGTAACTTTTCTTAACAATCTAGTTTTTGGATTCATAGAAGTATCCCATAACTGTTCTGCGTTCATTTCTCCAAGACCTTTGAATCTTTGTACTAATACATTTCCACCCAATTTAGAGACAATTTTCTTCAATTCATCATCAGTATAAACATAATGATCACTTCTCTTTCTAACCTTATACAAAGGTGAAACTGCAATATAAATGTGACCTTGCTCTAATAAAGATTTCATAAATCTAAAGAAGAAAGTCAAAAGTAAAGTTCTAATATGCGCTCCATCTACATCAGCATCAGTCATAATTATTACTTTTCCATATCTCAACTTATTAATATCAAACTGTTCTGAAATACCTGTTCCTATAGCTGTAATCAAATTAACAATTTCTTCATTTGAAAGAACTTTAACAGGATTAGCTTTTTCAACATTAAGTATTTTACCTTTCAAAGGTAAAATAGCCTGAAACTCTTTATTTCTTCCTTGCTTACTGCTTCCAGCAGCAGAATCTCCTTCTACAATAAATAATTCACTTTGTTCAGTCTTACTACTCGAACAATCAGCAAGCTTTCCTGGAAGCCCTCCACCACCAAAAGCACTCTTTCTTCTAACTAAATCTTTAGCTTTCTTAGCAGCATTCCTAGCTTTCTGTGCATCAACGCACTTAGTAACAACCCTTTTAGCAATTGTAGGGTTTTCTTCAAATATTTCAGTTAAATATTTCATGCAAACACTATCTACAACCCCTTTAACTTCAGAATTTCCCAATTTAGTCTTGGTTTGTCCTTCAAACTGTGGTTCTGGTACCTTAACAGAAACAATAGCAGTAAGTCCTTCTCTAACATCATCTCCAGTTAAATTTCCATCCTTAAGCATTTTATTTTTATTTGCATAATCATTAATTGCTCTAGTCAAAGCTGTCTTAAATCCTATAACATGAGTTCCACCTTCAACAGTATTAATTGTGTTTACAAAACTTAATACATTTTCTTGATAACTATTATTATACTGCACAGAAATCTCAACAATTACTTTATCTTCTTCCTTAACAAAATAAACTGGCTTATGCAATTCTTCTTTTCCAGTATTTATCCACTTGACAAATTCTATCAATCCACCTTCATAATGGAAAGTCTCTTTTTTATCATTATTTTCATCCTTTAATATAATTTTAAGACCTTTATTCAAGAAAGCAATTTCTCTAAACCTAGATTCAAGTGTTGAAAACTCAAATCTAACAGTTGAAAAAATACTATCATCAGGTAAGAAAGTAACTTCAGTTCCAGTATCTCCTTTCTCGCAATCTCCAGTTATCTTCATATCATAAACAGGCTTTCCAATTTTATACTCTTGTTGATAAATCTTACCACCTCTTCTTACAACAACTTTCATTTGCTTAGAAAGTGCTGCAACAACACTTATACCAACACCATGCAATCCACCAGATACTGCATAACTACCTTTATCGAACTTACCTCCAGCGTGAAGCTTTGTAACTACAATTTCTAAAGCAGGTCTCTTATAAGTTGGATGATTTTCAGTAGGTATTCCTCTTCCATTATCTTTTACAGTAACACTTCCATTTTTATTTAAAGTAACATGAATAGTATCTGCATATCCACCCATAGCTTCATCAACAGAGTTATCAACAACTTCCCATACTAAATGATGCAGTCCAGTTTTACTTGTACTTCCAATATACATAGCAGGACGCATTCTTACAGCTTCTAATCCTTCCAATACTTTGATATTCCCAGAATCGTACTTTTTCTTTTCGCTTTCACTCATAAGAAAATCACCTTTTCATGACGAAAAGCAATAACGACTTTATAAACCTTTACCTCATAAAAGACCTTTTTACCGACGATAAAATAGAATATTAGAAATTACTTCTTCTTTCCCTTCTTTTCAACAGGCTTTTCTGCATAATGTTCTTCATGCTTCTTTGCAGAAACTTTTTTCTTTTCTTCAGCTTCAGCTCTTGCAATTCTATAAGCTTCAGTCCATCTAACTCTTCTCTTGTCTCTTCCAAGCTTAAGAGAATTCATTCTACATTTATGTGAACAGAAATAAGCTATACTTCCATCATTCTTGAAAAGATGAATTCCTCTAAATTCTCTTTCTTCCCTTCCACAAAATATGCATTTAACCATTATCTGCTACTCCCATAACTAGGTTTAGAATCTTTTGATGCAAATCCAGATGTAGCTGTTCTCATTCTTCTAGCTTCAATTTCAGTTTCTCTCATTGTAACTAAATCTCCAACTCTTATAGTGCCCTTAACATTTCTTCTTATACTTCTTCCTTCATTTCTTCCGGCAAGAATCTTTACTTTAACCTGTGTAACTTCTCCTCTAGCCCCCGTTCTTCCAAGAATCTGTTCAATTAAACCATTAACTGGTTCTTCATTAGAAATCTTTCCTCTACCTGATGTAGCAGAATCTCCTTCAGGTTTCTCTTTAATATACTGTTGCTTCTCCATCTGCTATCACTTTGCCTTCACTTTCAATGAAGCAATCTCCTGTTTAGCATCGCCTTCATTAATAACTGCAATAGCAGAACAACTTACTTTTATCCCTGCAGCAATACCTAACTTTTGCTTAGAATCAACTTCATGACAAACAATACTTTTTTGTTTACATATAGCTGGAAGATGCATAACAATTTCTTTTGGTTCAACATCAGCAGCATAAACAACTAATTTTGCAGAACCTAGTTCAACTGACTTAGTAACTTCATTTGTTCCCTTGTCGATTTTTCCTGTTTTTCTTGCTTTTTCTATTATACTGTAGAAGTCCATTAGACCTCCTGGTTTAGTTAACCTTCATCGGCTTATATCTTAATTAAAAAATGGGTTTATAAATGTTTCTTGAAACAT
>Ga0233424_10000363_pt1 | contig 60421 bp, 57 predicted proteins | sample Watercolumn_Towu_FD_181011 | JGI IMG/M metagenome (GOLD analysis project Ga0233424, IMG submission 181011) | Freshwater microbial communities from Lake Towuti, South Sulawesi, Indonesia - Watercolumn_Towuti2014_125_MG | ecosystem: Environmental > Aquatic > Freshwater > Lake | place: Indonesia... | reverse complement strand
ATCCGTCGGACCTGCTGATCCTCGCCGGACGTCCAGGCATGGGCAAGACCTCGCTCGCCACCAACATCGCCTTCAATGCCGCCGCGCGCTGGCGGCTCGACAAGGCGGCGGGCGTCGCCGACGACAAGAATGTCGGCGCGAAGACCGCGTTCTTCAGCCTCGAAATGTCCGCCGACCAGCTCGCCACGCGTATCCTGGCCGAGCAATCGCGGATCAGCTCGGAAAAGCTGCGCATGGGGCAGATCGCGCGCAACGAGTTCCAGCGGCTGGTCGCCGCCTCACAGGAGCTCGAGGACCTGCCGCTGTTCATCGACGATACCCCGGGCTTGACGATCGCCGCGCTGCGCGCCCGTGCGCGACGCCTCAAGCGCAAGCACGATATCGGCTTCATCGTGGTCGACTATCTCCAGCTGCTCCAGGGCACGGGCCGCAACGAAGGCCGAGTGAACGAGATTTCGGAGATCAGCCGAGGCCTCAAGACGCTCGCCAAGGAGCTTCAGCTGCCGGTGATGGCGCTGTCGCAGCTCAGCCGTGCGGTCGAAAGCCGCGAGGACAAGCGACCGCAGCTCTCCGACCTTCGCGAATCCGGCTCGATCGAGCAGGACGCCGATATCGTGCTCTTCATCTATCGCGACGAATATTACAATCAGGCGCTCCAGCCGACCGTTCCCGACGACAACAGCACGCCAGAAGAGGTCGAGAAATACCGCATCTGGGAGGAACGCCATCTCAAGGTGCAGGGCAAGGCGACCGTGGTCGTCGCGAAGCAGCGCCATGGTTCGACCGGCAATGTCCAGCTACGCTTCGAAAGCGAATATACCAAGTTCAGCGATCTGGCCCGCGAGGACTATATGGAAGGCGGGTTTGACGAATAGGCGGGCCTGCGCCATATTGCACCAATAGTATGACGCCATACAGGCGGAGGGCATTATGGCCACGGTACGCAAGACGATCACGCTGACGCAGCAGCAGGATGCGTGGATATCAGACCAGATTGCCGCTGGTAGCTACACCAATGACAGCGAGGCTATCCGGGACCTGATCCGGCAGGCGCAGCAGCGTGATCTCGAACTGGACAGTATCAGGGCAGCGCTGATCGAGGGCGAGCTCAGCGGCGAGCCGGAGCCATTCGATTTCGCCGCGTTCAAGCGCCGCAAGCTCGAAGAGCATGGCTAGCTTCAAGCTCGCGCCGGCGGCGCAGCGCGATCTTGACGACATTTTCGACTACACCATCGTCCATTGGGGACGCGATCAGGCGCTAAGCTATGTTGATCTGATAGAGGCGGCCTGTGGCGAACTTGCGAGAGCGCCTTACAGGGCTCCGGCCTGCGACCATGTCCGCAAGGGCTATAGGCGACGCACGATCGGTCGCCATGTCATCTATTTCCGCATCGTCCCGGAAGGGATCGCGGTGGTGCGCATATTGCATCAGCGGATGCAGGCGCCGTCACATCTCTAACCCCGCACCACCGTCATCAGATAGTTCAGCGCCAGGTTGTCGCTCAAATGCAGGCCCTTGAGCGGGTCCCAGGCGATGCCGCGCGTGTCGGTGACGGTGAGGCCGGCGTCCTTCAGCAGCGCGTTCAGCTCTTCCGGGGTGAGGAACTTGTGCCAGTCGTGCGTGCCGCGTGGCACCTGGCCCAGCCGCTCCGCCGCCTCGACGAGCATCAGCCGGGACATGGGCGTGCGATTGGGGGTGGAGAGCAGCATGAGCCCGCCGGGCGCGAGCGCGCGCTCCAGCGCGGCGATGAATGCGGCAGGATCGGTGACATGCTCGATCACCTCCATTGAGGTGACCAGGTCGAACGTCTCGCCCTCGAGCTTTTCGACATCGACATTGCGATAGTCGATCGTCAGCCCGACTGCCTCGGCATGCGCTTGCGCCGCCGCGACATTTTCTGCCGCCGCATCGAGCCCAGTCACGCGTGCGCCGAGCCGGGCGAGCGGTTCTGCCAGCAGCCCCGCGCCGCAGCCGACATCGATCGCGCTGCGCCCCGCCAGCGGCTTGCGCGCCGCACCCGCTTCTGCCCAGTGCCGGTCGATTGCCGCGCGGATATAGGCGAGGCGCACCGGGTTCAGCTTGTGCAGCATCGCCGATTCGCCCTTCGGGTCCCACCATTCCGCCGCCAGTCGCCCGAAATGCGCGGCCTCTTTCGGGTCGATGGTACCGCTGCGCGGGGCTGGGGTTCCGCTACGAGTTTCCACGGTTCCGGTGCTTGCGTTCATGATGGGGCCTCTCTATGGCAGCGCCCGGTTATAGGGGCGAACTTCGCATAAGGGAAAGCACGAACGGGCAATGGCACGGATCGTCATGAAATTCGGCGGCACATCGATGGCCGGGACAGAGCGCATCCGCAGGGTCGCGCGCATCGTCAAGCGCCAGCAGGATGCCGGGCACGAGGTCGCGGTGGTCGTCTCCGCGATGGCGGGGGAGACCGACCGGCTGGTCAATTTCTGCCGCGAGGCCAACCCGCTCTACGATCCGGCGGAATATGACGTGGTCGTCGCCAGCGGCGAGCAGGTGACGAGCGGGCTGCTCGCCATCGCGCTGCAGGCGCTCGGCGCCAACGCGCGCAGCTGGCTGGGCTGGCAGCTGCCGATCAAGACCGTCGAGGCGCATGCCAAGGCGCGCATCGACAGCATCGATGCCGAAGCGCTGATCGCCGAGATGCAGAGGGGCGTCATTGCCGTGATCCCCGGCTTCCAGGGAATGAGCGAGGATGGCCGTGTGACCACGCTGGGCCGTGGCGGATCGGATACGTCGGCGGTGGCGGTGGCAGCGGCGGTCAAGGCCGACCGCTGCGACATCTATACCGATGTCGACGGTGTCTACACCACCGACCCGCGCATCGTCGCCAAGGCGCGCAAGCTTGCCAATGTGACCTATGAGGAAATGCTCGAACTGGCGAGCGTCGGGGCCAAGGTGCTGCAGACCCGCTCGGTGGGCCTGGCGATGAAGGAAGGCGTGCGCGTGCAGGTGCTCTCCTCGTTCATCGACGATGATGCGCCGGCAGCGGACACGATCCCCGGTACGATGATCGTCAGCGACGAAGAACTGGAAGGAATGGACATGGAACGCCAGCTGATTACCGGCATCGCGCACGACAAGAACGAGGCGAAGATCACGCTGACCCGCGTGCCCGACAAGCCGGGTGCGGTGGCGAACATCTTCGGCCCGCTGGCCGAGGCCGCGATCAATGTCGACATGATCATCCAGAATGTCGGCCGCGACAAGGGCGAGACTGATGTGACCTTCACCGTGCCCGCCGCGGATCTGGCGCGTTCGCTCGACCTGCTCGAAGGCGCCAAGGAATCGATCGGTTTCAACCGCATCATCCCCGATACCAATGTCGCCAAGATCTCGGTCGTCGGCGTGGGCATGAAGAGCCATGCGGGCGTTGCCTCGACCATGTTCAAGGCGCTTGCCGATCGCGGCGTCAACATCCAGGCGATCTCGACCAGCGAGATCAAGGTCAGCGTGCTGATCGAAGAGGATTACACCGAACTCGCGGTGCGCGTGCTGCACACGGCCTATGGGCTGGACGCGGTAGAGGCTTGAGCATGAACCACCCGCTCACCGCTGCCGCCATGGCGCGCGGCACCGCCTTTCTGGGCAGCGAGACCGCGATCCTTTGCGGGGCGATGAGCTGGGTGTCAGAGCGCAATCTCGTCTCCGCCATCTCGAATGCAGGCGGCTTTGGCGTGATCGCCTGCGGGGCGATGACCCCCGCACTGCTCGATGCCGAGATCGCCGCGACCAAGGCGCTTGCGACCAGGCCATTCGGCGTCAACCTCATCACCATGCACCCGCAGCTGATGGAGCTGATCGCGGTGTGCGCCAAGCATCAGGTCGGCCATGTCGTGCTGGCAGGCGGGCTGCCGCCCAAGGGCAGCATCGAGGCGATCAAGGAGATGGGCGCCAAGGTCGTGTGTTTCGCACCCGCGCTGACGCTCGCCAAGAAGTTCATCCGTTCGGGCGTCGATGCGCTGGTGATCGAGGGCATGGAAGCGGGCGGCCATATCGGCCCGGTGGCGACCAGCGTGCTCGCGCAGGAAATCCTGCCCGAAGTCGCGCACGAGGTTCCGGTGTTCGTCGCAGGCGGCATCGGCCGCGGCAGTGCGATCGCCGCCTATCTGGAAATGGGCGCGGCGGGCGTGCAGCTTGGCACCCGCTTTGTCTGCGCGCATGAATCGATCGCGCACCCGGCGTTCAAAAAGGCGTTCCTGCGCGGCAATGCCCGCGATGCGGTGGCGAGCGTCCAGGTCGATCCGCGCCTTCCGGTGATCCCGGTGCGCGCACTCAAGAACAAGGGCACCGAAGAGTTCACTGCCAAGCAGCGCGAGGTCGCCGCCCTGCTCGACGCTGGCGGCATCGACATGGCCGAGGCGCAGCTGCAGATCGAGCATTTCTGGGCAGGCGCGCTGCGCCGCGCGGTGATCGACGGCGATGTCGAGAACGGATCGCTGATGGCGGGCCAGTCGGTCGGCATGGTCACGCGCGAGGAAAGCGCCGCCGAGATCATCGCCGCCTTGATGGACGAGACCGAAGCGGCGCTCGCGCGCTGATACGCGTCAATATCAGGGATTGGGGTTGGGCAATGGAGCCTGGCCTTCAGGCGCCTCGACCGGATCGGACACCGATTCCTGCGGATCGGGCGCGGGATTGTCGGGAGCATTGGCCGAGCCGGTGAACACGATGATCGCAAAGGCGATGACGATCAGCGCGAGCGAGATCATCAGCACATAGCGCACAATATGACGCTTCTGCCCTGCGCTCGCCTCTTCGCTGGTCATTTCGACCTCTTCGCCATGTCGGATCATTGCTCGCCTCCATAAATGTCTGCCGGGATTACGGAAGCTGGCAGCGTTGGTTCCCTTCAGCCGGTCGGTAGCGCGCTCGACCGCAGGAACCAGAGGGCGATACCCGCAAGGCTGATCGCGAGCACCCGGCGCGTTCCGCGCAGCCGCTCGGGCTGGCTGAGCAAGGGGTGCAGCGTCGCGGCGAGCAGCACGATGGCGAGGTGCACCGCCGTCGCCACGGCCACGCTGATCCCGGTCAGCAGCAGGCCATCGTGCAGGCTCGCGTTCTGTTCGGGCAGGAAACGCGGCAAGATCGCGACATAGAACAGCGCCGCCTTGGGATTCAGCACGTTGGTCATCAGTCCGCGCAGGAAGAAGCGGTGTTTGCCGGACGGTCCACCGGCAATGCCGGCGGGCGATGTCTCCTTCTCGTCGCGCCAGGTCTCCCAGGCGAGGTAGAACAGATAGGCCGTACCTGCCCAGCGCAGTGCGTTCCAAAGCATGGGGCTCGCGGCGACCAGCGCGGCAAATCCCATGGCAGCAGCAAGGCCGATCAGCGCGAGGCCCAGCGCCACCCCCGCGACTGCCGCCAGCCCGGCGTGCCGTCCATGGCCCAGCGTCAGCGCCGCGAGATAGGCCATGTTCGGACCCGGGGTGAGCTCGATCAGCAGCACCGTGGCAAGATAGCTTGTCAACATCGCCCGCCAGCCTAGTGTATCATGGTAGAAGCGCAATCATCGTGGAAAGAGGGGCGGGCATGCTGAAACGCGAGGAAAATCATGTCTTTGCCGCGCCTGTCGAGGCGGTGGTCGCACGCTGGACCGACGCGGACTTTTTGACCGGGATGATGCAGGACCAGGGCTCGCGCGAGATTTCGGTCACGGTAGAGCATCTGTCGTCCGATCAAATCCAGGTCGCGATCACCCGTCAGGTGCCAGTCGATGCGCCCGCGATGATCCGTGCGGTCATCGGCTCGTGGCTCGACCTGACCCAGCGCGATGTCTGGACGCGAGCCGCCGATGGCAGCTGGAGCGCAGTCCGCGATGCCAAGCCCAAGGGATTGTCGGCGGAAGGCCAGTGCCTGCTCACGCTCGTCGGCAATGCCGATGGCGGCACGACCTGCGCGGCAATCGTCAGCGTGCAATCGCGCGCGCCGATGGTCGCCGCGATGGTCGAGAGCCTGATGCTCGAGGACAGCACCAAGTTGCTGCGACAGGAATTTGCTGCGGTCGATGCAGCCAGCGGTTGAAACGGGAGAGACGATCATGACGACAACGGGGGGATGCTTGTGCGGCGCTGTGCGGTACGAGATCGAGGGCGATCCGCTGCTGAGCGCGGTCTGCCACTGCCGCAATTGCCAGAAACAGGCTGGCAGCGCGATGTCGGTGCTGATCGGGGTAGCCGATGCACAGATGACGATCACGGGCGAGATGAAGACCTATGAGGACAGGGGCGAAAGCGGCGATCCCGTCTGGCGGCGCTTCTGCGGCAATTGCGGATCGCCGATCCTGTCCGACCTGCCGAGTCAGCAAGGTCTGCATTTCGTCAAGGCGGGCACGCTCGACGACGTGAGCGGGCTGGAGCCCAAGCTGCATTTCTGGACGGTCAGTGCCCAGCCCTGGGTGCGCTTTGCCGACGACGCGGTGAAATTCGACAAGACGCCGGGATAGTCTGGTTGGCGGTCTTCGCAGGTTGCGGCGACAGATTAACAAGTCGTAATTATGTGACGCGCTCGAGGTCGCGTAAGGCTGCAGCATGCCTTTGGTAGGAGGAATGCTGCAATGGCCGGACCTTTTGATGATCTCGAAGCTGGGCAAAGCCGTACGATCGGAGGAGACAATATCGACGCACTGGTCATCGGGCCCTTTCTTTGGGACTCAAAAGTTGAGATCCGTGCCTGGCATGCTGGGGTAAAGACCGGCGAAGGCAATAGTGCCCATATTTCGTTGAGCCAGGATGGTGCTGAAATCGGGAGGGAAACGGACAGTAAATTCGACAACTACTCGCTTCCTATCGATAAGACAGCAATGCTGGCCAAGCTGGCCAGCACAACATTTTCCATCAGTTATGACAATGTCATGGCCACTGTTCGCAGCTTTGGCCTGCAGGCAACGGTCACGCGGCTCGACTGAACCAGCAATCTGCTCAACCCGGCTCCCAGCCCGGCTCGGCCAGCACGAAGCCGCTGAACTCGAAGCCGGGCGAGACCATGCAGCTGACCAGCGCCCAGCCCTGGTCGGCATGCGCGGCCTGCCAGTGGCCGGGCGGAATGACGACCTGCGCGGTCTCTCCGTCCAATATGTCCGCGCCCAGCCGGTGCCATTGCACAGGCCCGGCGTCGCCCGGCGCATGGCCGAGGGCGATGGCGTGACCGGCATGCCAGCACCAGATCTCGGTCGCATCGACGGTGTGCCAGTGCGAGCGCTGCCCGGCTTCGAGCAGGAAGTAGATCAGCGTCTCGCTGGCGCGGCCATCGGCACCGGCGGCGCCGCGCCAGGTTTCTTTGAACCAGCCGCCTTCGGGATGCGGAGCCAGCCCCAGGGTCTCGATCAGCGCGCGCGCCGCGTCGCTCATCCGCCGCGCTCCTCGTCGCGCTTCGCCGCCATCTGCGCGCCGATCGACCCGATCAGTTCGAACGCCTTGAGCGGATCGTTCATGCGCAGCTTGGCGATCATGTCCTCCATGCCTTCGGCGACCAGGATTTCTGGTTCGCCCGCATCGATTCCGGCGATGATCCGGGAGGCGCATTCCGCCGGGTCCATGCCATTGGCGATGGCGCTGTCGGTATGGCCGAAGGCGCTGCCATCGCCCGACAAGGCATTGGCCGAGACGGCAGTGCGGATCGATCCGGGGAGCACGGTGTGTACTTTCATCCCGTAATGCGTTTCGGTCTCTGCGCGCAGTGCGTCGAGATAGCCGATCAGCCCGTGCTTGGCGGCGCAATAGGCGGTGCGCAGCGGCACCCCCGCGCGGCCTGCGACCGAGGAGATGCCGACGACCAGTCCTGACTTGCGCGCGGTCATGTGCGGTAGCAGCAGTTGGGTCAGCCAGATCGGCGCGAGCAGATCGACAGCGATGATCCGGTCATAGACTTCGAGCGCACTATCCACCGCGAGCGCGCGCTGGCTGATGCCGGCATTGTTGACGAGGCCATCGACCTGGCCCTTCCACGCGATCGCCCGTTCGACGATGCCGGGCAAAGCGGCCTTATCCGTGGTCTCGAAAGGCAGGATCAGGCTCTTGGTCGGTAGCCGATCGGCGACTGCCTGTAACGCATCGGTGCGGCGGCCCGAAAGGATGATGTGCGCGCCGCGCACGGCCAGCGCCTCGGCGAGCGCCTCGCCAATCCCCGACGAAGCCCCGGTGATCCAGATGACCTTGCCCGAATATTCCATGCATCCTGCTCCCATTGGTGTTTGCGATATCAAAGGGTGGTCCGCAGAAATCCGCAAGCAGGAAAAATACCCCCAGATCTGTGTTTCCGCTTGCCGCACCACCCTTGCCAAGGCCGTGTTGCCGCAGTAAGACGCCAGCCCGCTCCAGCTATAGTGCAGGACCCTACGGATACATGACTTCCGCTTACCACCAAGCCCGCCCGGTCATCTCCTCCACCGGCCTTTTCACCCCCGCAGACAGCATCAGCAACGAAGAGCTGGTCGCCAGCTTCAACGCCTATGTTGCGCAGCATAATGCGCAGCATGAAGCCGAAATCGCAGCAGGCGAGAGGGTCGCGCTGCAGCCCAGCTCGGTCGAGTTCATCGAGAAGGCGAGCGGAATCAAGGCGCGCAAGGTGCTGTCCAAGGCCTCGATCCTCGATGTCGACGTGATGTGCCCGCGCTTCGAGGAGCGGCCCAACGACCAGATCTCGGTGCTCGCGGAAATCGGCGTCGCTGCCGCGCGCGATGCGCTGGAACGGGCAGGCCGCGATGCCAAGGATGTCGATGCGGTGCTGGTCGCCTGCTCGAACCTGCAGCGTGCCTATCCCGCCATTGCGATCGAGGTACAGGACGCGCTGGGCATCGAGGGCTTCGGCTTCGACATGAACGTCGCCTGCTCCTCGGCGACCTTCGGCATCCAGACCGCCGCCGATTTCATCCGCGCCGGCAATGCGCGCTCGGTGCTGGTGGTGAGCCCGGAAATCTGCTCGGGCCATCTCAACTGGCGCGATCGCGACAGCCATTTCATCTTCGGCGATGTGGCGACCGCCGTCCTGGTCGAGGCGGCCGATTTCGCGCCCGCCGGGCACTGGGACATATTGGGCACGCAGCTCAAGACGCGCTTTTCCAACAACATCCGCAACAATTTCGGTTTCCTCAACCGCACCGCGCCGGAGAGCCGTGACAGCGCCGACAAGCTGTTCGTCCAGGAAGGCCGCAAGGTGTTCAAGGAGGTCGTGCCGATGGTCGGGGATCTCATCACCGATCATATCGCGCGGCTCGGCATCGCGCCTGCGGATCTGCGCCGCCTGTGGCTGCACCAGGCCAATGCGGGGATGAACCGGCTGATCGCGCAGCGCGTGCTCGGGCACGAGGCGAGCGATGACGAGAGTCCGACGGTGCTCGACACCTATGCGAATACCTCGTCCGCCGGATCGATCATCGCCTTCCACCTCAACAGCGAGGATCTGAAGCCCGGCGATACCGGGATCATCTGCTCGTTCGGTGCGGGTTATTCCGCGGGCTCGGTGGTCATTCGCAAGGCGGCCTGATGCGATGGCGGTGACGGTCGAGACATTGCCCGCCCACCGCATAGCAGAAGCGATCGAAGCGCTGGCGCTATTGCGCATCGCGGTGTTCGCCGAATGGCCGTATCTCTATGAGGGCGATGCGGATTACGAGCGCAACTATCTCGCCGAATTTGCCGCCGCGCCCCATGCGGCGCTGGTGATCGCGCGGGATGGCGATGGGATCGTCGGCGCCGCTACCGCTTCGCCGCTCGCGGCGCAAAAACCTGAATTCATTGCGCCGTTTGTCACCGCGGGATGGGATGTCGCGCGGACCTTTTATTTCGGGGAGTCGGTGCTGCTGCCCGGCTATCGCGGTCAGGGCATCGGCCACGCGTTCTTCGACCATCGCGAGGCGGCCAGCCGGGCGGCAGGGGCGCGCGTAGCCACCTTCTGCGCGGTGCAGCGCCCTGCCGACCATAGGCTGCGCCCGGCGGGCTATCGCCCGCTCGACGCTTTCTGGGCCAAGCGCGGCTATGCCAAGGTCGACGGGCTGGTGACCAGCTTCGACTGGCTCGACATCGGCGAGGCGCAAGAGACACCGCACCCGATGCAGTTCTGGTCGCGCGAGCTCTAGGCCTCTGCCCGTCATTCCCGCGAACGCGGGAATCCCGCTATAGGTGCAGCGCTGGCGCAGAAGCGGGACCCCCGCTTTCGCGGGGGTGACGAAGAGAGATGGCTCTCTCCTCCTTGCTTATTTCGGCAGTTTCACCTTGGGCTTGGTGGCGAACGGCTTGATGCCGAATTCGGGATAGACCTCGCTCGGATAGTAGAAGACGCCGTCCTTGGCGACGAGCCGGATCGCCTTGATCGCCTTCAGGTCCTTGGTCGGGTCGCCCTGGATCAGGAAGAAATCGGCGTACTTGCCCTTTTCGATGCTGCCCAGCGATTGGTCCTGCTTCAGATACTGCGCCATGTCATAGGTCGCGCGGCGCAGGATCTGCGCAGGGGTCATGCCCGCCTTCTGGTACAGTTCCAGCTCGCGATGATAGGTGAAGCTGCCGCCCATATCGGTGCCGGGGATGAGGAAGATGCCCGATTCGTGCATCTTGCGGATCGTCGCCGCGACCTGATCGAACGCGCCGCGATAGGCCTTGTCGTCCGCCGCATCGGCAATCTTGGCCCAGGCCTGTTTCGCGCTGCGCTGCACGCCGACGGGCATGTGGTCTACATAATCGACCATGCCGGGATTGATCATGCCGTTGCGCGAGAGCAGCAGCGATTCATGGATGGCGAAGGTGGGGTCGATCGTGACCTTCCGATCGACCATCGCGCGGATCGTGGCGTTGACGCGGCCGCTGTTGAGGTCGAGCGCGGGCAGCCGCTTGAGCGCGGTGAGGCGCAGCAGGGTGCGCGTGTCCTCGCCCGGTTCGAGCACCCAGCCCAGCATCACCTGGTTGATGTGCGTCATCTCGTCATAGCCCGCCGCGATCATCGCATCGGCATTGGTGAAGGCTGGCACATGGCCCATTACGTGCAGCCCCAGCGCCTTGGCCTCCTTGACCAAAGCCGGAATCCATTCGGGGTTCATGCTGTTATAGATCTTGATCGCCTGGTAATCGCGCGCCGCATAGAAACGCGCGGCGTCGATCGCCTCCTGCTGGCTGTCCACCAATATGCCGTTGTTCGAGCTGAACGGCGACTTGCCCTCGATAAAGCCCGACTTGATGATCCGCGGCCCTGCCAGCACGCCGCTATCGATCCGCTCGATCAGGCCGTCGAGCACGTCGATCTCGTTGCCCATGTCGCGCACCGAGGTGATGCCTGCCAGCACGTTGAGCATCGCGTCTTCCTGGCCGATATGCCCGTGCATCTCGTACAGGCCCGGAACCAGTGTGCCGCCTTCGCCGTCGATCGTCACCTCGCCTGGCGTGGCGGGGCTGCTGGCGGGCAGTACTGCGGAGATATGGCGCCCGCTGACCAGCACGCTTTTCGGTTCGGTCAGCTTCATCGCCACCGGGTCGAACACGCGCACATTGGTGATGCGCACCGGCGCCTTGTAGCTGTTCGCCGCCTTGGCCTGCATCTTGACGAAGCGCTCGGTCGAATATTTGACCGCCAGATCGCGCAGCTTGATGTCCTCGCCCTCGAAGCCCTTGCGCACGAACACGGCGCGCGGGGAAATCGCGGCGAACAGCGCGCCCTTGTCGTCGAGCAGGAAATAGCCGGGGTCGAGATCGTTGCCCGACAGCGCATAAGCGGTGACGGTCATCGCCCCGCCGCTGCCGGTCACCTGCACCTTCTCGAGCTCGGCGAGGCTCAGCGCGCCGCCGGGCAGTGCCGGGATGGAACGGTCGTCATCGGCGAGCAGTGCGCGGGCATAAAGCCCTGCCGACCAGGGGCTGCCTTCCTGCGCGACATAGATGGCCTGGCCCTTGGGCTTGGCGGTTCCTGAACCGGTTGAATCGGTCCAGCGCGCGGTGCCGCGCTGCATCGTGAAGCTCTCGTTGATCGCGTTGCCGAAGGTCGAGTTGCCGGTGATCTTCCAGGCAACCGGCATGCCCTTGGCATCGAGCTTCAGCTCTTCCTTCATCGTCGGGCCGCGACCGTTGTTCTTGTAGTCGTAATCGATCTTCACCGTGTCGCCGCTGCGCACGACATCGAGATGGCCGACATTGGTCCCGCCGATGATGACGGTGAAATTCTCGGTCGAATCTTGTGCCTGTGCGGGCATGCCCAACGGGGCGATCGCGAGCGCGAGCGCGATGGAACCGAATTTCAGTGCTTTAGCGGCCACGGCCAGTCCTTCCCTGCGAGGATTTTTATCTGCGCAGACAATGGGCTAGCGGGAAGGGGATGGCAAGCGGCGGCAACGCGCGAAATGCTCCCGGAGCATGCCCGGGAGGGAGGCGGTCGCGATGCGAAGGGTGGAGGGGCGCCGCACCACCTGCGGCGCACTGGCCCCTCCGTCAGCCTTGCGGGCTGCCACCTCCCCCAGGCAAGCTGGGAGAGGATTGGGATATATCAGCTCGCCGGGTTGCCCGTGGCGATGCTGAGTTCGGCCATCAGCGCGTTGCGGTCTTCGGCGGCGACCGCCAGTACATGCGCCTGCACCTCATCGGCGCGGCGGGCGAGCGTGTCGCTGACCTGCTCCTTGCCCTGGGCGCAGCGGCCATTGGTCGATCCTTCGATCAGCTTGGCCGGTACCAGCGTGCGCACGACATGGCTGCCCTGTCCGGCCGGAGCCTGGAGATGCCTTTCGACCATGACTTCCGCCTTCCACAGGCAGCGGGCGGTGCTGGGCCGGTTCGGGCTCATATTGCCGATCTGGCGATAGCTGACCATCGTCTTGGGCTGATAGACGGCGGTCACTTCGCGCTCTCCGTGTGGCACCTGCACCTGATGGCGGATGTGCTGGAATTCGGAAGCGCTGGCGGGGATCGAAAGTCCTGCAACTGACAGAGCCGCGATCGTGGCGGCCTTTATATTTTTCATGGCATTGTCCTTTCCAATGGATGTGCATTGGTCGGGATGCGCGGGATTTCGATCGATTGACCGGGCCGGAAGCCCGGGATGGTGCGCATCCCGTAGCAGTCCGACATCACGCAGCATTGGAAATTGCTGCGCCAGAGGGGCCCGGCCTGCTGCGGTCGAGAATGGGGTCGGCAAGCCCGTCTGTCAACTACAGCGCGAAAGACGTTCATGCTGCGCAGCAATAGACGCAGACTATGCCCTCAGATCTGTCTGGCGAAGGCCGTCAGTTCGGCACGCAGATTGGGGTGGGCATCTGCGGTCCTGGCACAGATGAGGTCATAGACCTCGCCGGCATGCCCGTCGCGAAACGCCATCGACCAGTCGCCGAACTCGCGTCTGCCCACGGTCCGGCGGCTGAGCATCACCTGCGCGCGATGCCGCGTATCGCGCCGGATGCGCTCGAATGTGTTTTCCACCGCACCCGACGGCCCTTCGAGCACTTGCAGAAAGCGCTTGCCGTTGAACATCAGCAGGCCGGTAATGTCGTGCGCGCGGTTGTTGCGCCGGGCCACCGCGAGGATCGATTCCAGATCGACGGTTTCTCTTGGAGAAACCGTGCTGATATACAGGATCTGCAAAAGATCGGGGCGCTCTGACATGACCGCAGATTGCTGCAGCATGGTTAAAATGCCCTGAATCGGATCGAATTGCTCCGAATTTTTCTGCAGTTTACTGTCGATCAGAAGACAGGATCATTCGCTCCATTGTCATCCTGGGCACCGGGGAGCGGCGTTACCTCGCTATGGATGCCGCATTCGGTCTTGTCCCAGCCCTTCCAGCGCCCCGAGCGCGGATCTTCGCCGGGCGCGACCTTGCTGGTGCACGGCGCGCAGCCGATCGAGGGATAGCCCTGCGCCTCGAGCGGATGGCGCGGAAGGTCGTGTTCGGCGAAATAGCTGTCGAGCATCTCCTTGGTCCAGCTCGCGAGCGGATTGAGCTTGAACCGGCCCTGCGCGTCGGACGTGTCGATCTCGAACCGCGGCAGGCCCTGGCGCGTTGCCGACTGGAAGCCCTTGCGGCCGGTGATCGAGCCGTCATAGGCGAGCAGCGCCTTGGCCAGCGGGCGGACCTTGCGGATCTCGCAGCAGCCATCGGGATCGTAGGACCAGCGCAGGCCGTTGGCGTCCTGCTTTTCCAGGTCTTCTGCATCGGGCGACAGCAGGATCAGGTTGGTCAGCCCCAGCCGCTCGACCAGCGTGTCGCGATAGGCCAGCGTCTCGGGGAAATGCTTGCCGGTATCGAGGAACAGCACCGGGAGCGAGGGATCGACCGAGGCGATCATGTGCAGCAGCACCGCGCTCTCGGCACCGAAGGACGAGACGATCGCAAGATCGCCGACCAGGCCGTCGCGGATGACGGTGCGCATCATCTCGGCCGTATCGGTGCCGCGGAACATGTTGTTCAGGCGGATCGCGTCGCGCTCGGTAAAGCGCGGACCCGCATCGATGCGGTCGCGCTGGCGGGGGGCAGCACTGGCAGCGGGCTGCGCGTTGACTTCGGTCTGCTTCATGATGCCACCTGATGCCGCTTCGCCCAGATCGCGGCGACGCCGTCGCTGGTCTTCTGGTAGAATTCGGGGAAAAAGCCCTCGGCCGCCTTCACATCGTCCGGATTGAGCGGCTTGCGGGGCGCGAAGCTGTCGAAGCCACAGCGGCGCAGGAAGACGAACTGGTCGACCAGCACATCGCCGACCGCGCGCAGTTCGCCCTTGTATCCGGCTTCGCGCAGGATCTGTGCGCTGGAAAAGCCGCGTCCGTCGCCGAAGCTCGGAAAGTTCACCTCGACAAGGCGAAGCTGATCGAGCTGCGGAAGAAGTGCGCGCGCGTCCTCGCCCGGCTCGATGCGCACCGCAGCCGAATTGGTGCCGGTCGTAAACTCGGCGAGCGGGATGGCGGTATCGGTAACCGCAGGTTCGTCGCGATAAAGGATCTGGGGTGTGGTCATGCCGCTTCTCCTGCAGTGCGCACCCAAATCCGTTTGTCCCGAGCGTGTCGATGGACGTCGGCGAAACGGTAGCGATCACGTCCCTCGACTTCAGCCAGAGGCTGAAGTTCATCCTGAGAGACGCCGACAGGCGGCGTCGAAGGGCTCGGGGCAAATGGGGAAGGGAGATGGGCCTGGGATGCGTCAGCCATAAAGCGCCTCCTTGAACGGCTGCATGCCGATGCGGCGATAGGTATCGACAAAGCGTTCGCCCGGTTCGCGTGCGCCGAGATACACGTTGGTGACAGTCTCGACCGCGTTGACGATGCCGTCCTCGTCAAAGCCCGGGCCGACGATCTTGGCGAGCGATACGTCCTCCGCGCCCGATCCGCCGAGCAGCAGCTGGTAGTTTTCCAGCCCCTTCTTGTCGACGCCCAGGATGCCGATATGCCCGGCATGGTGGTGGCCGCACGCGTTGATGCAGCCCGAGATCTTGAGCTTGAGCTCGCCCAGCTCGCGCTGACGGCCGGTATCGGCGAACCGCTCCGAAATCTTCTGCGCCACCGGGATCGAGCGGGCATTGGCGAGGCTGCAGTAATCGAGCCCGGGGCAGGCGATCATGTCGCCGATCAGGTCCAGATTCGCGGTGGCGAGGCCTGCGGCATCGAGCTTCTGCCAGATCGCGTAGAGATCGGCTTTGCGGACATGCGCCAGCACGATGTTCTGCGCATGCGTCACGCGCAATTCGTCAAACGCATAGTCGCGTGCCAGTTCGGCCATCAGGTCGATCTGCTCCGCCGTGGCGTCGCCGGGAATGCCGCCCGCAGGCTTGAGGCTGATGGTCAGCGACGTGTAGCCCGGCACGCGGTGCGGGTGGGTGTTCTGATCGACCCAAACCGCGAAATCGGGGTCCGACCGGTCGATTTCGTCGCTCAGCCCCTGCTCGAACGGCGGGTCGCGGAAGAATGCGCTGATCCGCTCGAGCTCGGCTGCGGGCGGGTTGAGCCCCCGCGTCTTCATGTGCGCGAATTCTTCCTCGACCTGGCGGATATATTCCGCCGCGCCGAGTTCGTGCACCAGGATCTTGATGCGCGCCTTGTACTTGTTGTCGCGGCGGCCATGGCGATTGTAGACGCGCAGGCAGGCCTCAGCATAGCTGATCAGCTCCTCTATCGGCACCCATTCGCGGATCATCGGCGCGATCATCGGGGTGCGGCCCATGCCGCCACCGGCAAAGAACCGCGCGCCGAGCACGCCCGCCTCGTTCTTGACCAGCTCGATGCCGATATCGTGCAGCCGCATCGCCGCCCGGTCATTGGGCGAGGCGATCACCGCGATCTTGAACTTGCGCGGCAGCAGCTGGAATTCGGGGTGGAAGGTCGACCATTGCCGCAGCAATTCGGCCCAGGGGCGCGGATCGGCAATCTCGTCGGCGGCAGCGCCCGCGAACTGGTCCGAGCTGATATTGCGGATGCAGTTGCCGCTGGTCTGGATCGCGTGCATCTCGACCGTCGCCAGCTCGGCAAGAATGTCGGGCGCATCCTCCAGCTTGATCCAGTTATACTGGATGTTCTGCCGGGTGGTGAAATGGCCATAGCCCTTGTCATACTTGCGCGCGATATGGGCGAGCATGTGCATCTGCCGCGAATTGAGCGTGCCATAGGGAATGGCGACGCGCAGCATATAGGCGTGCAGCTGCAGATAGAGGCCGTTCTTCAGGCGCAGATGGCGGAACTCGTCCTCGGGCAGGCTGCCATCGAGGCGGCGGCGCACCTGGTCGCGGAATTCCGCGACGCGCGCATCGACCATCGCCTGGTCGTATTGGTCATACTGATACATCGCGTACCCTTCCGAAAAATCTCAAACCTGTGCGGCAAAGCCGCGAACGGCGACCAGATCGAGCCGCTGGCTGCCGACAATCCGGCCCAGCTGCGCCAGACCCTCTCCCTCGATCAGCACGGACTTGTGGACCTTGCGGATCGCCTCGAAACCCTTTGCCGTGGCAGGGTCGTCATAGCCTTGCGCGGTCGGGTAACCGACCTGCATCGCATAATCCCACGCCTCGAACCCCGGGGCGGAGCGCGCCAGCCAGAAGCCGGTGAACAGCCCCTGGTCGAGCGCCTGCTGGTCCATCACCAGCCAGTTGGCGGCGAGAAACCGGCCCAGCGCATCGGCCTTGCCCGGCAGCGCCTTGAGCAGCGTCTGTTCGACCACCACGGTCGGGCGCGGGCTCGCGGCGAGCGCGGGCGCGGCGGAGCCGCCCAGCATGGCCAGGCCCGCCATTCCCGCCAGGGCGTCACGGCGCGAGGGCATGGTTTCAGGCCCTCACGATCGGGATGCTGGTGTTGATGGCAAGGTCAGTGCGCACCGTCGGTCCGAAGGCACGGATGCGTTCCTTGATGTGCAGCGGCATCGGACCCTGATCGGTCTGCCTGCCATCGACGATATAGGGGACATTGACGCGCAACGCGGCTTCCTCGCGCTTGAGGATCGCTTCGGCCTCGTCGCCTGCATCGACGCTGTCGGCGAGGTGGCGTGACCAGCGTGTATCGCCCGCCCACCAGATGACGTCGCCGGTCTTCAGGTCATTACCGGTGAGAATCTTCATGAAATCGGCTCCAGATGCTGGGCAAAGAGCGTGGGCAGGCAGTCGGTGGCCTTGGCGCGGGTGACGACATCGCCGATCACGATCAGCGCGGGGCTCACCACCTTCTCGCGCGCGATCATGGGCCCGAGATCGGTCAGCAGCGTGCGCAGGGTGCGCATATCGGCGCGCGTGCCTTTCTCGAGCACGGCCACCGGCGTATCGGGCGACAGGCCGTCGGCGATCAGCTTCTCGGCGATCGCATCGCCGGTGGCGACGCCCATATAGATGACGAGCGTGCGGCCCTTTCCGGCCAGGCCGGACCAGTCCTGTTCGGTCAGCCCCTTGCACTGGCCGGCGACGAACGTCACCGCACTCGCAAGGTCGCGATGAGTGAGCGGCAGTTGGGCTGCGGCAGCTGCGCCATTGGCAGCGCTGATGCCGGGGATCACCTCGACGTGGACACCAGCGGCGCGGCAGTCATCGACTTCCTCGCCGCCGCGGCCGAAGATGAACGGATCGCCGCCTTTCAGGCGCACGACATCATGGCCCGCGCGCGCCTGTTCGATCAGCAGCGCATTGATGTCCTGTTGCGGCAGCGTGTGCCGGGCGCGCTGCTTGGCGACCGAGATCAGCTGCGCATCGGGCCGGGCGAGCGCCAGGATGGCGTCATCGACCAGACCGTCATGCACGATCAGCCGGGCGCGCGCGATGATCCGCGCGGCCTTGACGGTGAGCAGATCGGGGTCGCCGGGGCCGGCACCGACCAGCCAGACCGTACCGGGCGCCGTTTGCGGGACAGAAGGGGGATGCGTCATGCCGTTGGTCCTTTCCAACGGTGCATCTGATATTTGGAGGCCTCGGATGCAAAGCAGAACCCCTTGGGCAGGGGTTAGATTTGCTTTTGCGGCTGCGAAGGAACCTGGTCCCCCGGTCCCGTTTCAGTCCGATTTCAGGCCGATGCCGATGGTCGCGCGCGGCTGTTCCATCTCGTTCGAGACGACCGGATAGGCGCAGTAATCGGCCGCATAATAGGCGCTGGGGCGGTGGTTGCCCGAAAGTCCGACCCCGCCGAACGGTGCCTTGGACGAGGCCCCGTTGGTCGGTCGGTTCCAGTTGACGATGCCGGCGCGGATGTTGGCCCAGAATTGCTTGTAATGCTGCGGACTGCCGCCGACCAGAGCAGCGGACAGGCCGAAGCGCGTATTGTTCGCCTCGGCCACCGCTTCCTCGAACGAGCTGACCTTGACCACCTGCAGCAGCGGGCCAAACAGCTCGATATCGGGCCGATCCTTGACATTGGTGACGTCGATGATCGCGGGCGACAGGAAGGGCAGGCTGTCGTCGAGCCGCACCAGATGCTTGATGACGCGGCCACCGTTGCTGAGAAAATAGAGGAAGCTTTCGGTCAGCCCATCGGCGGTAGGATTGTCGATCACCGGACCCATGAACGGCTGCGGATCGTCGAACGGCTTGCCGACGACCAGCCGGTCGGCCAGCTTCTTGGTTTCGGCGATCACCGCATCGTAGATGGTGTCACGAACGATCAGACGGCTGGCCGCCGAGCAGCGCTGCCCCGCCGAGGTGAAGGCCGACTGGATGATCAGCACCGCCGCATCGGCGATGCATGGCGTATCCCAGACCACCATGGGATTGTTGCCGCCCATTTCCAGCGCCACGATCTTGTCCGGGCGGCTGGCGAGCGTGCGGTTGATCGCGATGCCGGTGGTGGCAGAGCCGGTGAACAGCACGCCATCGACGTCTTCGTGCGCGACCAGCGCCTTGCCCTCGTCCGCACCGCCGATCAGCAGCCGCACCACGCCTTCAGGGATCCCAGCCTGGTGCAGGCACTCGACCAGCATCGCGCCGACGGCAGGCGTCTTTTCCGAAGGCTTGAACACCACGGCATTGCCCGCGATCAGCGCGGGGATGATATGCCCGTTGGGCAGATGCGCGGGGAAATTGTAAGGCCCCAGCACCGCCATCACGCCATGCGGCTTGTGCCTGAGCGCCATGGTGCCGCCCAGCGCGCTGTCGAGCTTGCGCTGCGAGGTGCGCTCGGCATAGGCGGCGACCGAAATATCCACCTTGGCGACGACCGATTCCACCTCGGTCCGCGATTCCCACATCGGCTTGCCGGTTTCGCGCGCAATCAGCTCGGCCATTTCCTCGGCGCGCGCGCGCACCTGATTGGCAAAGCGGCGGCAAAGCTCGATCCGCTTGGTGACCGCCATCGCCACCCATTCGGGAAAGGCCGCACGCGCGGTTGCGACTTCGGCATCGACATCGCCATGCGGGCCGGACCAGAGCCGGGCACCGCTTGCAGGCTCGAAGGAGACAAGTTCAGGCAATTTCACGCTTTCTGGCGAGCAGTTCATGACCGGTTGTGCGAACCTGGAACCCCCGATAGCAAGTTATGAACGCGGCGGAAACCGTTGAACGCCATGGTGACAAATTTGTGGCGATTTCTTGGGGTTGCGCATCGCGGTCGCTCTGATAGATTTCGCTACGGCTGGTTAACGACCACTCGGCGAACAGGGTCGCATGAGTAAAGTTATAGCCGGGGGCAAACCCGCCTTGTCATCGAGCAAGGAGCGGTCCCATGAAATTTTTCCCCAACAACGCAAAAGCGTTGCGTGCCACGCTTTTTCTGGCCTCAAGTGCTGCAGCCATCGCAATCGCGAGCCCGGCTTATGCCGATGCCACCGCACCTTGCAACGCCAATGCCGGACCTGACGGGATCGCAGGCAATGCCGATGACCCGGCGCAATCCACCGAATGCGGCGTCAATTCCGTCGCAAGCGGGTTCGGATCGACCGCTGTCGGGCACACCGCGCGCGCGCTGAACCCCGAATCGACCGCCATCGGGGCGGCCTCGACCGCGTCGGGCGATGGGGCCACCACGGTCGGCAACCAGTCCCTCGCCTCGGGAAGCTTCAGCACGGCCCTGGGCGCGCGCTCGGTTTCCTCGGGGATCCAGTCGTCGGCGGTCGGTGCCGCAGCCACTGCCTCGGGCAATTTCTCGACTGCGGTCGGCACGTTCGCGACCGCTTCCGCACTGCAATCGCATGCCCTGGGTGACTCGGCCAACGCGTCCGCCAATTTCGCGATCGCCATCGGTACGGCGGCCGCCTCCTCGTCGCTGAGCAGCATCGCCATCGGCGCGAATTCCACCACCGCAACCATCGGCACCACCCCCTCGGGCGCAGCATCGCTGGGCACGGCGGTGGCCATCGGCAATGCTGCGCGGGCCACGCAGGAAGACGCGGTGGCGCTGGGCGACCTCGCCAATGCCTCGGGCTTCCACGCGACGGCGATCGGCGGCGAATCGGTCGCCTCGGGCGTCGGCAGCCAGGCGTTCGGTTGGCAGGCCAATGCCTCGGGACGCACCGCCGTTGCAGTCGGTCATCAGGCGAATGCCGCCGGGCTGGAAGCGACATCTGTGGGCAAGAGCACCCAGGCGGGCGGCGCCAATGCTACCGCCGTCGGCAGCCGCGCCAATGCCGCAGGGATCAGTTCGGTCGCGATCGGCAACGGCGCGGTGACGGCGGACGGCACGACGCCCTCGGGCGCGGCTTCGACCGGAACCGCAGTCGCGATCGGCAACGCCGCACGGGCAACGGCAGAAGATGCGGTGGCGCTGGGCGATCTTGCCAATGCGAGCGGTTTCCACGCGACCGCGATCGGCGGCGAATCGGTCGCCTCGGGCGTCGGCAGCCAGGCCTTCGGCTGGCAGGCCAACGCCTCGGGGCGCACCGCCGTTGCAGTGGGTCATCAGGCCAATGCTGCCGGGTTCGAGGCGACGTCGGTCGGCAAGAGCGCGCAGGCGGGCGGTACCAATTCGGCGGCTCTGGGCAGTCGCGCCAATGCAGCCGGCATCAATTCGGTCGCGATCGGCAACGGCGCAGTGACTGCGGACGGCACGACGCCCTCGGGCGCGGCTTCGACGGGAACCGCGGTGGCTGTCGGCAATCTGGCGCAGGCGACGGCTGAAGATGCCGTGGCGCTGGGCGATCAGGCCAATGCAAGCGGTTTCCATGCGACCGCGATCGGTGGGGAATCGGTCGCCTCGGGCGTCGGGAGCCAGGCCTTCGGCTGGCAGGCGAACGCGTCGGGACGCACCGCCGTTGCAGTGGGTCATCAAGCCAATGCTGCCGGCTTCGAAGCGACCTCGGTCGGCAAGAGTGCACAAGCCGGCGGGGCCAACGCCTCGGCGCTGGGCAGTCGCGCCAACGCCTCAGGCGTGAACTCGCTCGCGGCGGGCAACGCGGCCGTGTCTGCCGGCATCAACTCGGTCGCGATCGGCAACGGCGCGGTAACCGCGGACGGCACCACGCCTTCGGGTGCGGCCTCGACGGGCACAGCGGTCGCCATCGGCAATGCCGCACAGGCCACTGCCGAGGATGCCGTGGCGCTGGGTGATCTGGCCAATGCGAGCGGTTTCCACGCGACAGCGATCGGCGGGGAGTCGGTTGCCTCGGGCGTCGGCAGCCAGGCGTTCGGCTGGCAGGCCAATGCCTCGGGTCGCACGGCCGTTGCGGTCGGGCACCAGGCGAATGCTGCGGGCTTCGAGGCCACCTCGGTGGGCAAGAGCGCCCAGGCGGGCGGTGCGAATGCGACGTCGGTGGGCAGCCGCGCCAATGCGGCAGGTCTCAACTCGGTGGCGATCGGCAACGGCGCGGTGACGGCGGACGGTACCACGCCTTCGGGTGCCGCCTCGACGGGCACCGCGGTGGCCATCGGCAATGGCGCGCGCGCGACGGCGGAAGATGCGGTGGCGCTGGGCGACCTCGCCAACGCCTCGGGCTTCCACGCAACCGCGATCGGCGGCGAATCGGTCGCCTCGGGCGTCGGCAGCCAGGCCTTCGGCTGGCAGGCCAATGCCTCGGGCCGTACCGCTGTGGCGGTCGGTCATCAGGCCAATGCCGCCGGGCTGGAGGCGACCTCGGTCGGCAAGAGCGCGCAGGCGGGCGGGGCCAATGCCACGTCGCTCGGCAGCCGCGCCAATGCCGCTGCCGATAACAGCGTTGCGCTGGGCAATGCGGCGAGTGCCACGGCGGCCAATGCGGTCGCGCTGGGATCGGGATCGGTGGCCGATCGCGCTAATACCATCTCGGTAGGGGCGGCGGGCGCCGAGCGCCAGATCACCAATGTTGCGGCGGGCACGGCGCTGACTGATGCGGTCAATGTCGGCCAGCTCAACGCGGTCGCCGCCACCACCACGGCCAATGCCGCGCGGCTCAACTATTTTGCGGTCAACAGCACCCAGGCAGGCGCAACGGCCACCGGCGCATCGGCGATCGCGGCGGGCGACAATGCCCGGGCCGAAGGGATCGACGCGCTCGCCATCGGCGGCGACGATGCCGGAACGGGCGCACGGGCGATCGGCAATTCGACCGTCGCGATTGGCGGCGAGGCGGATGCCTTCGGCCCCGGTGCGACCGCCTTTGGCTGGCGCTCCAATGCCGATGCCGAGCGCGCGCATGCGCTGGGCCACCTTGCCAATGCCACGGGCGTACGATCGCTGGCGGTGGGTGAGGCCGCCAACGCGACCGCGCTGACCAGCGTTGCTGTCGGCAATCAGGCCAGCGCTACCGACGAGGATTCGGTGGCGGTCGGCGATCTCGCCAATGCCAGCGGCTTCCACGCCACGGCGGTGGGCGGTGAGTCGGTCGCATCGGGCCGTGGGGCGCAGAGTTTCGGCTGGCAGGCGCGCGCCTCGGGCGAACTCTCGCTCGCAGCAGGGCACCAGGCCCAGGCAACGGGCGTGCGTTCGACCGCCGTCGGCAAGAGCGCCGTCGCCTCGGCCACCAATTCGGTCGCCATCGGCAACCAGGCCACGACCGACAGCGCCAACACCGCGTCGCTCGGCACGTCGGTGGCGATCGGCAACCTGGCGAGCGCAGGCGATGAGGATTCGGTGGCGATCGGTGACCAGGCCAATGCCTCGGGCTTCCACGCCACAGCGGTCGGCGGCGAAGCGGTGGCTTCGGGCCGGGGATCGCAGACCTTCGGCTGGCAGGCGCGGGCGACCGGCGAGCTGTCGCTGGCGGTCGGGCACCAGGCAGTGGCAGGCGGCGTGCGCTCGCTAGCGCTGGGCAAGAGCGCGACGGCAAGCGGCGATTTCTCGATCGCGATCGGCAATCTGGCTTCGACCGGAGCCTTTATCAACTCTGTCGCCATCGGCAATGGATCGGTCGCAACCGCGAACAACCAGTTCGTTCTTGGCGCAGCCAATCACAGCTATCGCTTTGCCGGTCTGGCCGGGATCGTCCCGGCAGGCCAGCAGTTCTTCCTGACCATCGATTCGGCGGGCAATCTGATCGCGGTCGCCTCCGCGCCTCCGGGTGCAGGCATCGGCACGGGCGTCGACAGTACGCAAGTGGGCGTCGGTGCGCGGGCAAGCGCGGAAGACGCGGTGGCCGTGGGCAACAGCGCCGTGGCCAGCGCGGTCGATGCAACAGCCGTCGGCACCGATGCGCAGGCGCTGAGCCCCGGAGCGACCGCGATCGGTGCGGGCGCGATCGCGTCGGGCTCGACCGCCGTCGGCGCGGATGCGCAGGCACTCGGCGCGGGATCGGCGGCCTATGGCTCGAACTCGCGCGCGACCGGCGCCCGCTCGATCGCGATCGGCGAAGACGGTGACGACGCCGATGGACTGGGGGCAGTGGCTTCGGGTACCGGCGCCATCGCGATCGGCAACGACGCGCGCTCGACCGGTCTCGAGGCAGTGGCGATGGGGCTGAGCGCCTCGGCCACCGCCGCCAATGCGACCGCGATAGGCGGCCGGGCAACGGCCACGGCACAAGGTGCGACCGCTTTTGGCTGGCAGGCCAATGCGGTGGCCGAACGTGCCACCGCGCTCGGTCATCTCGCCAATGCGACCGGCGTGCGTTCGACAGCAGTCGGTTCCTCAGCCACGGCCTCGGGCGAGGTCAGCGTCGCGATGGGCAACCTCTCGGTCGCCAGCGGCACCAATTCGGTCGCCATCGGCAACACTGCGATTGCCAGCGGCGGCGATGCGATCGCCATCGGCGGCAATCGCGACGGTGCTTCGGGCCGCGCGACCCAGGCCACTGGTGCATCGACCACCGCCGTCGGCGGCCAGGCGCTGGCGACGGCAACGGCGGCCACCGCCTATGGCTGGCGATCGGAAGCAACGGCGGAACGCGCCACCGCGCTCGGCCATCTCGCCGTGGCATCGGGGGTCCGCTCGGTCGCGGTGGGTGAAGCGGCGATCGCCTCGGGCTCCGGTGCGATCGCCATCGGCAATCAGAGCTCGGCGGCGTTCACCAACTCGGTCGCGATCGGCAATGGTGCCACCGCCAACCGCGCCAACCAGATCAAGCTGGGCGGCACGGGAAGCTCGGTGACGATCGGCGATCTTGCTGCCAGCACCGCGGCGCAATCGGGCACCACCTCGATCGTCACCACCGATGCCAGCGGCACGCTGGGCGCAGGGCCTGCGGTGAGCAATTTCGCCACCAATGCGCAGGTCACTGCGCTCACCGGCCAGGTGAACACGCTGTTCGACCTGACCGAGATCAACCGGCGGGCGATCAACCGGGCGAACGAGGGCGTCGCCATGGCGCTGGCGATGGAATCGCCCGCGCTGCCGGCGGGCACCAACTTTGCGCTGTCGGGCGGTGTCGGCTATTATGAGGACCAGGCCTCGCTGACCATGGCGATCACCGCCCGGGTCGGGGAGAACGCTTCGGTTTCCGCCGGTATCGGTACCGGCTTCAACAGCGGTTCGGTGGGCGCGCGCGGCGGCTTCCAGATCGCCTGGTAAGGACGGGTATGACAGGTTTGAACTTCTGGCCGGGGCGTTTTGTCCCGGCCTTTTTGCTTGCCGCTGCGGCGCTGGTGCTGCCCGCTACAGCCATGGCGCAGACTGCGCCCCAGGCTGCGCAACCGCCAATCTCGGTCGAACCCGTGCCGAGCGAGCTCGAACTCGCCAAGCTGCTCTGGTCGACCATGACGGCGGTGCACCATGCCAATCTTTCGGGCAACTACTCGGTGCTGCGCGACATTTCCTCGCCGGGCTTTCAGGTGATGAACAATGCCGCGCGGCTGGGCGAGATCTTCGCCAGCATTCGCGCAAGCCGCGTCGATCTGTCCAACGCGCTGCTGCTCGCCCCCACCTATACCGAGCCGCCCTCGGTGGTGGAGCCGGGCGTGATCCGCGTGCGCGGCTATTTCGGCCTGAGGCCCACCGCGATCTTCTTCGACTTCTATTTCCAGTGGGTTGAGGGGCGCTGGCGATTGCATGGCGTTTCGATCAGCCCGCAGGCGATCGCATCCGAGGAAGCGCCGGAGCGGGGGCGGACCTCGACCCGATAACGCTTGCGCGTACGTCCCTCGACTTCGCTCGGGACAAACGGGTGGGCGGCACCATGCCACGATCCTTTCCGCGTTCCCCAGCCCAGTTGAGCGACGTTACGCGAAGCATCGCCTCACATTCCCGCTTCCCCCCGCCCGCATCCGCGCGCATATAGCGCCCGGTTTTTCATCGTTCACAGGCTATCCCCATGAAGCGCAGATCCGGACAAGACCCCGCCATCACCAGCCGCTGGCGCCCCGCCACCCGCGCGATCCGCGGTGGCACCGCGCGCAGCGAGTTCGGCGAAACCTCCGAGGCGCTGTTCCTCAGCTCGGGCTTTGCCTATGACTGCGCCGAGGATGCCGCCGCGCGCTTCAATGGCGAGCAGGACGGCATGACCTACAGCCGGCTGCAGAACCCCACGGTCGAGATGCTGGAAAAGCGCATCTCGCTGATGGAGGGCGCGGAGGCCACGCGCTGCATGGCGAGCGGCATGGCCGCGATGACGGCCGCCCTGCTCTGCCAGCTCAAGATGGGCGACCATGTCGTCGCCAGCCGCGCGCTGTTCGGATCGTGCCGCTGGCTCACCGACACGCTGCTGCCGAAGTTCGGCATCGAGACCACGATCATCGACGGGCGCGAGCTCGACCAGTGGGAGGCCGCGATCCGCCCGAACACGAAGGTGTTCTTCTTCGAAACCCCCGCCAATCCGACGATGGATATCATCGACCTCAAGGCCGTGTGCGACATTGCGCGCGCCCACAAGATCGTAAGCGTCGTCGACAATGCCTTTGCCACCAACGTGCTGCAGCGGCCAATGGAATATGGCGCGGATGTCGTCGCCTATAGCGCGACCAAGATGATGGACGGGCAGGGCCGCGTGCTGGCCGGCGCGGTCTGCGGTACCGAGGATTTCATCACCAACACGCTGCTGCCCTTCACCCGCAATACCGGCCCGACGCTGAGTGCGTTCAACGCCTGGGTGGTGCTCAAGGGGCTCGAGACGCTCGACCTGCGCATCCGCCGCCAGAGCGACAATGCGCTGAAGGTCGCGCGCTTTCTTGAGGGCCGGGTGGAACGGGTCAACTATCCGGGCCTGGCAAGCCATCCGCAGCATAACCTTGCGATGTCGCAGATGGAGGCGGCAGGGCCGATCTTCTCGCTCTATGTCGGCGGTGGCAGGGCACGCGCGCACGCGCTGCTGAATGCGCTCGAACTGGTCGATATCTCGAACAATATCGGCGATTCCCGCTCGCTGATGACGCACCCGAGCTCGACCACGCACCATGGCCTCGGCGAGGAGGCGCGGCTCGCGGTCGGCATCACCGAGGACATGCTGCGGCTCAATGTCGGCCTCGAGGATGTCGACGACGTTATCGAGGACCTGGACCGGGCGCTGGGCAAGGCGGGGTTGTAGGCAAGGACCGGGCGATTTAATGTACGCTGCTTTGCCTATCTAATTCGTTAGTCATCATTCAAGTAGATCGTCTTGCCTTTGATTTTGATTGAAATGTTCAGTCCAAATGTGACGGATGTTTGCCTGAGGCTTTTTCGATAATTTGCAGTACCACCTACAGTGGCATTGGCAGCTTCCCGAAGCTTTTGTTCGGATATCGTCTCATTGGAAACCATGTCCAAGGGTGAGCTATCGTTTGGCCCTCTTTTGCCGTTTGTACGGCGAAGCGTATATGTAAAAACCGCAATGATCGCTGCCGCGGCTAGGCTGCTTACCACGCCGCTAAAATAGGGATTGAGAAGGATCTCAAGCGATCCAGCGCGCACATCGCTGACTGTTAGCGCAGCTTCTCCCCGCTTGCTGTTCGCACCCTTCAATCGAGGTGTCACTTCTCGTGTCGCAACTCGGAATATATTGTCTAAATCTTTGAAAATTTGGGCAAAATCAGCAAGCGCTAAATTACTTTCCCAGCTGATTACAATCGCAAAGTTCTCTTCCGAGGTCCTCAATCGTCTGTTGGCCGCGTACATTTGATCGTTTCCTCATTCACGGAATAAGACATTTTTGTTAACCCGGAAAATTCAACATATCAAGCATCAAACCTTTCAAAATGCTTGGGAAGAAACGTTTTAGTTGCTGGTGGATTGATTTATATTTGATTGGTTTTATTGGAATTTTTTCTGTTTCTCGCCACTGCCGGTAAGTGGTTGCCGTGGTCGGGGTACCAAAAAATCACCGTTTACACCCGTAGTCGAATCGATTACACCCGTAGTCGTATCTCCTGCAACAAGGTGAAGGCGATTCGATGGCTCCCGAACGGATCAGTGATGCGGAACATGCGGTGATGGAGGTGCTGTGGCAGCGCGCTCCGTTGACCGCGACCGAGGTGGCGGACGCGCTGGCCGATGCGCGCGAATGGTCGTTGCAGACGGTCAAGACGCTGCTCTCGCGGCTCACCAATAAGGGCGCGGTGTCCTATGATCAGGACGGCCGCCGCTATCTCTACAGCCCGATATTGGCGCGCGAGGACTATGTCGGCGATGAATCGCGGCGGTTGGTCGATCGGCTGTTCGGCGGCCGCGCCGCGCCGCTTATCGCGCATCTGGCGGAACAGCAGAAATTCACGGCGGAGGACCTGGCCGAGATCGAACGGCTGATCGGGGAGTTGAAGTCATGATCGGGGAATGGCTCGCATTTGAATCGCTCAGCGATTTTGCACACGGCGTCGCCGGGCAGTGGCTGGTCGATACGCTGATCGTCACCGCCGCGCTGATGGCGCTGGTGCTGGTGCTGCGTCGCCCGGTGGCCAAGCATTTCGGCGCGGAACTGGCCTATGCGCTCTGGGCAATCCCGCTGGCGCGACTGTTCATGCCGCCGCTGACCAGGACCATCGAGGTGAAGGTGAGCGCGCCGGTCGCGCCGGTCGCCTCGGGCACGGTCGACAGCACCGCGACGATCATCCCGGCCGCAATGGCCGCCCCCGCCGATGCGATGCCCGAGCCCAGCCTGGTGCAGAGCCTGCTCGCCGATGCCGACTGGTTCGCGATCGGCGTGACGGTGTGGCTGTGCGGCGCGGCGATCTTCCTGATCGCGCAGCTTTCCGCCTATCTGCAGAACCGGCGCGAGCTGCTCGAGGATGCGGTCGAGGTCGCGCGGATCGACGACATTCGCGTGATCGAGATTGCGGGCATTTCCGGCCCCTTCGCCTTCGGCCTGTGGCAGCGTTATATCGCGCTGCCGATCGGCTTCACCCGCGATTACAACCCGGTCGAGCGCGAGCTGGCGCTGGCACATGAACGCAGCCACCACCGCGCCGGCGACCTCTGGGCGAATTTCGCCGCGCTGGCGATGCTGTCGCTGCACTGGTTCAACCCGATCGCCTGGATGGCCTGGCGCGCCTTCCGCTTCGATCAGGAAGCGGCGTGCGATGCCCGCGTGCTGCGTCGCCGCACCAGCGCCGAGCGGCTGGCCTATGCCCGCGCCATCGCCAAGGCGGCGACCGGCCACACGCTGGCCTTTGCCAGCCCCCTGAACCCCAAGGAAAAGATCGTCGAGCGGCTCAAGATCATGAAGCAGTCGGAAACGTCGAGAGGCCGCAAATGGCTGGGCGGATCGCTGATCGGTGGCGGTCTGGTCACCGCGATGGCGATGACCGCGACGGTGAGCTATGCGGTTCAGCCGGTCGAGCCCGAAACGCCCGAAGCGCCGCTCGCTCCGGATGCGCCTGACGCGCCTGCAGTACCGTCGGTCAAGGTCGATGACGGCGTCTATGTGTACACGCTGCGCCGTGACGACGGGAAGAAGGTGGTGCTCCGCCTCAACCGCCCGGCGCGCCAGAAGGAACTCGACCGCATGGCCGCCGAAGCCGAACGCTCGCGCGCCGAGGCCGACCGCGCGCTTGCCGGCGCGGATCGTGCTCTGGCCGGCGCGGATCGTGCTCTGGCCGAGGCGGATCGTGCCCGCGCCGAAGCGGACCGTGCCGCGGGCCAGGCGGCCTGGGCTGCCAGCGAGGCAGAGCGCCGCAGCGCCAGCGCCTATGCGCATGCCTCGCGGGTCATGGTGCGCAATGGCAAGCCTGGCGAAAACATCATCGAGCTGGGTGACAATCATACGCTGCGCATCCAGACCACCGATTGCGAAGGCAAATCGAAGTCGACCGCGTTCATGACCCAGACCGAAACGCGCAATGGCCAGGTGACGCGCACCAAGGTTGTCACCTGCGGCCAGGTGATGCCCGACGAGGCCGAGATCGCAGCCCAGATCGAGCGCGGCATGGCCGAAGGCCGCAAGTCCATGGAACGCGCGCGCGCCGAAATCCGTCGCAACCCGAACCTGAGCGCCGAGGACCGCGCCGAAGCGCTGCGTGGGTTGGATGAAGGCCTGCGTGAAATGCGGGCTGGCCTGGCCGAGGCGCGCCGTCAGGTTCGCCGGGATGTCCGCCGCGACATGGGAGAGGTCAGGCGCGAGATGAGCCGTATTCCGGAGCCGCCCGAAGCGCCCGAACCGCCCGCTCCTCCGGCGCGGACCTGGTAAGCGCGACCGATCGACCGACCAAAAGGGGCTGCGCGGCAAAAGTTGCGCAGCCCCTTTCGTTTGAGTGCCAGAGGTGCCAACTAGAGCGCATGGAACTGCCCGCTGACCTGCCCACCGGCCTTGCCGAGACCATCGAACCGCTTGTTCGCCGTGTGCTGGCGGGCAATCCCTCGCCGTTCACCTATACCGGCACGCAGACCTATGTGGTCGGCAACGGCCCCGATGTCGCGGTGATCGATCCGGGTCCGGCGGACGAGGAGCATATCGCGGCGATCCTGGCGACGGTGGGCGATGCCCGCATCGCCGCCATCATGTGCACGCACACGCATCGCGACCACAGCCCCGCCGCCGCGCCGCTCAAGGCTCGCTCCGGCGCACCGATCGTCGGTTGCGCGCCGCTGATCCTGTCCGACGATGGCCCGCGCGCCGACGAGGCGTTCGACACGACCTACGCACCCGACCGGGTGCTGACCGATGGCGAGCGCGTTTCGGGCACCGGCTGGACCATCGAGGCGGTGGCGACGCCTGGCCATACCAGCAACCATCTGTGCCTCGCGCTAGTCGAAAGCGGCGCGCTGTTCACCGGTGATCATGTGATGGGTTGGTCGACCAGCGTCATCTCGCCGCCCGATGGCGACATGGCGGCCTATATGCAAAGCCTCGCCAAGCTGCAGGAACGCTCCGACCGCATCTACTATCCTGCGCACGGGCCCGCGGTCGAGAACCCTGCGCAGCTCGTGCGCGGCATGATGGGGCATCGCAAGCAGCGCGAACGTCAGGTGCTGCGCCAGCTCGAGGCGGGGCCGCAGACTATCTCAGCGATGGTGCCCGACATGTACAAGGGCATTGATGCGCGGCTCCATGGCGCGGCGGGCCGGTCGGTGCTGGCGCATCTGATCGACCTGGAACATCGCGGTGCGGTGGCGCGCGATGGCGAACTGTGGCGGCTGGTCGCAGGCGCGCCCGAGGCCGCAAACAGCATTTCGTAAATCGCTGGTTCCGCGTTATGCTCCCGCCGGGTCCGGGGGGAGTCGAAACATGGCGGTTACCGGCGTTCTGCGACAACGTTCGGCTGAGGCCGAACCCTTTTATGCCTGGTCGGCGACCATCATGGCGTTGGTCGTGGTTGCGGGCTTCAGCCTGCACCTCGCCATGGGGCGATCGACCTTTGCCGCACGGCCGCTGGTCCATGTGCACGGCGTGGTGTTCATGGGCTGGGTGCTGCTGTTCACCGCCCAGGCCTGGCTGGCGGTGCAGGGGCCGCACAGCGCGCACCGCCTGCTCGGGCGGATCACCGCCGTCTGGGTGGTGCTGATGATGGCGCTCGGTTTCTGGATCACCGTCGATGTGGTGCAGCGCGGCATCACCCCCTTCTTCTTCCAGCCGCAGCATTTCCTGATCGCCAATCCGTTCAACCTGCTGATGTTCGGATGTCTGATCGTCGCGGCGCTTCGGCTGCGGCATCAGCCGGACTGGCATATGCGGCTGCAGCTCTGCGCCATGACCAGCCTGCTCAACCCCGGCCTTGGCCGCCTGCTGCCGACACCGCTGCTGGTCCCGCACGCCTGGGAAATCCCGCTGCTGGTCGCATTGATCTTTCCGGTGGCGGGGATCGTCCGCGATTGGCGGCACGGCATCCGTTTCCATCCCGCCTATCTGTGGGGCATGGTCGCGATCGCGCTGCCGATCCCGGTGGTCAACCTGATCGCGCCGACCGCGCTGGGCGATGCGATCTATGCCTGGACGGTCGCAGGGCATCCGGGCGAAGTTATTGCAGGTATGGCATTTCCGCCGCCGCCCCCCATGTAACGCGCCATCGACCATTTGCCCTTGGCTTGCCGCACGTCTAGACAGGGGCGCGAGGGGCATGGGTGCCCCGTGTTGAGGAAATGCCATGACTGCACAACCCCGCGAAAATCTCTCAGGCCTCGACCTGCGCGCCGAAATCGACCGGCTGCGCAAGGAGAAGAACGCGGTCATCCTGGCGCATTACTACCAGAAGCCCGAACTTCAGGATCTCGCCGATTTCGTCGGGGATTCGCTGGAACTGTCGCGGATCGCGGCGGAGACCGATGCGGACGTTATCGCCTTTTGCGGCGTCAAGTTCATGGCCGAGACCGCCAAGATCCTCTCGCCCGACAAGATCGTCGTGCTGCCGGACCTGGACGCGGGCTGTTCGCTCGAGGACAGCTGCCCGCCGGACAAGTTCGCCGCCTTCCGCGCGCAGCATCCCGACCATATCGCGCTGACGTACATCAACTGTTCGACCGAGGTGAAGGCGCTGAGCGACATCATCGTCACCTCGTCCTCGGCGGAAAAGATCCTGAGCCAGATCCCGGTGGATCAGAAGATCATCTTCGGCCCCGACAAGCATCTGGGCGGCTATCTCCAACGCAAGCTGGGCCGCGAGATGCTGCTCTGGCCGGGCGTGTGCATCGTGCACGAGGCGTTCAGCGAGACCGAGCTGCTCAAGCTCAAGGCGCAATATCCCGACGCGCCAGTCGCCGCGCATCCCGAATGCCCCGCGCATATCATCGACCATGCCGATATGGTCGGATCGACCAGTGCGATCCTGAAGTTCGCCAAGGAAACGCCAAGCGAAGTGGTGATCGTTGCGACCGAACCGCACATCATCCACCAGATGGAAAAGGCGGTCCCGGAAAAGACGTTCATCGGCGCGCCCGGCGCGGACGGCAACTGCAACTGCAACATCTGCCCGTACATGGCGCTCAACACGATGGAAAAGCTCTATGTCGCGCTGCGCGATCTGGAGCCGCGTATCGAGATGGACGAGGCGCTGCGCCTCGACGCGAAGAAGTCGCTCGACCGCATGCTCGAAATGGCGAGCAGCACGGTGGGGCAGGGCGATCTCGGCCGCCCCGATCTCGCGCATCAGGGCTGATCTACCCCGGCGCCGCAGGCGCTATTTGTGCACCGCATTGCGCCCCGCCATCGCCGAATAGAAGGCGAAGGCGGGGGCCATGTCCTTCGCGTAATCGCCGGTCGGGTGGATGACCGGGCCCAGCCCCGCGCGCCGGTTGCCATAATCCATGAAGCCGCAGACGATCGGCACGCCCGCGCCATGCGCGATGCGGTAGAATCCGGTGCGCCAGGCGTCGACGGTCTTGCGCGTGCCTTCGGGCGCGATCGTCAGGATGAAGTCCTCGCGGGTGGCGAATTCGGCGATCATCTGCTGCACCATGTCGCCCGCCGCGCTGCGATCGACGGGGACGCCACCCATCTGCCGCATGAAATTGCCGAACGGCCAGCGGAACAGCGAGGTCTTGGCCATGAAATGCGTCTGCAGCCCCAGTTCGCGCGTCACCCCCATGTAATTGGGAAAATCCCAGTTGCTGGTATGCGGCACCGCGATGATGACATAACGCCGGTCGAGCGGCGGCGTGCCCACTGCCGTGAACCGGTGGCGGCGATAGATGAACATCAGCAGCGCATAGAGAGCGCGCGCCATCCAGCCGAGATGCGCGGTCGATGGCTCGCGCGAGCGCGACGCCTGGCTTGCCTTGGTCATCCTACCCCCGGTCGCGCCTTGCCTCCTCCAGCGTGATAGCCGTAGCGGCAGGCGCCTGCCGCCTAGTGACGCAAGCGCCGCACGAGATCAACGGGGCAGATCACGAAAATTCCGAATGGCGATAGGCTGGAGCCGTCTCCCGATCTCGGTTAGCCTGGCCCGATGACGCGCGTATATCTCTCGCTGCTTCCAGTCGTGATCGCGCTGACCGGCTGCGTCGGCGCATCGGGGCGCCCAGGCCTCGCGAGCGATGCGCCCACCTTCGATGTCGCGCGCGCCTTTGTTGGAGCGAGTGCGGGCGAGGGGCGGCTCAAAATCGCGTTCCGCAAGACACGTCCGGTGCATGTCCAAAGCACCGGTCACCAGGCAGAAGACGGAACGATCGTGGTCGACCAGATCATCACCGAGCCAGGCCGCAAGGCCACCACGCGCCAGTGGCGGCTGCGCGAGGTCGCGCCGGGGCGCTATGCCGGCAGTCTGTCCGATGCGGCAGGTCCGGTCGAGGGCGCGGTGCGCGGCAATTGCCTCGAACTGCGCTTTCGCATGAAGGGCGATCTGACCGCGCACCAATGGCTGTTCGCCATGCCCGATGGCCGCACGGTCCAGAACCGCATGTCGATCCGCAAATCGGGCATTCTGGTCGCCCGGCTGCACGAGACGATCACGCGAAGGGATTGATCGAAAAAAATGTGACCTCTTCGCGGACATATATATTGCACACAATATAATTGCTTCCTATCTATTGGTCATACACGGACAACAAGGAGCAGACCATGAGCACTCTCTACAGCACGCGCGTCAACGCCTATGGTGGCCGCAGCGGTACCATCAAGAGCGAGGACGGCATTCTCGACCTTGCACTCGCCATGCCCAAGGAGCTGGGCGGCAAGGGCGGCGCGACCAATCCCGAACAGCTGTTCGCCGCTGGCTATGCCGCCTGTTTCGAGAACGCCGTCATCCATGTGACGCGCGGCAAGGCCGACAAGGTCAAGGATAGCGATATCGAGGTCGCAGCCGAAGTCAGCCTGCTGCCGACCGAACAGGGCGGCTTCCAGCTCGCCGTCGCGCTCGAGGTCGAGATCACCGGCGTCGACCAGGCGAAGGCCGAGGAAATCGTCCAGGCAGCACACGCGGTCTGCCCGTATTCGAACGCGATCCGCGGCAATGTCGACGTCAAGATCAGCGTGTTCGCGCAATGACCGGCAAGGTGGCAGCGCCGGGCGATGATCCGCTTCTGCTCGATCGGCAGGTGTGCTTTCCGCTCTACGCTGCCACCAACCTGCTGAACCGGCTGTACGGCCCGGTGCTGAGGCCGCTGGGGCTCACCTACCCGCAATATCTGGTCATGCTGGTGCTGTGGGAAGAGGAGCCGCAGACGGTCGGAGCGCTGGGTGCGCGGCTCTATCTGGACAGCGGGACGCTGACCCCGCTGCTCAAGCGGATGGAGCAGGCGGGTCATGTCAGCCGCACGCGCGATGCCGAGGATGAGCGGCGCGTGCTGATCGGCCTGACCGAGCGGGGCAGGGCGCTGCGCGCCGACGCGCTGCACGTGCCCGAAACGATCGCGGGCGGTCGCTCGCCCGAGGGGCTCGACGAGCTTCGCGAGGGCGTGCGCAAGCTGGTGGCGATGCTGGCCGCGCCAGGCGAGGCCGGCTGAAGCCGCTCAGCCTCGTTTCCGGAAAGGCCAGTCGGTCACCCCGCCGACCCACAACGCCCACCAGATGTTCAGCGGCTGCAGCATCAGCCGCGGGCCGTGATAAGCCCAGGGCAGGCGGTTGCCGCCGATGGCGATGTCGTTCAGCGCATGGTTGAAATTGGCGGGCCAGACGCACAGCGCATAGAGCGCGAGCCCGATGCCCGCAGCCCGGCGCAACCTTGGGATCATCAGCCCGATCGCGCCTGCGATTTCCGCGACCCCGGTCCAGAACACCACCGCGTGCGGGCTGGGCACCCAATCGGGCGTGATCGCGACAAAGCCGCCGGGCGAACGGATATGGATCACGCCCGCCGCGAGATAGATCAGCGCCAGCAGCCAGCGAAAGCCCGTGCGGACGGGAGATTGCCGAGGCACGGGGCGTCTACCGCTTGCGGACGAACTCGGCGCGGAGCACCAGGCCCTTGATGCCGTCGAAGCGGCAGTCGATTTCCTGCGCGTCGCCGGTCAGCCGGATCGACTTGATCAAGGTGCCGCGCTTCAGCGTCTGGCCCGCGCCCTTGACCTTCAGGTCCTTGATCAGCGTAACCTGGTCGCCATCGGCGAGCAGGTTGCCGACCGCATCGCGGACCTCGATGCCCTCTTCGCCCGCCGCGGCGACCGCTTCGCCGGGCGCGATCCATTCGCCGCTCGCCTCGTCATAGACATAGTCCTCGCCATCGGGTGTCGACATGGGCGCTCTTTCAGCTCTTCAGGGTAACGATGTTCAGTCCACCGGGCTTGGTCGACGGATTGGAGGCGTTCTGGGGCTTGGGCTTTTCGGCCTTGGGCTTGCGGACTTCGCGGTTCGATTTCTTCTGGCCCTTAGCCATGGTCTGTTCCTTGTCCAGGCGGGGCGCCCGGACTGGAACCATAGACCGGATCGGCGCGCAATGCGCCCGAAATCGGTGGGTCAGCCGGATGCGATCGGTGCCGCTGTCTTGGCGGGCACACGCTTCCTTCGCGCTGGCGCGGGCTTGTTGGCGCGGTGCTTCTTGGCGGCCTTGGGGATCGGCGCATCGGGGCCGTCGGGCTTGGGCTTGAAGCGGCACAGATCGGCCACCGGGCAACGCCAGCATTCGGGCTTTCGCGCCTTGCAGATATAGCGGCCGTGCAGGATCAGCCAGTGATGGCCGTGTACGCGGAACGGCCCCGGCGTGCCCTTGTCGAGCGCCTTTTCAACGTCGATCACCGTGCGACCTGGCGCGAGGCCGGTGCGGTTGCCGACGCGGAAGATATGCGTATCGACCGCAAAGGTTTCCGCCCCGAACGCGGCATTGAGCACGACATTGGCGGTCTTGCGCCCGACGCCGGGCAATGCGGTGAGCGCATCGCGATCCTCCGGCACTTCGCTGCCGTGCCGCTCGATCAGCGCCTCGGACAGCGCGATGACATTCTTCGCCTTGCTGTTGAACAGTCCGATCGTCTTGATGTGCTGCTTCAAGCCCTCTTCGCCGAGCGCGACCATCTGCTCGGGCGTCTTCACGATCTCGAACAGCGCGCGCGTCGCCTTGTTCACGCCGACATCCGTCGCCTGGGCCGAAAGCACCACCGCGACGAGCAGCTGGAAATGGTTGCCATATTCCAGTTCAGTCACTGGCGCGGGATTGGTCTCGGCGAGGCGGCGGTAGAATTCGAAAGTGTCGGCCTTGTTCATGCCGCGCCTTGTGCCAGAGCCATGTCCACCGCGGCAAGGGCGTGCAGCGCGGTCGTGTCGAACAGCGGCACGGAGCTGTCTTCCTCGCGCACCAGCAGCATGATCTCGGTACAGCCCAGGATGATCGCCTGCGCGCCCGCCGCCGCCAGCCGTGCCATGATCGCGCGATATGTGGCGCGCGACTCTTCGGTCACGATCCCCCGCACCAGTTCGTCATAGATGATGCGGTGCACGTCCTGCCGGTCCGCCGTTTCGGGCACGATCACCTCGAGCCCGTGGCGCTGCGCGAGGCGATCGCGCAGGAATGGCTGTTCCATGGTGAAAGCGGTGCCGAGCAGCCCGACTTTGGCCAGCCCCTGCGCAGCGATGGCGGAGCCGACCGGATCGGCGATATGCAGCAGCGGGATGCCGATCGCCGCCTGCACCGCATCGGCCATGCGGTGCATCGTGTTGGTGCAGACAACCAGCAACTCGGCGCCGCCAGCTTCGGCCTGGCGGGCGGCGGCGATCATCCGCGTGGTCAGCGCATCCCAGTCGCCCGCATGCTGCAGCGCCTCGATCTCGGCAAAGTCGACCGAAACCATCACGCTCGCCGCGCTGTGCATGCCGCCGAGCCGCTCGCGCACTGCCTGGTTGATCAGGCGATAATAATGGGCCGAGCTTTCCCAGCTCATTCCGCCGAGCAGGCCGATGGTGCGCATCAGGGGTTGACCGGGGCGGTCGCTGGCTTGCCTGCGGGGTGTTTCGCCTTCCACTCCATCGCGCTGCGCACGCGGCGCTCGACCGAGGGGTGCGTGTAGAACAGCATTTCCTGCAGCGGATGCGGGCGCGGATAGCGATATTCGGCGGTCTTGACGAGCGCGCCCGCCAGCGCATCGGGCAGGTTCACCATCTGCAGCGAATAGGCATCGGCCTCGCTCTCGCCGATCCGGGTGAGCGCATTGGTCACCGGCATAGCCAGGGTGCCCAGGATCGACAGCACCAGCATCAGCACCGGTAGTCCGCGCGGGTCGGATATCTCGGTGGTCGGGCTGCCCAGCGCCTTGGCAAGGCGCGGGTGCAGCCGGTCAGCGAGGAAGAACAGGAGGATTACGAGCCCGCTCAGCACCCCGACCGAGCGCCAGACATGGCCGAGCACATAATGGCCGATCTCGTGCCCGGTCACCGCGCGCACCTCGTCGAGCGAGGCCTGTTTCAGCGCGACATCCGAGATGGCGATCCGCGCGGCGCTGCCGATGCCGGAGACGTTCGCGGTGAAATTGTTCGACTGGCGCGATCCGTCATAGATGAAGATCCGGTCCGCCGGGATATCGACCTGCTTGGCCATATCGAGCACCGCCTCGCGCACCGGGCCCTCGGGAATCGGCTTGTACTGGTTGAACAGCGGCTCGATCAGCGTCGGCGCGAGCAGCAAGCCTGCCGATACCGCCGCCGCGGCAAAGCCGGCGGACCAGAGCCACCAGGTCCTGCCCGTCCGCCGCATCAGCGCATAGACGCCGAGCAGGAAAAGGCTGCCCATCACGGTGCTGATCGTCATCGCGATCGCGCCCTGGCTCAGGAAATCGCCGAGCGGCTGGCTGGTCAGGCCATAGCTCTTCTCGTGCCACCAGTCCGCATAGATCGTCCAGGGCAGGCCGATCACGGTGGAGGCCACCGAGAAGCCCGCGACCGTCAACAGGGTACGCAGCGCCCAGCCCCGCCGTGCGAGGCGCGCCCAGATGCGATCGGTGAGCTGCAGCCGCACGAGGATGACGGTAATGACCAAAGTGACGACCAGTCCGCCCAGGATCATCCATTCGCTCGACGCGGTATAGACAGCAGATTTCGCGAGCGCTTCCGCGCCCAGCCCGTCGATATAGGCCCTGGTTGCCGCTTCCGGATCGAATGCCATGCTGCGCCCCGCTGTATTGGTTGTATAATACAGGTTTAGGCGGCAGCGCAGCGGTCGTCAAGCCGACGGGATCAGGCGAGCCCCAGCACCTGCGGCATGGCGTAGCGCCCTGCCGGCTGGTTGTGCAGCCACAGGCACGCCTTGACTGCCCCGCGCGCGAACACCATTCGGCTTTCGGCGCGATGGGTGAGTTCGATCCGCTCGTTGTCGCCCGCCAGGAACACGGTGTGGTCGCCCGCCACCGATCCGCCGCGCAGAGACGCAAAGCCGATCGCGCCGCGCGCTCGCGCCCCGGTCACGCCATCGCGCCCGCGCTCGCTGTCGCGCGAAAGGTCGAGCCCGCGCGCGCGCGCCGCCGCCTCACCGAGCAGCAATGCGGTGCCCGATGGCGCGTCGACCTTGTGACGGTGGTGCATTTCGGCAATTTCAATATCCCAATCCTCGCCCAGGCGCGTTGCCGCCTCGTGCACCAGATGCGCGAGCAGGGTGACGCCGAGCGAGGTATTGCCGGTCTGCAGCACCGCGATGCTGTCCGCCGCGCTGTCGATCAGCCAATGGTGCCGTTCCTCGAGCCCGGTGGTGCCGATGACGATCGGAATGTTCGCCGCGATGGCCGCGTCGAGGTTCGCTTCGAGTGCGGCGGGCACCGAGAAATCGACCAGCACGTCGCTCTCCTTCGCCAGCGTCAGTGGATCGCCGCCCTTGTCGATCCCGCCCGATACACTCGCGCCTGCCTCGACGATCGCACTTTCCAGCGCCTGGCCCATGCGGCCCGCAAGCCCGATAATCCCGATCCGCGTCATCCGTCTTTCCTCAGACTGTAATTCGCCCGGCCAATGCCCTATTGCCTGGCTCATGGCAAAGATTCCCAGCATCGTCATCCTCACCGGCGCCGGCGTGAGCGCGGAAAGCGGCATCGACACCTTCCGCGCCGAGGGCGGGCTGTGGGAGCAGCACCGGGTGGAGGATGTCGCCACGCCCGAGGCGTTCGCGCGCGATCCCGATCTCGTGCTGCGCTTCTACGACATGCGCCGCGCCGCGATCCAGACCAAGCAGCCCAATGCCGCGCACGAGGCGCTGGCCCGGCTCGACCGCGAATGGCCGGGCGAGCTGTTGATTATCACCCAGAATGTCGACGACCTGCACGAACGCGCGGGGGCGAGCCGGCTGCTGCACATGCACGGCACGCATCTCACCGCCTGGTGCCTCGCCTGCGACGCGCGGCCCGAATGGCTGGGGCCGCTGATCGACCGGCCCGCCTGTCCCGAATGCGGCGTGGCGGGGCAGCTGCGGCCCGATATCGTCTGGTTCGGCGAGATGCCGTACGAGATGGAACGGATCTACGAAGCCGTCGGCGCGTGCGACCTGTTCGTCTCGATCGGTACCTCGGGCGCGGTCTATCCTGCTGCGGGCCTCGTGCGCGAGGCGCGGGCGCGCGGCGCGATGACGCTCGAGCTCAATCTGGAGCCGAGCCAGGGCAGCTATTTCTTCCACGAATCGCGCCACGGCCCGGCGACGAAGCTGGTGCCCGAATGGGTCGGCGAGATGCTGGGTTAGCCACGCACGAAAAATCCTCCCCCAGCAAGCTGGGGGAGGAATTAAATGGCTCAACCGTTCACCGTCACCACCAGGAACAGCGTCCAGGCGATGGCGATGGCATAGGCGATCCAGGTGCCGATGACGCCCAGCGCGCGCAGCTGCGGCGGCTTGCCGGGGCCATGCGGCTGGTGCAGGCCGATGATGTGCGCGGCGCGTGCCGCCAGGAACAGCACCGCAAGCCCCGTGAGCGGCCAGTGGCTGGCGTTCGATTGCTCCAGCAGCCCGATCAGGATCACGAACAGCGGCGCGTGCTCGGCGAGATTGCCGTGCGCGCGGCTCGAGCTGATCAGCCCGGCATCGCCCGCATCGCCGAACGAGGCCTGGGTGCGGAAGCGCCCGCGGACGGTGGCGATGGCGGTGGCGAGCAGCATGATCGCGCAGATTGCAGCGGTCAGCGCGGTAACGGGCAGGGTCATCGGCATCCTCCCAGATGAGGAGCCGACTATGCCGCCGAGCCCGCGCCCCCGCAAGCCTTGCACTCGGGGTCCTTGGCGATCCTGAGCGTGCGCCAGAGCGGGCTGAGGCCGTCGATCAGGTGCAGCTTGCCGCGCGGATCGTCGCCAAATCCGGTGATCGCGCGAACGACCTCCATCGCGGCGAGCGAGCCGACCAGCCCGACCATCGCGCCCAGCACGCCTTGTTCGGCGCAGGTGTCGCAATCCTCGGCATCGAAGGCATCGCCGACGAAGCAGCGATAGCAGGGCGCATCCGGCAACCAGCCGCGAAACGTGCCGATCTGCCCCTGGAACCGCCCGATCGCCGCGCTGACCAGCGGGATGTGCAGCGCGGTCAGCGTGTCCGACACCAGCAGCCGCGTCGCGAAATTGTCGGTGCCGTCGAGCACGACATCGGCCCCGGCGAGCAGGGTTGCGGCATTGTCCGGCGTCAGCCGTTGGGCCAGGCCCGTGACCTGCAATTCGGAGTCGAAGCGGCGCACCCAGGCGGCCGCGACCTCGGCCTTGGATTGCCCGACATCTGCAGGCGTGAACAGCGTCTGGCGCTGGAGATTGGACAGATCCACCGCATCGCCATCGATCAGCGTCAGCCGACCGATACCGGCGGCGGCGAGATATTGCAGCGCCGGACAGCCGATCCCGCCCATGCCGACGAGCACGACATGTGCGGCAGCGAGCTTCGCGACGCCGACGCCGCCGATCTCGGGCAGCACGATGTGCCGGGCATGGCGTTCGAGCTGGGTGGGGGAAAGGGGCATGCGGCGAACGTCCTCGATGACCGCGCGAATGCCCAACAGACCATCGTCATTCCCGCGAAAGCGGGAATCCCGCTCGGGTCGGCGCTATAGCGGGATTTCCGCCTTCGCGGGAATGACGAAATTGTTGGGCTGGTGCCGCTTCAGCTTTCCAGCTGCTGCAGCAGCGCGCGCACGTCGCCATCCATATCGGCATCGCGGGTGCGCAGGTCCTCGATCAGGCGGACAGCGTGGATCACCGTCGAATGATCGCGTCCGCCGAACTTGCGGCCGATCTCGGGATAGGAGCGCGGGGTCAGCACCTTGGCGAGATACATCGCGACCTGGCGCGGGCGCACCACGGCGCGCGCGCGGCGCTTGGACGACATTTCGGCGCGATCGACCTTGTAGAACTGGCAGACGGCGCGCTGGATCTCGTCGATGGTGATCCGGCGGCGATTGGCGCTGAGCAGATCGGACAGCTGCTCCTCGGCCAGCGCCAGCGTCACCTTCTGCCCGGTGATCTGGGCATAGGCCATCAGCTTGTTGAGCCCGCCGACCAGCTCGCGGACATTGCGGCTGATCGTGCGTGCGAGAAATTCGGTGACCTCTTCGGGAATCTCGCCCATCCGCATCTGTTCGACCCGGGCGCGCAGGATTGCGCGGCGCAGTTCGATATCGGCAGGCTGGATGTCGGCGACCAGGCCCATGGCGAGCCGCGAGAGCAGCCGCTGGTCGACTCCGTCGAGCGCCTGGGGCGCGCGGTCCGAGGTGACGACCAGGCGCTTGCCCGCGCCCAGGATCGCGTCGATCGTGTGGAGGAATTCCTCCTGGGTCGAATTCTTGCCGATGATGAACTGGATGTCGTCGACCAGCAGCATGTCGAAGCTGCGCAGCCGTGCCTTGAACGCCATCGAATCGCCGCGCTGGATGGCGCTGACGAAATCGTTCATGAACTTTTCCGCCGGGCAGTAGCAGATGCGCGCCTGGGGATTGGCCTCGGCATAGGCATTGCCGATAGCATGGAGCAGGTGCGTCTTGCCCTGGCCGGTGGCGGCCTTGAGATAGAGCGGGCTGAACAGCGGCTTTTCCGCTGCGGCCATGCGCTGCGCGGCGTTGAACGCGAGCACGTTCGACTGACCGGTGATGAAGCCCGAGAAGAGCTGCGAGGGATCGAGCGCGATGCGGTTGCCGCTTTCGGCAGCGCGCGGCGCGGCCGGGATCGGCGCCACCGGGGCGGGCATGCGCGGACGTGCGATCTCGGCTTCGCGCGGCGCGGCGGCGATGGCGACGCTGCGCACTTCGGGGCGCACGATCTTCCACGCCAGGGCCAGCCGGTCGGCAAAGCGCTCGCGGACCCAGTTGGCGGAAAACTCGGAGGGCAGGTGCAGGTGCAGCTGGCCCGAGGCAGGCTCGAAGCTGCCGGGGCGGATGGGGCGGATCCACTGGGTGTGGATCTGTGCACCCAGATCCTTGCGCAGACCTTCGCTGATCTCGTTCCAGTCGGCCGCCCAGTCTGCCGCGCCGCTCGAATCGCTGAGTTCGATCATGCCTGAATGCCACTTCTTGTATCTTGGTCAGCACCGGAACCGCCGGTCATCGCTGACAAGGGGTCCGGCGGAACCTGATGGCTCTGCCGGATGGGACGGAAAACGGCGGGCAACCCTTGACTTCGGTTGCACCCCAGCCGTTGCGGAATGCTAGTTCAGGCGCCCTCGGCCAGGATCCGGCCAGCGTGAGCTGGCACAGGCGGTATGCCGGGCGGCATAGCCAGGCAGGCGTGCAGAGTCACATCCGGGATGATCCCGGTCCATCCAGTGCAGTGGCAATCCGACCCAGTTACGCAAAACCTGCTACCTCCCCCTCGCTCGCATCGCATCAGGGCCTATCCCTGGCGCAATGATCTTCCCTGTGTGCCGCCCAACCCCTTGGTCAGCACGGGAAACCGTCCCAAATTTGGGGCACAAAAGGTGTTCACCGAAAAACACATGGGTCTTTCGATCAATGTATCCACCAGTTTGTGCAATGGAGAACCTGGCTGATCGCTCGGCTCTCGACCCTGATGTAGCCGTGGAAAAACGAGTCGAGCAAGAGCCGCCGGGTAAAAAAAATGAAATAATGGCGCTTGACTCGGTTAACGCGAGGATATTGCTGGATTCACATTGATTATAATTCAGATTCAATGACTTAGCCGGAGGCATGTTACCCCTGCCGAGCCGAATCGCAGGAAATGCGTCAGTTGCCGGATGGGGCGTGTGACGGATCCATTACGGTTATGTCACAAAGCTGACGCGATGTTTCAAATACTGTCAAGAACACTGGACGCACGAAAAATCCGCCTGCCCTGACGGGCGGCGGATCATCGTGTCCAAAAGACTGGAAACGGGCGGGGCGTTGGCACCGCCACCCGATTCGCCGTCAGGCCAGAGCGGCGAGCCGCTTGGTCAGGCGCGAGAACTTGCGCGAGGCGGTGTTCTTGTGCAGCACGCCCTTGGCGACGCCGCGGGCCAGCTCGGGCTGCGCGCTGGCGAGAGCCGCCTTGGCCGCTTCCTTGTCACCGGCGTCGAGGGCCGATTCGACCTTCTTGACGAAGGTGCGGATGCGACCGATGCGGTTGCCGTTGACGACGGCACGACGCTCGTTCCGGCGGATGCGCTTCTTGGCTTGCGGCGTATTGGCCATAGTTTCTCACACGTCTTTCAATTGGCGATCACGGCTGATCGGCGGATTTGGGGTAAAGCGGATTGGCCGCCCGGTGGCGGTGCCAGCGCTTTGAAGCCGCTGCCGTTAGCGATTCTCATGGCCCACGTCAATGTCTCAATGCCGCCCGGTGGCGCGATCGCGGCTATTTCTGGCAGGAACGGCACCAGAAGGTCGAGCGGCCCGATTGCACCACCCTCTCGACCGTGCCGCCGCACGGGCAGGTCTCGCCCTCGCGCCCGTAAACCCGCCATTGCTTGGCGAAATAGCCCAGTTGCCCGTCGGGCCGGGCATAATCGCGCAGCGTCGATCCACCCGCCAGGATCGCATCGGTCAGCACCGCCTTGATCGCGGCGACCAGCGGTTTCAGCTTGGCGGGGCCGATCTGCCCGGCGGCGCGCAGCGGCGAGATTCGCGCCATGTTGAGCGCCTCGCAGACATAGATATTGCCCAGACCCGCGACGATTCGCTGGTCGAGCAGCATCGCCTTGATCGGAGAGGCGCGGCCCGCCAGGCGCTCGCGCAAATAGGCGGGGGTGAATTCGTCGCCCAGCGGTTCCGGCCCCATTGCGGCGAAGGAGGGGAAGCTCGCCAGCGCATCGGTGGTCACCAGGTCGACCGAGCCGAATCGGCGCGGATCGAACAGTGATAGCCGATGCCCCGATTCGGTCTCGAGCACCAGATGGTCGTGGGTGCCGATCTCTTCGGGATCGATCCGCCACCGCCCCGACATGCCGAGGTGGAACACCATCGAATCTCCCCGGTCGGTGCCCAGCAGCCCGTATTTGGCCCGCCGGCCGAGAGAGATGATCCTGGCCCCGGTCATCCGCTGGCCCAGATCGACCGGAAACGCGCGGCGCAAGTCCGCGCGGCGCGCAACGACGCTGGTCAGGCGCACGTCCTGCAGCACCGCGGCAAGCCCGCGCACAGTGGTTTCGACTTCGGGAAGCTCTGGCATAAAAAGCGCTGCTATCAGGCTTTGCGCCGCGCACAAAGATGCTTACATGGCGGCCATGACCGAGACAGTGCCCTTTGGCTATCAGGATATCGACCCGGCGGAAAAGCAGGGCCGGGTTGGCGGCATCTTTTCGAACGTCGCAGGCAAATATGACATCATGAACGATGTCATGTCGGGCGGCATGCATCGGCTGTGGAAGGACCGCTTCGTCCGCCGCGTGAAGCCGCGCGCGGGCGAGGACATTCTCGACATGGCCGGCGGCACCGGCGACATCGCCTTCCGCATGGTCCAGTCGGGCGCGAACGTCACCGTCGCGGACATCAACCAGGACATGCTCGATGTCGGCATCGAACGCGCGGTCGCGCGCGGCGAGGACCGGCTGGTCTGGTCGTGCCAGAATGCGGAAGCCCTGAAATTCCCCGATCGCAGCTTCCACGCCTACACCATCGTCTTCGGCATCCGCAACGTCACCTATATCGACAAGGCACTGGCCGAGGCGCACCGCGTGCTGCGCTATGGCGGGCGCTTCTTCTGCATGGAATTCGCGACGACCGAATGGCCGGTCTTCGGCGAGGTGTACGATGCCTATTCGCACCATCTGATGCCGCGCCTGGGCCAGATGATCGCGGGCGATGCCGACAGCTATCGCTATCTCGCCGAATCGATCCGCCGCTTCCCCAAGCCGCTGGTGTTCGAACAGATGATCAAGGATGCCGGGTTCACCGCCACCAGGGTCGAGCCGATCCTGGGCGGCGCGGTCAACATCCATAGCGGCTGGAAGGCGTGATGGGGGCAGGGCCGGCGCAGCGGCGGGGGTTTGGCATCCGTCCATGACCCGTCCGCGCACGCATATCCTGCGGCTCCTGAAATGGGGTCGCATCCTTGCGCGTCATGGGGCGCTGAAAGGTCTGGAGGCCGCGCCGCAGACCCCGCCCGAGGTCCGCCGCCTGTTCCGCCTCGCGCGTTTCGGCGCGAGCGTGCCTGCGGTGCCCGATTATGCCGGGGCCTTCCGCGCGATCGGCCCGGCAGCGATCAAGCTCGGCCAGACGCTCGCCACCCGGCCCGATCTGGTCGGCGAGGAAGCCGCGAACAATCTGCTGACGTTGCAGGACAGCCTGCCGCCGGTGCCGTTCGAGGATATCCGCGCCGAGATCGAACAGGGGCTGGGCGGCCCGCTCGAAAAATTCTTCGAACATGTCGAACCCATGCCCGTCGGCGCGGCCTCGGTCGCGCAGGTGCATCGCGGGCGGACGACCGACGGGCGCGATGTCGCGATCAAGGTGCTGCGCCCCGGCGTACGCAAGAATTTCGCGCGCGACATCGACACATATGAATGGGCCGCCGCGCATCTGGAATCGCTGGGCGGCGAGGCGACGCGGCTGCGCCCGCAGCTCACCATCGCCAATTTCAAGCGCTGGACATTGCGCGAGCTCGACCTGCGGCGCGAGGCGGCGAGCGCGTCCGAGCTTGCCAGCGCGATGGACGGCCATCCGGGCTATCGCGTTCCCGCGATCGACTGGGACCGCACCTGCGGCACGGTGATGACGCTCGAATGGATCGACGGCATCAAGATCTCGAACCGCGAGGCCTTGATCGCTGCCGGGCATGATCTGCCCGATCTGGCGCGGCGGCTGGTGCTCGCCTTTCTGCGCCAGGCGATTGCGGGCGGCTTCTTCCATGCCGACATGCACCAGGGCAATCTGTTCGTCGCCCCCGACGGCACGATCGTCGCGATCGATTTCGGCATCATGGGCCGCATCAACCGCCAGGCGCGCTTCTGGCTGGCGGAAATCCTCTATGGCCTCACCACCGGCAATTACCGCCGCGTCGCCGAGATCCATTTCGAGGCGCAGTATGTGCCGAGCTATCACAATGTCGACGAGTTCGCGACCGCGCTGCGCGCGGTGGGCGAGCCGATGCGCGGCAAGCCGGTGAGCGAGCTGTCGGTCGGGCAGATGCTCGACGGGCTGTTCGCGATCACGCGCGATTTCGACATGAAGACCCAGCCGCACCTGCTGCTGCTGCAGAAGACGATGGTGATGGTCGAGGGCGTCGCGACCCAGCTCGACCCCAATATCAACATGTGGGATGTCGCAGCGCCTTATGTGCGCGACTGGATCCGCGGCGAGCTGGGCCCGGAAACGCTGCTCGCCGACCGGATCAACACCGATGTCGCGACGCTGCTGCGCCTGCCCGACCTGATCCGCCGCCTCGAGGAGCGCGTGCCGAAAAAGGGTGGCGCCCCCGAACCGCCGCCGGTGCCGAAAATCCCGCTGATCTGGGACCGCAAACGCCGCGTACGCGGCGGCGGCGGCTTCTGGAGCCATCTGGCCGCGCTGGTGATTGGCGCGGGCGCAGGCGCGGCAGCACTGCTGGCCTGGGTGCATTGACGTAACGCCCGCTCTCTCCCCTTGAGGGGAGAGACGCGAGACTTGGCAGCTTGCTGCCTAGTCGCAGCTGAGAGGGGCGTGTCGAGCGCCTCCGTCGCGCATCCCCCCTCCCAACCCTCCCCCCTGAAGGGGAGAGGGCTCTATCTTGCCTCCCGCCGACGCACCACCAGACCCCCCTCCCTGCAAGGGAGGGGCAGGGGGTGGGTAAGCGCGCGCAGCGCGCCATCGACCGCGAGCAGCGCACCGCCGACCCACCCCTAACCCCTCCCTTGCAGGGAGGGGAACGCGAACCCCATCGGCCATACCTAACCCCTTCGCGCCTTCGCATGCCAAAAGGGGTTCCACGCGAAGACGCGAAGCCGCGAAGAGGTCGCGCCAGCCGCGCAAACCCGCCCGCTTCATGCCCGCTCCCCTGCGAAGGCAGGGGCGCATCTACCAAGCGTTGCACCGGTCGCCACGGAAGGAGATGGATGCCTGCCTGCGCAGGCAAGCGTTGATGAGCGCGCACTTGCCGTTCATTCTCGTCGCGCGCAGTGTTGCCCGCTATGCATACGACCTATCTCAGCCTCGCCATCCTCTCCCTTGTAGCCACCGCTCTTGTTTGGGCCTTTCTGGCAGGCTGGGCGGGGCGCGTAGTTTTTGCGCCGGATATGGAATTGCTGGCAAGCGGGGAATGGCCGAGCTGGCTTGCATTCATGGCGCTGATGTACTTGCCGATCGCCTTTGCCGCCTGTCTGCTAATCCTTGCCTGGCGCAAAAGCCCCTGACCACCTCCGGTCATCCCTGAAACGAATCCAGGGCAAGCTCTGAGCAACGGGCTTGAGCCCGCGTCGTCGAAAGGCCCGCGTCCACGCTGGCCACATAGCGGGGCTTTCGACAAGCTCAGGCTGAGCGGGAGGCTGCTTTTGGGGATGTCGCAAAAAAACCTGCTGGTCTGGAAACGACCCCATTGCAGACGTTCAGTAAGTCCGCCAGTTTCACGACATGGAAAAGTTGACGTTGCAGACGCCGAAAGAAGGCAAAGACCTTGCGAGAGGAACCGTGGGGCTGCGTGGTATTTGGGCTGCAAAGATTTGGATTTCGCTTCCAGTCCTAGTTGCGTTGCCGGTGATTTGGCTATTTGGCGAGGGAGACTACATCGCGCCCGTCGTGTGCGCCCTTTGGATTTTTTGCTTGAGATTGGGCCTGAGGTTTTACCGGACTGGAAGTGTGGGGTCTGTCCGAAAGTCAATGGGGCTGCATACTATCATTTGGGCGACATTTTTTGCGATGCTGACTTTCGCATGGACGATGGCGATCCTCGTTGACGGGAATTGGAGATGGGCCGCGCCCTCGTGGTGATAAATTGATGACAGCTTCCGACCCAACAGCCGGTATCCGCGCATTATGGCCCCTGGCCTGAAAACGGCCGCCTAGCCTCAAATCTATACTTCCACCCCCAGCACCGCATCGAGCAGCCCCGGAAACCGCTTGTCCACCTCCTCGCGGCGCAGCGTGTTCATGTGCTGCACCCCGGCGATGCGCGTGTGCACCAGGCCCGCAGAGCGCAGGACGCGGAAATGATGCGACATGCTCGATTTCGGGCGGCCGCCGTCCAATGCGGCGCAGCTTGCTTCGCCCGCGCGGTCGAGTTGGCGGACGATGTCGAGCCGCACCGGATCGCTCAGCGCGTGCAGCGCGTGCTCGATGGTAACGTCGGCAAGATCGGGATGCGCATAGTTCCTCATGCGCACCCATATAGCAGGCCGGGCTTGTAATTCCTATAGTTCGATTATATACGAACTATCAAACATCCCCAAGCCAAGGACGATCCCCCTATGACCAATCCGAGCCCCAGCACCGATACGCCGCTGTTCACGCCGTTCACGCTCAAGTCGGTGACGTTGCGCAACCGCATCGCGGTCTCGCCGATGTGCCAGTATTCCGCTACCGACGGCGTCGCCAACGACTGGCATCGCTCGCATCTTGTCTCGTTCGCGCGCGGCGGCGCGGGGCTGGTGGTGGTCGAGGCATCGGGCGTGTCGCCCGAAGGCCGGATCACCCCGGCGTGCCTCGGCCTGTGGAACGACGAACAACGCGATGCGCTCGCGCCGATCGTCGCCGAGATCAAGGCGGCGGGCGCGGTCCCCGGCATCCAGATCGCGCATGCCGGGCGCAAGGCCAGCGCCAATGTGCCCTGGGAGGGCGACGACCATATTGCCGAGGGCGATCCGCGCGGCTGGGAGCCGATCGCGCCGTCTGCCGTTGCGTTCGGCGGCGGGCTCAATCGTACCCCGCGCGAGATGACGCTGGAGGATATCGAGCGGGTGAAGGCCGATTTCGTCGCCGCGGCGATCCGCGCGCGCGATGCCGGGTTCGAATGGCTGATGCTGCACTTCGCGCATGGCTATCTGGCGCAGAGTTTCTGGTCGCGCCACTCGAACCAGCGCACCGACCAGTACGGCGGCAGCGCCGAAAACCGCGGCCGCTTCCTGCTCGAGACGCTCGAGGCGGTGCGCGCGGTATGGCCCCAGCATCTGCCGCTCTCAGCCCGTTTCGGGGTGCTAGAATATGACGGGCAGGACGAGGAGACGCTGAAGGAATCGATCGCGCTGGTCGGAGAAATGAAGGCGCGCGGGCTCGATTTCATCGATGTCAGCATCGGCTTTTCGACGCCCGCCGCACAGATCCCTTGGGGTCCGGCATTCATGGCCCCGATTGCGCGCCGGGTGCGCGAGGAGGCGGGTCTGCCCAATGCCACCAGCTGGTATATCGGCAGCTCCGAAAACGCCAACCGCATGGTCGCCGATGGCGATGTCGATCTGGTGATGATGGGCCGCCCGTTGCTCGAGAATCCGCACTGGCCCTATCAGGCCGCGCGCGAGCTCGGTATCGACAATGCCAGCTGGACGCTGCCTGCGCCCTATGCGCACTGGCTGGCACGCTACCGCGCGGCCTGAGGCAAAAAGAGGGGAGGCGAATGACCGCCTCCCCGATATGCGCAAGTGTCGTTCCTCTTTGGATTATCAGGCCGCGCTCTGCATCCCATAGCCGTTGCGCATCAGGAACAGCGCGCGGCGCTTGCGATTGGCCCTGGTGTTGAAGGGGTTGTCGCGGTTCGGGCGCTGCGCGATCAGTGCTTCGAGACGGCGATGGTCGATCGGGCTGTCCGGATTAACGGTGCGTGCGGCGGGCCGAGCAGGCGCAGGATGGATCACCGGCTGCACAAAGCTGGCCGTCGCGGGTGCTGCGGCAGCCATGGTGGGTGCCACCGGCGGACGCGCATGTGGCGACGCCAGGCGGCGGTCATATTCGGCGTCCGCTGCACGCGCTTCGGCCATCATCGCGGCGCTCTTGCGCGTCCGGGTGCGGCGCAGCGCGATCGCGCCGCCGCCCACGCCCAGAGCGGCCAGCAGGGCGGCCATCCAGCCCCAGACCTCGCCATCGCCTTCGGTCGGGGCGGGCGGGGGAGCTGTCACTTCGGATGTCGGCACTTCGTTCACCGTGCCGCCATTGGTCATCGGCGGAACCGCCGTCAGATCTTCGCCTGCCAGGGTTTCAACCGGATCGGCGATGTCTGCGCCGGTCGCAGGACTCGGATTGGTGGGCTCGGCCTGGGCCACGCGCGGCGGTGCTGCGCGTTCCGCTGTCTGGGGGCGGGCCGCGCGCGGAGCCGGGGCCGCTTCAACCTCCGCCGTCGGTGCGATCGCAGCCACCGGCACATCTGTCACGGCGGGGGGTGCAACGGGGCTCGCCAGCGGCGTGCCGGGCAGCGCGGCAGCGGGCGGCTGAGCCTGGACGGTCGGGGCCTGTGTCGTGGCCGCCGGAGCGCCGGCACCGGGAAGCGTCGTCGTCGGCACCGAAGGCTGGGCCGGCTGCGCCTGCGGCAGCGTCGGTGCCACAGTGGGTGCGGTGGCGGGAGCCATGTCCTGCGCCATCAGCGGGGTTGCGGTCAGGGCAAGAACGGCGGCAATCGCGGCCCTTGCCGGGCGAATGGGGTGCGATAGGTTTGTCATGGTAAGGCGGCTACGCTCGGCAAGCGCAAAAGCGTTCAGCCCATCGCCGGGTTTTGCCGTTGAGATGACGTAAGTTACCGTCAGACCGATTTAATGGGTCTGGAAAGCTGACCTGATTTGCAGCCTATTCCATCGCGAACTGGGGCAGGGTTGCGATGCCTGCGAGCGCCAGCCCCAGGCCTGCCGATACCCACAAGGCACTCAGCCCCCAGGCCTGGAAGGCCAGCGCCCCCAGCAGCGCTCCTGTCACCAGCCCGGCCCAGAGCAGCAGATAGGGCAGCCACTCGCCGCGATGCCCGCGCTGGTGCACCCGCGCCAGCGCCTGGCCGAGCTTGACCAGCGTGCCCGTCATATAGGTGAGGCCGATGCTTACCTGGCCTTCGCGCTGGAACGCAGTGTTCTCCGCACCCATGGCGAGCAGGGTGCAGCCGATCGCGGCGACCTGCAACCTCGCCATCGCCAGGCCCGCCGCCAGTGCGAGCAACGTCGCGACCAGCAGCACCGTCACCGGCAGCCGCGTGCGCGCCTCGCAGTGGTTGCCGAGAACCGCGCCCAGCGTCACCCCGGTAACGAAGGTCGCGATCATTGCCGCCGCGATCCCCGCCGCCGATGCATCGTGCACCGCGCCCACCGCCATGCGGGTCGAGTTGCCCGACATGAAGGCGGTGAAGAAGCCGCCCGTTTCTAGAAAGCCGATCGCATCGACAAAGCCCGCAAGTCCGGCGAGCGTGGCTGCGAGCAGCCAGTGATGGCGCTGGTAACGTGTCATCTGCCTCGCATAGCGTGCGGGGCAGGGCGGTGTCATCCGTCGCAAAGCCGTGCGCGGCGGTTTGACAAGTCCAACAGCGCTGCTTATATCGCGCTCCAACACCGGACGCTTCGAGACATGACAGGTTTGCGCGGACCTGCCGAACGAAGGAAGCTTCAGGGATAATCTGACGCGATAGGCTGCGGTTCATGGGGTTCTCATGAGCTTGCGGCCTTTTGGCGTCTTTGTGCGCCCCGAATCGACAGACACGAAAAGGCGAAGACACGTTTATGGCAACTTCCGCACGAGCATCGGCCGCCACCAAGCCGACCCCGATGAAGCGTATCCGCAAGATCTTCGGTGACATCCACGAAGTCAGCGAAATGCCGAACCTCATTGAGGTCCAGCGCGAGAGCTACGAACAGTTCCTGCGTTCGGATTCCTCGATCGGTTATGTTTCGGGCCTGGAAAAGACGCTGCGCAGCGTTTTCCCGATCCGCGACTTTGCCGGAACTGCCGAACTCGACTTCGTGCACTATGAACTCGAATCGCCCAAATACGATGTCGAGGAATGCCGTCAGCGCGGCATCACCTATGCAGCCCCGATGAAGGTGACGCTGCGCCTGATCGTGTTCGAGGTCGATGCCGAGACCGAAAGCCGCTCCGTGCTCGATATCAAGGAGCAGGACGTGTACATGGGCGACATGCCGCTGATGACCGCGAACGGCACGTTCGTGATCAACGGCACCGAGCGCGTGATCGTCAGCCAGATGCACCGTTCGCCGGGCGTGCTGTTCGATCATGACCGCGGCAAGACCCACTCGTCGGGCAAGTATCTCTTCGCCGCGCGCGTGATCCCCTATCGCGGTTCGTGGCTCGATTTCGAGTTCGACGCCAAGGACATCGTCAACGTGCGCATCGACCGCAAGCGCAAGCTGCCAGTCACCTCGCTGCTCTATGCGCTCGGCCTCAACGACGAGGAAATCCTCGACTATTTCTACGAAACCGTGACCTATGAGCGCGGCACCGGCGGCTGGAAGATCCCGTTCGTCGCCGAACAGTGGCGCGGCATGAAGCCGGCGTTCGACATCGTCGATGCCGCCACCGGCGAAGTCGCGTTCAAGGCGGGCGACAAGATCACCCCGCGCGCCGCCGCCAAGGCCGCCAAGGATGGCCTGGCCAGCCTGCTGATCCCGACCGAGGAAATCTTCGGCCGGTACAGCGCCTATGACCTGATCAACGAGCAGACCGGCGAAATCTATATCGAAGCGGGCGACGAGGTCACCGCCGAGAATCTGGAAAAGCTCGACAAGGCCGGAATCGACCAGCTGGTTCTGCTCGACATCGACCATGTCACCACAGGACCCTGGATCCGCAACACGATGAAGGCCGACAAGGCCGACAGCCGCGACATGGGTCTCGATGCGATCTATCGCGTCATGCGCCCCGGCGAGCCGCCGACGCGCGAAACCGCCGATGCGCTGTTCGAAGGCCTGTTCTTCGATCCCGAGCGCTATGACCTCTCGGCCGTGGGCCGCGTGAAGCTCAACATGCGTCTCGAGCTCGATTGCGAGGATACTGTCACCACATTGCGCCGCGAGGACATCCTGGCGGTCGTCAAGACGCTGGTCGATCTCAAGGACGGCAAGGGCGAAGTCGACGATATCGACAATCTCGGCAACCGCCGCGTCCGCTCGGTGGGCGAGCTGCTGGAAAACCAGTATCGCGTCGGCCTGCTGCGCATGGAGCGCGCGGTCAAGGAGCGCATGAGCTCGGTCGACGTGTCGACTGTCATGCCGAATGACCTGATCAACGCCAAGCCGGCGGTCGCTGCCGTTCGCGAATTCTTCGGCTCGTCGCAGCTGTCGCAGTTCATGGACCAGACCAACCCGCTCGCTGAAGTCACCCACAAGCGCCGCGTTTCGGCGCTTGGTCCGGGTGGTCTGACGCGCGAGCGGGCGGGCTTCGAAGTCCGCGACGTTCACCCGACCCACTATGGCCGTATCTGCCCGATCGAGACGCCCGAAGGCCCGAACATCGGTCTGATCAACTCGCTTGCCTCGTTCAGTCGCGTCAACAAGTACGGCTTCATCGAGACGCCGTACCGCAAGGTGATCGACGGCAAGGTGACCGACGAGGTCGTGTACCTCTCGGCCATGGAAGAGGCCAAGCACACGATCGCGCAGGCGAACGCAGAACTGAACGACGATGGCAGCTTTGCCGAGGACATCGTTTCGGCCCGCCAGGCCGGCGAATTCCTGATGGCGCCGCGCGACATCATCACGCTGATGGACGTGTCTCCCAAGCAGCTCGTCTCGGTCGCGGCATCGCTCATTCCGTTCCTGGAAAACGATGACGCCAACCGCGCGCTGATGGGATCGAACATGCAGCGTCAGGCCGTGCCGCTGGTGCGCGCCGAGGCGCCGTTCGTTGGCACCGGCATGGAAGAGACTGTGGCGCGCGATTCGGGCGCCGCGATCGCTGCCAAGCGCGCCGGTATCGTCGATCAGGTAGACGCGACCCGTATCGTGATCCGCGCCACCGGTTCGGTGGATTCGGGCAAGTCGGGCGTCGACATCTACACGCTGATGAAGTTCCAGCGCTCGAACCAGAATACCTGCATCAACCAGCGTCCGCTGGTGAAGGTGGGCGACGTGATCAACGAAGGCGACATCATCGCCGACGGCCCGTCGACCGATCTGGGTGAGCTGGCGCTGGGCCGCAACGCGCTCGTCGCGTTCATGCCCTGGAACGGCTACAACTATGAGGACTCGATCCTCATCAGCGAACGCATCGTGAAGGATGACGTGTTCACCTCGATCCATATCGAGGAGTTCGAGGTCATGGCACGCGATACCAAGCTGGGCCCCGAGGACATCACCCGCGATATTCCGAATGTCGGCGAGGAAGCGCTGCGCAACCTCGACGAGGCGGGCATCGTCTATATCGGCGCGGAAGTGCATCCGGGCGACATCCTGGTCGGCAAGATCACGCCTAAGGGCGAAAGCCCGATGACGCCGGAAGAAAAGCTGCTGCGCGCGATCTTCGGCGAAAAGGCGAGCGACGTGCGCGACACCTCGCTCCGTCTGTCGCCGGGCGTGTCGGGCACCGTGGTCGAGGTCCGCGTGTTCAACCGTCACGGCATCGACAAGGACGAGCGTGCGCTGGCGATCGAACGCGAGGAAATCGAGCGTCTGACCAAGGACCGCGAGGACGAGCGCGCCATTCTCAACCGTGCCACCTATAACCGTCTGCGCGAAATGCTGGTCGGTCAGGTCGCGTCGGCTGCGCCCAAGGGCGTGAAGAAGGGTGTGGCCATCGACGAGGCGCTGCTCGATGAGGTCGAGAAGCACTTGTGGTGGAAGTTCGCGGTCGAGGACGATGCGGTTCAGGCCGATCTCGAAGCGGTCAAGGCCCAGTATGACGAAGCCGTGACCCGCATCACCGAGAAGTTCGACGACCGCCGCGAGAAGCTGGAGCGCGGCGACGAGCTGGCGCCTGGCGTGCTAAAGATGGTCAAGGTGTTCGTCGCGGTGAAGCGCAAGCTGCAGCCGGGCGACAAGATGGCCGGACGTCACGGCAACAAGGGCATCATCAGCCGCATCCTGCCGATCGAGGACATGCCGTTCCTCGAAGACGGCACGCATGTCGATTTCGTGCTCAACCCGCTTGGTGTGCCGAGCCGCATGAACGTGGGGCAGATCTTCGAAACCCATCTGGGCTGGGCCGCGCGCGGTCTGGGCCAGCAGATCTCGAAGGCGCTCGACGAATGGCGCGAGGCCAATCCGAATCCGGAAGCCGGCCCGCCGCCCGATGCCGTGCGCGAGAAGCTGAAGTACGTTTACGGCCCCGAATATCATGCCGAGATCGACAGCCGTTCGGATGATGGCGTGGTCGAGCTGGCGGGCCTGCTGCGCAACGGCGTTCCGATGGGCACCCCGGTGTTCGACGGTGCGCGCGAGGCGGACGTGTCGCGGATGCTGGAGCGGGCGGGTCTCGATCCGTCGGGCCAGGTCGATCTGTACGACGGCCGTACCGGCGACAAGTTCGACCGCAAGGTGACCGTGGGCTATATCTACATGCTCAAGCTGCACCACCTGGTCGACGACAAGATCCACGCGCGTTCGATCGGCCCCTACAGCCTCGTCACCCAGCAGCCGCTGGGCGGCAAGGCCCAGTTCGGTGGACAGCGCTTCGGGGAAATGGAGGTCTGGGCGCTGCAGGCCTATGGCGCGGCCTATACGCTGCAGGAAATGCTGACGGTGAAGTCCGACGACGTGGTCGGCCGCACCAAGGTCTATGAGGCAATCGTCAAGGGTGACGACACGTTCGAGGCCGGTATCCCTGAAAGCTTCAACGTGCTGGTCAAGGAAATGCGCTCGCTGGGCCTGAACGTCGAGCTGAACTCGCTCGACGCGCTGCCCGATCCGGACGAAGGCCCGGACGCGCTGCCGGAAGCCGCGGAGTAAGATTGTCCCTCCCTCTCCCCTTCAGGGGAGAGGGCCGGGGAGAGGGGGAGTCACAGACTTCCCTCGGCGAAAGCCCCTCTCCCAACCCTCTCCCTGCGAAGGGGAGAGGGCTTAAATGGAGCAGAAAATGAACGAACTGACCAAATTCAACAATCCCGCCGTGAAGCCGGAAACCTTTGACGAGATCCAGATCGGCCTCGCTTCCCCCGAGCGTATCCGGTCTTGGTCCTTCGGCGAGATCAAGAAGCCCGAGACCATCAACTATCGCACGTTCAAGCCCGAGCGTGACGGCCTGTTCTGCGCGCGCATCTTCGGTCCTGTGAAGGATTACGAGTGCCTGTGCGGCAAGTACAAGCGCATGAAGTACAAGGGCATCGTCTGCGAAAAGTGCGGCGTGGAAGTGACCGTGACCAAGGTCCGTCGCGAGCGCATGGGCCATATCGAGCTTGCCGCGCCGGTCGCGCACATCTGGTTCCTTAAGTCGCTGCCCTCGCGCATCGGCCTGCTGCTCGACATGCAGCTCAAGCAGCTTGAGCGCGTGCTGTATTTCGAAAGCTATGTCGTGATCGAGCCGGGCCTGACCAGCCTGGAAAAATATCAGCTGCTCACCGAAGACGAGCTGCTCGATGCGCAGGACGAGTTCGGCGAGGATGCCTTCTCGGCCGGTATCGGTGCCGAAGCTGTGCGCCAGATGCTGATGGATCTGGACCTCGAGCAGGAGCGCGCCGACCTGCTGCAGGAGCTTGAGACGACCAAGTCGGAGCTCAAGCCCAAGAAGATCATCAAGCGTCTCAAGGTCGTGGAATCGTTCATCGATTCGGGCAATCGTCCCGAATGGATGATCCTGGAAGTCATCCCCGTGATCCCGCCCGAGCTGCGCCCGCTGGTGCCGCTCGACGGTGGCCGCTTCGCGACCTCGGACCTCAACGACCTGTATCGCCGCGTCATCAACCGCAACAACCGTCTCAAGCGGCTGATGGAACTGCGCGCGCCGGACATCATCGTGCGCAACGAAAAGCGCATGTTGCAGGAAGCCGTCGATGCGCTGTTCGACAATGGCCGTCGCGGCCGCATCATCACCGGTGCGAACAAGCGTCCCCTGAAGTCGCTGTCCGACATGCTCAAGGGCAAGCAGGGCCGCTTCCGTCAGAACCTGCTCGGCAAGCGCGTCGACTATTCGGGCCGTTCGGTCATCGTGACCGGTCCGGAACTCAAGCTGCACCAGTGCGGTCTGCCCAAGAAGATGGCGCTCGAGCTGTTCAAGCCGTTCATCTACGCGCGTCTCGACGCCAAGGGTCTGTCGATGACCCTGAAGCAGGCCAAGAAGTGGGTGGAGAAGGAGCGCAAGGAAGTCTGGGACATCCTGGACGAGGTCATCCGCGAACACCCGGTGATGCTCAACCGCGCACCGACGCTGCACCGTCTGGGCATCCAGGCGTTCGAACCCGTGCTGATCGAGGGCAAGGCGATCCAGCTGCACCCGCTGGTCTGCTCGGCCTTCAACGCCGACTTCGACGGTGACCAGATGGCCGTCCACGTTCCGCTTTCGCTGGAAGCCCAGCTGGAAGCGCGCGTGCTGATGATGTCGACCAACAACATCCTGTCGCCCGCCAACGGCAAGCCGATCATCGTGCCCTCGCAGGACATGGTGCTGGGCCTGTATTACCTTTCGATGGACCGCGAAGGCGAGCCGGGCGAAGGCATGCTGATGGCCGATATCGCCGAAGTGCATCAGGCGCTCGAAGTGGGTGCGGTCACGCTCCACTCGAAGGTCATCGCGCGCGTTCCGCAGACCGACGAACAGGGCAACCAGTATCTGAAGCGCTACCAGACGACGCCGGGCCGCATGCTCATCGGCGAATGTCTGCCCAAGAGCCACAAGGTGCCCTTCGATGTCGTCAACCGCCTTCTCACCAAGAAGGAAATCGGCGACGTCATCGACCAGGTCTATCGTCACACCGGCCAGAAGGACACCGTCCTGTTCGCCGACGCGATCATGGGCCTGGGCTTCCGTCACGCCTGCCGCGCCGGCATCTCGTTCGGCAAGGACGACATGATCATTCCGGACAGCAAGGAGCGTCTGGTTGATGAAACGCGCGCGCTGGTTGCCGATTATGAGCAGCAGTACCAGGATGGTCTGATCACCCAGCAGGAAAAGTACAACAAGGTGATCGACGCCTGGAGCCGTTGCGGTGACCAGGTTGCGAACGCCATGATGGAAGAGATCAAGGCGACGCCGAAGGACGAGCATGGCCGCGAAGCCCCGGTCAACTCGATCTATATGATGAGCCATTCGGGTGCGCGTGGTTCGCCAGCGCAGATGAAGCAGCTCGCGGGTATGCGCGGTCTGATGGCCAAGCCGTCGGGCGAGATCATCGAAACGCCGATCATCTCGAACTTCAAGGAAGGCCTGACCGTTCTGGAGTATTTCAACTCCACCCACGGCGCGCGCAAGGGTCTGGCGGATACGGCGCTCAAGACGGCGAACTCGGGTTACCTGACCCGCCGTCTGGTCGACGTGTCGCAGGATTGCGTCATCGTGCAGGAAGACTGCGGCACCGAACGGGCGCTGGAAATGCGTGCGATCGTGCAGGGTGGCTCGGTCATCGCCTCGCTCGGCGAGCGCATCCTGGGCCGTACCCTTGCCGAGGATATCGTCGACGCGAAGTCCGGCGATGTCGTCGTTGCCAAGGACACGCTGCTCGACGAAGCCGCCGTGGCATCGATCGAGGCTCTGGGCATCCAGGCAGCGCGCATCCGTTCGCCGCTGATCTGCGAAGCGACCCAGGGCGTGTGCGGCAAGTGCTATGGCCGTGACCTGGCGCGTGGTACTCCGGTGAACATCGGCGAGGCTGTCGGCGTCATCGCCGCGCAGTCGATCGGTGAACCGGGTACCCAGCTCACCATGCGTACCTTCCATATCGGCGGTGCGGCGCAGCTCAACGAGCAGTCGAACCTCGAAGCGGTGGCCGATGGCACGCTGCAGTACCGGGATATCCCGACCATCGTGAACAAGCGCGGCCAGCGCCTGTCGCTCGCCCGTAATGGCGAAATCGCGATCGTCGACAAGGAAGGCCGCGAGCGTGCGGTCCACCGTATCCCGTACGGCACGGTGCTGCTGGTCGACGACAATGGCGAGGTGAACATCGGCGATCGGATTGCCGAATGGGATCCGTTCACCATGCCGGTGATCACCGATACCAGCGGTGTCGTGAAGTATCAGGACCTGATCGACGGCAAGACGCTGGTCGAGCAGACCGACGATGCCACCGGTATCGCGCAGCGCG
>Ga0233424_10000362_pt1 | contig 60503 bp, 39 predicted proteins | sample Watercolumn_Towu_FD_181011 | JGI IMG/M metagenome (GOLD analysis project Ga0233424, IMG submission 181011) | Freshwater microbial communities from Lake Towuti, South Sulawesi, Indonesia - Watercolumn_Towuti2014_125_MG | ecosystem: Environmental > Aquatic > Freshwater > Lake | place: Indonesia... | reverse complement strand
GCGCTACGGGCTGTCCGGGCCTGCGCCGCGGCGCCGGTATGAGATCTCGATCTCCGGCTGGTCACAGCCTGACCGTTCGGCGCCGGGCAACACCGCAATCTATCCTTCCTATCCCGACAATCCCTTTGTGATCGCATTGGAGAATCCAATTTCCACGTTTTCACTCGATGTCGATACAGCGTCGTACGCGAACATTCGGCGATTTCTCAATCAAAGCCAGTTGCCGCCGAAGGATGCGGTCCGGATCGAGGAGATGATCAACTACTTCAGCTACTCCTATCCCGCACCCAAGGGCAGCGAGCCGTTCGCGGTCAGTTTGGAAACCGCGAGTTGCCCTTGGAACGCTGAAAACCGGCTGATCTCCGTCGGCTTGAAAGCGCGCGGACTGACTGCGGGCAAGCGGCCGCCCAGCAATCTGGTTTTCCTGATCGACGTGTCGGGATCGATGAAACCGCCAGAACGTCTTCCGCTGCTCAAGCAAGCGCTCCGGCTGTTGACCAAGAGGTTGTCGGAGCAAGATCGCGTTGCCATCGTCGTCTATGCCAGCCACTCCGGCGTCGCACTGCCATCCACGTCCGGAACGGAGAAAGAGCAAATCCTGGCCGTGATCGACCGGCTCGAAGCCGGCGGCTCAACCAATGGCGGCGAAGGCATTCAACAAGCCTACGCCATCGCCGCGAGCCGATTCATCCAGGGCGGCGTCAATCGGGTCATTCTCTGCACGGACGGCGATTTTAATGTCGGGATCACAGACCCGACGGCGCTGGTGCATCTGATTCAGGAGAAAGCGCGGAGCGGAGTTTTCCTGAGCGCTCTGGGCGTCGGCACGGACAACTACAAGGACGCGCTGCTGCAGAATCTCGCGGACAAAGGCAACGGAAATTATCATTACATCGATTCCATTGAAGAAGCCCAGAAGGTGTTGCTGGACCAGATGAACAGCACGCTTGTGGCGGTCGCCAAGGACGTGAAAGTCCACATCGAGTTCAATCCGGCGCGCGTCAGCCAGTATCGCTTGATTGGCTACGAGAAACGGATGTTGCGGACGGAGGATTTCAACAACGACGCCCAGGACGCCGGTGAGGTCGGCGCCGGCCACACGGTGACAGCGCTCTATGAAGTGGCGCCGGCAAGTGCTTCCGACCTTCGCCTGGCTGGCGACAATTTGAAGTATCAGCCGGGACAGCGATTTCAGATCCGTGTGGCCAACACTGACCGCGAACTGTTGACCTTGAAGCTGCGCTACAAAAGACCCGAAGCGAGCGAGAGCCAATTGCTCGAATTCACGGCGACGGACAGCGGGATCAGCTTTGGCCAGGCTTCGCCCGACTTCAAATTCTCCGCCGCGGTGGCGGGCTTTGCTCTGATTCTTAAGGATTCAAGCTACAAGGGCACGGCGAATTTCGACGGCGTCCTGGAATTGGCCCAGGAGGGGAAAGGCGCGGACGAAGAGGGTTACCGCGCCGAGTTCATCAACCTTGTGAAGAAGGCCAAAGCGCTGGCGGGCCCGAATCGCGATCCTGAATTCTCAGGACGCGTCGAAACGGGGCCGGCTCCGTTAAGGCCGACGCGCGACGCGACACCGTCCACTGAGGCTGGAAACTGGATTCGACGGGGAATGACCGAGCACGCCCCGGCTAAACCGCCTGCTCCGCCTTCTCAGACGGCTCGCAATCCCAGGCTGCCTGTCCCGCTGACGCGCCAACCAGTGGCTTTTGTGGCAGGGAATCCGAGCCGGCCGGGAGATACCGACCGATTTGCCGTGGTAAGCGCGAATGGCGAAACCCAGGATGTAGCGCGATCAGACAAACTCGTGGTCAACCTCTCTGGAACCTCCGCCACTCGGTTTGCCGTGGCCAGGATTTCGGTGCTTGGAGATCACCCGGAGCTGATCAAGCGGATGAACTGGCACCGGGAGCGCTTGCTGGACGTCGCGGTGGGCGCGCTCTCGATCCTGACTTTGAACGATGTGGAGCAGCCCGGTTTTCGGAATCTCCTGCGCCAGCAGTTGCTGTCGCTTTTCAACGACGTGCTGGGCCGAGGCACGGTTCAAGAAGTGATCATCACGGAATTCATCGTGCAATGAACCCGCCGTTGAAACGCGGAAATGGGCTGCAACCCGAAGAATTCCGTTGAGGCAGGCTAGATGGCGTTCTCTCTTGCGGCGGCTGAGATTACCGCTGAACCCGAGCGCCACCACCGGCCATGAGCTTTTCCACCTCGGCCAGCGTCGCCATCGAGGTATCGCCGGGAGTGGTCATCGCCAACGCGCCGTGCGCTGCGCCATACTCCACGGCCTTTTGCGGATCGCCCGTGGTGATGAATCCGTAGATGAGGCCAGAGGCGAAACTGTCCCCGCCTCCGACGCGATCCAGAATTTCGAGATCGGGCCGGTTCGCCGCTGCGTAAAACTTTCCGCCCGCCCAACAGATCGCGCCCCAGTCATTGCGCGTGGCGGATTTGACGGCCCGCAGCGTTGTGGCGGTCGCTTTGAAATTTGGGAACTCCCGCACGGCCTTTTCGATCATCTTTTTGAACGCCGTGACGTCGATGGTGGAAATGTTCTCGTCCACGCCTTCCACCTCGAATCCGAGACAGGCGGTGAAATCCTCCTCGTTTCCGATCATGACATCGACGTGCCGGGCGATGCGGCGATTGACCTCTTGCGCCTTCTTGTGCCCGCCGATTGATTTCCAAAGGGAAGGCCGATAATTCAGGTCGTAAGAGACCAGGGTCCTGTGCTTCTGGGCGGCCTGGACGGCTTCCTCGACCAAGGCTGCGGTCGTCTCCGACAGCGCCGCAAAAATCCCGCCCGTGTGAAACCAGCGCACGCCCTGTTTGCCGAAGATATCCTCCCAGTTGAAATCGCCTGGCTTGAGTTGCGACGCAGCGGTGTTGCCGCGATCCGGGACGCCTACGGCTCCCCGGATGCCGAAGCCGCGCTCGGTGAAATTGAGCCCGTTGCGCACGGCGCGCCCGACTCCGTCGTAGCTCCGCCACTTGACGAACGCCGGATCAACGCCCCCTTGAAGAATAAAATCCTCGATCAGCCGCCCCACTTCATTTTCGGCGAAGGCCGTGCAGACAGCCGTGCGCATGCCGAAGCAACGGCGCAGGCCGCGGGCCACGTTATACTCACCGCCGCCCTCCCAAGCTTTGAATTCGCGGGCGGTGCGCACTCGGCCTTCGCCCGGATCGAGCCGGAGCATGATTTCTCCGAGCGCGAGCATGTCGTATTTGCAGGAAGCAGAAGTTTTGATGTCGAGAATCGCCATGGACGGTTTATTAGATCGCGAATCCCAGAAAGCAAATCAAATCATCAAAACCTCACCCGGGTATCTGTTTAGCGTGGCTTCAAGATTCCTGTGCTCCGATCCCTCCTCACGACCCTTTCCCCTCACCCTCCCCCTCTCCCCAAGGAGAGGGGATTCAGTCCTCCGCACGGATGAAATCGGATGCGTTCCGAGTCCACAACCGCAGCCATTGATTCTCCCTCTCCCCGAGGGAGAGGGCCGGGGTGGAAAGGCGCTTTCAAAGGAACGGAGCGACTCCAACTGCGTTAAACAGATACTCGAGCGGTGCGTTTCGGCGAAACTCGATCTTCGCGCCGAATCGGAGTTCGGCGCTCCGGTGCCGCTTATTGGAAGAATTCCAGATGCGGTTCGTTATCCGTGTGCCACTTTCTGAGCAACTGCGGATTCAGATCGAACAGAAGGCGTTTGTAGTTTCCGCTTTCGACGTGGCCATCGGCCAGGACAAGGTTCATCTGGCTGCGGTGACGGGCCTGGGCTTCTTTCTCGCCGGGCATCTCCCATTTGCCGGGGTCGAGGCTCGAATAGAGGCGGCGTGACAGCAAGTCCAGTCCTACCATGGCCCGGCGGTCTTTTTGCGACCAGGTCGAGAACGAATCGCCAGAAAGAATCAGATCGCTCGGAACCTTAACCTCTTTCTCACCGACGGGAGCGAGAGTGATGGAAATCGAGGAGACGTACTTGCCCCCGGGGCCGAACTGGAACGTCTCGGAGAGGTTCGCCGTGCCGACATTGTAGCCATAGCTCCCGATGGAGTGATAAACGATCCCGTTCGTAGGCCGGCCGTCCAGGAGAGGCCCTTTGTAGCCTGGGCAGGCATACAGGGAATTTGACCAGCCTTGTTGCGTGTAGGGATGCAGGTCCTCGTACCACTTTGATCCCCTGGGAGATTCCGGAAGCGAAATGGGAGTGCCGACCATGGGGTAGAAACCATTGTCTTCGACGAAGAGATGAAGGGCAAAACCAAGCTGCCGGAGGTTGCTCTTGCATCGGGCGGAATGGGCGCTGGCTTTGGCGCCGCTGAGGGCGGGGAGCAGCAAGCCCGCCAGGATGGCGATGATTCCAATGACGACAAGCAACTCGATCAACGTGAAGGCGCGTCGAGCGCAAGCGCTTGCCGTTGGTGGTCTCAGCATCATTGGACGATTTTTGACTGGGGCCCGTGGAACTCGAACTGCACGCGTCCAAACCGTCTTTCAGCAATTCCCCTGACTCATTGGACTCGAACAGCCATCTTTTATTCTGCTAATCGCGGTCGAACCAACATTCAAGAGCAAATTTTAGCACGTCTCGTGCCGGAGAGAAAGGAAGCTCTCCTGAGAAATGCAAGCGGAAGCCCTACTGCCGTTTGAGCAAATTCTGGAAGTTCGCATCCGCCCGCAGAGTTGCAAACCGCGGGTCTGCTCCGGCCTCCCCGCGCAAATCACGCGCCGTCGCCTGCGTCGAGAGGCGTTGTTGGCTGAGCTGAATGGCGGTTTGCAGTGCGTGAATGGCTTCCGCCGATTTGCCCAAAGCGGCTTGGACCCCCGCCAGATCGTACCAGGTCTCCGGGTGCGTGGGGACGACGAGGACCAACTTTTGCAGAGTGACTTCCAATTTCGCCGGGGTCTGCAACTGATTGTAAACCTGCGCGGCTCGAAGAAGCGTGGCGCCGTCCGCGTCGGGTCGCGCGACGAGTTGATCCGCCAGATTCGTTGCGGCGTTGGTTTGCTGCGTCATCAAGTAAAGGTAAATCAACTGAAATCCAAGTTCGGTGTTGTTGGTCGCGGCCTGGTATTGTTGTTCGAGAGCCGGTTGGAGCCCCTTGAGTTTTTGCACGACCACGTCCAACTGCGGCCTTTTGCCCAGTTGGGCGTAGGATTGCGCGATCTGTAACAGCGTCCCGGCATCGGCCTGCGGCTGGGCGCTCATCTGGTCGAGGATCGGGACCGCGGCGTCTCCGCGCTGGAGCTGGATGTAGGCCGAGGCCAGTTGGAGGCCGAGCGCGAAGTTGGTGGGGTTGGATTGGTACTGTTGTTCGAGCGCGGCGAACTGGTTTTGCGCCTGTGGGAGTTGCGCTTGGGACCCTCCGATGTTGCGGAGGTTGTTGACGTAGCTCTGAAACACCGGGTTGCTCGGATCGAATTTCAAGCTCGTCTCGGCGATCAGCAGCGCTTCCTGCGACCTGCCCTGGAGAATCAGCAGGTTGACGTACTTGTAGAGCGCCTCCGGGCTGAGCGGACAAAACGCGTAGGATTGTTTGAGCGCGAACTCGGCTTCTTTCATCAGCCGTTGCTGCTCCGCCGGCGTTTTGGGCCGATACGCGTCCGGACACTCGTAGCTGAGCCGCCAGCCGTAAATCCATCCGATTGCGCTGCGCAGTTTCGAAAAGGCCTTTTGGGCGAAATCATCGCGAATGAATCGCCGGTCGCCTTTGAATCCCGTGAAGTCGTGGCGCAGGTAAACGCGTTCGGCAAACTCGCAAATCTCTTTGATGCTCGTATCGTAAGTGATCCAGTTCCCGATCAGGCGCTCCGAGTACTGGGTCCAGAACGCGTGGTCCTTGTCGATCATCTCCTGGGTAACCTCCGGGACCGTGTTGCGGTTGATCTTCATGATGATCCCGTAAGGCGTCAGATGCGGGAACATCCAGTCGAGCGGAAAACTTTCCTCGATGTAGAATTCGTTGGTGGGATTCTTGTCGAAGATGACCTTAGCCAGGAGCGCATTGATGGACATGACCGCAACTTGGCCGCTGACTTGCACGCGCCCATCCTTTGTGAACGCGACTCCTTCGCCGGGTTTGAGCTGCTTGGGTTCGTTAGGAAATTGCGAATCGTGCTGGAGGCGGCGCGCCGCGTCGTTCAGATAGTCATGGAAGGCCTGCTGCGAGTCTTCGTTCGAGGGGGTTTTGATTTCAGGGGGAGGATAAACGCCGTCGTCGCGGCGACGCTTTTCGATTCGCTCGCCCAGACCGGTGAAAAAACGGTCGAGTGGCAACAGGGCGCGGGCCAGGAGATTGGTTCGCCCAAGCTCGCGTTCCTTGTCGGTGCGGAACAGTTCGGAGAAAAAGTACGGATCGGATTGCGCGCTGCGATTGTAGTGGGCGCGGATGTAATCGAGATAAGTTTTGTCCGCGAGCGCGTTCTGGGTGATCAGATAAACGTCGCGGCGATCGAATTTGGGATCGTGCGGCTTGTATTTCGCGTCCAGGAAACTTTCGCAGAAAATCATGTAGGTCGGGTTGAACCGGCCCGGATCGGTCCCGCCGTACAGAATCGTGTTGCGCGGCATCTCCGGATAAATGCCAAACGGCGGCGTGAACATATCGTGCCCGAACCAGTAGCCGAACAAGTGGCCGCGTTGTTCGTTGTCCGCCCAGTTCGAAAGGATCGAGCGAACGGGACTCAGCGCCAGCAATGCAAGCAACAGCGGCAAGAAGGCGCGTTCCCGGCACAGCAAAATGACCAACGTAAACACCACGGCAATCCCCAGTCCGAGCGTGGCCGCGGCCTGGGTGAGCGGAAATTGCGTCCGCGAGAAGGTCTCGAACAGACTGTACAGCTCGATGCCCGACGCCGCGGCGGCGCTCCACAAGATGATGGAACGGTACAGCCCGTATTCCGTGGCCAGCACGCCCGCCAGCAGCGTAATGCCGTAGCCAATCGCCATGGCGATGACGATGTGCGAGAAGGTGAAGAAAACGCGGGCTTGCGTGCGGCTCTGCAAATCGGTGTTGGGATTTAGCAGGACCAACAACAGAAAGGCGAGGCACACAAAAACTCCTGACAAACCTACGATCCAGGCGCGCTCCCGCTTTGGGAACCGTTTGTAGAACAAGAACGGAAGCAAGCCCATCAACAGATTAACCCGGCCAAATTCACTGACCGCGCCATCGGTAAAAACGTACCAGACCTGGTCGGCGAAGCGAGTCAGACTGCTGGTCGGGTTGGTCTGTTCGTACTGCCCGCGCGTCAGGGCGTGGACGAATCCTTCGACTGTTCGGGGATAGCCCCAGTTCAAAGGTGGATTCGTCATCGACGCGATCGGCATGTAGAAGTAGAAAGACGCGCCAAGAATCCACACCCCCAGCGACAACAACACGGGTTTCCACTCGGTCGCCAGGCGCCCGGTCTTCATGGTCAGGAACGCCGCGATTGCGATGGATTTTAATCCGACGAAATTGTAAATGATGAATAAGGGCAGGTTGGCGTCGAACGCAGTGAGCTTGCCGCTTCCCTTCAGGATCAGGCCCAGGACGTACACAATGCCGTTTCCGAGAAACATGTCGCGTCCCAGTTCCGGCCGGACCATGAGAATGAGAAGTTCCAAACCCATTGCCGCCACGATGAGCGTTTGGTGATTGGTGAAACAGATTCCGAACCAGAAGAACGCCCAGTAGAGGTAGCGGAGTTGGTGAGGCGCATAGACCCACCGGAACAAACAGCACAACACACCCATGAACGACAGCATGCTCAGTGTGTACACTTCGACGATGACGGCCTGGCTCCAAACGAAACCGTTGAAACCCAGGAGCGTCCCGGCCACGAAGCCTGACACCAGGCAAATCGTGCTTTCCCAGTTCGCCGCGATTCCTTTGAGTTCCGCCACGCCTTCGAGCATCATGCTGCTCCCGCGCGACACCATCAAAGCCAGCAAGCCGCACGCAAAAGCGCCCGCCACCGCCGATGACAGAGCAACGCGCCAGGCGATATTCGAGTGCGGGATGTGCGTGAAAAGCCAGGTGTACAGCGTCCACACCGGATAACCGGGAGGGTGGGGCACGCCCGCGTAATAAGAACCGACCGCCAGTTCTCCAGCATCTTCGAGCGTCAGGTCCGGCGCCAGCGTGAGCCAGTAACCGGTCATGACCAGAAGCGTTGTCAACGCAAACGTGATCCAGTCAATCCGGCGAAATAACGGCGGCAGTTTCGCCGGGATACGGATGACGGAGGGCGCTTTCGGGGGCGGGGGAGGAGCCGGACTGGAGGGCGGTGCGGATTTCGCCGGGTCTTTCGCCGGATTCAGTTTGTCCATGCTAAAACAACGGCAGTTCTGGGCGGTTTGAAAAAGCGTCCTCGAACGCTCCCCTTCCCCTCACCCTGTCCCTCTCCCTCGGGGAGAGGGAACAAGGCATCCCGCTCTTGGGCGTAACAGGTGCGGTGGGCAACTCCAGACGCGGCGTTCGACCCACCCCCTCCCCAAAGGAGATGGCTAGGGTGAGGGGAGGCGCCACCTCTCTACACCCACATTGGCGGCTAGCGGGATCAGGGAGCTGCCACGGGCCCTGTATGAAACGCGTTGTCACTTTAGTAGATTGGTCACCGTTTTCGCTAACGGAGCGAATTCGTGTTATGAGCCGAAAAAGGGGCAACACTTGAAGGCAAACCCTGGCCGTTTGTCCATTCAAAAGTATCTGCGCCGACTGCGTTTTGGCGGCTGTGAAATCCCGCCGTGACGTAAGCGGCGTAGGTTCGCTGGGTGGCCAGCACCGCCAGCAAGTTGTTCGTGTTCGCAGCGGTCAGATTCGCTCCCTCGCGGTCTCTGGGATTGAATACCCCCGCCAGAACAAGCAGGCAGCCCAGCACCGGCGCCAGCCATCGCCAGCTTCCGATCAGATCGGTGCCCGCGTCCGGGCTTGGCGATCCTGGCTTCAATGTAGCGCAGACTTGCAGTCTGCTGTATCGCCGATTTGCAATCGGCAGTGCGTCGGAAATTCTCAGCGCGCCGCGAACTGCCGAAGCCCAGCAGGATGCAATCCTGCGAAACAGCAGATTACAAATCTGCGCTACACGGAACCCAGCGGCAGCAGCTCCCATTCTCTTTGGGGCTGGAACCGGGTTCGGGAAAAGTTTTCGCCTAAGCGCTTTTGACGGGGGACGCGGGGTCCAGGAGCGCAAGGGATTCACCCAAGGATTCGAATCGTTCATAATCTCCTCCGCGCAAGTGCGCAGTTAACTTTTGCAGGCCGTATCGATAGCGGCCCGCCGCCGTGTTCAGCGAGAGGTCCAGCAACTCGCCGATGTGTTCAAAGGTGTATTGATGCCAGATTTTCAGGACGATCACTTCGCGCTGCTCGGCCGGAAGACGGGCCAGGCAGCGCATGGCGGCGCTCTCGGCAGGGGTCTCGTCCTCGGAACGCTCGAACCACCGCGTGGATTCCAATTCCCGCGTCAAACGGCGCCAGAGGCTTCGTTTGTAATTGAGCGCCCGGTTTCGGAAGCTTCTCAAACAGTAATGATCCGGCTTTTGGGGCGGCGCGATCCGCTTCATCAGAGCCAAAAACGTTTCCTGCAAAACATCCTCGGCCTCGCCATGGCTCAAACCGAGCGCGCGGCCATAAAGGATCAATTCGCGCGCCTTCGCGTCATAAAGCCGCTCGCACCAGGCCAAATCGTTCTGACTTGTGTCGCTCACGTGTTCAAACAATAGACACTGACCGGGGGAAATTTGTATGAAAAACCCGCTGCCGACCAGAGAGAAAGGCACGAGCGCCAAAAGTGAATCGTAAGCGAGAATGAGCGCCTCCAGTTCTGCGTTCATCCAGGGAAGAGTTCCTTCAAAAGTCGTTCGGTCTCCTCTTCCGAAAACGAGGGATCATGAAAGACCGTGTAGGCATCCTTCAACAACTGAAGGCGAAGGCAAACAGCCGGGTCTTCGATCAGAGAATTGAGGAAAAGGCCGGTCTGGATGGCCAGCGCCAAAGCCGCTTTGTGGCTCTCCAGTTCGGCAGGCGTAGGATCGTGAACCAGATAATGAGTTCGGTGAAGATTCAGCAGGGCATCGATCTGTTCAAGCCACCGAGTTGCGAAACGTTTGGGCGATTGCTCTGTTTGCGCTCCCGCACCGATGAGTTCGGTAATGCTCATGATCGCATCCTGGCGGAATCACGAATCCTAGACCCTCTTTGCTGGAAAAGAATCGGTGAGAGAAGACCGCGCCTACCTTAGCTTAGCTCAGTCTCAGGCGGGTTAGTTCCGGATCGCGGCTACCTGTCCAGCCGCTTTTCTGACGCGCAAGAGAACCGGCAGCGACGTTTGGCGTCCCGCCTGATTTTCAATCGCAAAACACAGGCGATCCATTTCGGGAACCCACTTCGCCGCCGTGAGGAAGATTTGCCGCTCGTTTTGATCCTTGGGAATCAACACGCAGTTCAACCCGATGTTATCGACGATCACGCCGTGGGGAAGGTTATCGACGGCAAAGGTAACGAGGTCCTGATGGCCGTTGCGCTTGATCTTCAGCAGGGCCGGCACCGTCTGCCCCGGCGCGATCGTGATCTCAAGCGCCCGGGAGGCATTGGCCCAATTCTGATCGTCGCCTGCGCCCGATTCCTTCCGGGCCGCTTTTGCGCTGGCAAGGTCGGGCTCAAGGCGAACCCACAGCTTGGGTTTTTCACCGAGTTTGATGCGCCCGAAGTTGCCGACATTCTTCGTCACGGCCTGGCCGTTGATCATGGCGGACGCTTTGACCACGACGTTCGTAGTATCCGCTTCACTCGGCTGCGCCGCGTCCAGTGCGGCGTTAAGGGTGCCCTTGGCTTCGCTGAGTCCGGCCTGAATCACGAGCGGAGTCGAGACGCTGAAGCCTTGCGGAACTCCGCTGATATCGATTTTTACTTCGCCGTCGAAACCGTCGATCCGCTCCACGCTGATGGTGAAGGCCTGTCCGCTCCCGGCGTTGATCGCGGGGTTGGTCCCGCTGAGAGAAACTTTGAAGTCCGGCCGGGGCTCGCGCACGACCAACCGATAGACTAACCGGTCCCCGTCAAAACCGCGCGTGTCTGTGACGCGAATGAGATATGCCCCATCGGATGGCGCCGTGAAATAAAGCCTGGAATCAGGCCCGAGCTTGCGCTCGCTGTCGTCGTCATTGACGTAATGCAGCGGGAAGATTGGCAAGCCGTTAGCAACAAGCTTCGCGCCCGGCGGATGCGGTTCGACGATGTAGCAGGGTTCTTCGTTCGCGTGCGCGGTGGCGCTGGTGTCGAAATAATTCCGGCGCTTCCCTGCGGACGTGTAGAAAAGGAAACCTGAATCGGGCCCTTGTGGGGCACGGAACAGTTTCACAACTTCGCCTTGGAGATAGAGATACTGGTTGAGTTCCATTTCCTCCCAGTTCTCCACGCGGCAGTCCGGTGAATTGGAATCGATGCCCCGGAATGTCACCGCTGAGTTTCGAACCGCCTGCAGGACCAGCCGCTCCACCGGCCGGCCATCGGCGTGGAGCACTTCGATTTTGGTATCGACCGGGGACCCGCGTTGGGCAGCGGACGTTTCGATGATCCAACGCTTACCGGCCTTGGACTCAAATCGGAACAGATCGAAATCTGAACTCGGGCTCGCGAGATCGTTCGGCGACGATCCAGAAGGCGACTGGCTCCAAATGCGACCGGCAATCGACGCGGGAGCTTCGATTCGGGTGGCGTTCTGCGGGCGATCATTGGGTTCCGCTTCTGCAAATTCCCGGCCGTCGCTGACCAGTAGCTTGAATTCGCGTCGGGCTCGAAACCTGTCGGAATCCAACGGCAATGGCATTTCCCCAGGTTTTCCGGCTTTGACTTTGATTTTTCGTTCCTCGGGCAGATTGTAGCCAATCAATTCGACTTCGGTCTCGGCATTCGCGGACACGCTCAAGGGATAACATGCCACGACGTACGCAAGCTCGCCCACAGACAGGCGATAAAAGTGATCGGCTGAGGCGCCCAATAGCAGTTCGCTAACGCGAATGGAGTACCGGCCGGCGGCACTCGGCGTGTGAACCAAAAACGGTTCGCTGCTCCCGTCGAATCCGCTGTTCGCGGCCAAAGCCTTTCCCGATTCGTCAAAGAGCGTCAGGACCGCATCGGCCTTCGACCCCAGCCGCTTGGCGGCGACGTCGAATACGATCGTCTGGCCGGCCTGGGCCTCGAAAGGAATCTCGTCGGCGTCACCCGGCTTCTCGTGCGCGCCCCAGATGGACACGGGCAGTTGCAGAGGTTTTGCAGTCAGGGCTGGCGGAGGCTCGCCCAGGACAACTTGCGGCAGATCGTCCACGTGCAGTTGAATCTTGCCGCTTTCTCCAGCGTTGCTGGCCACGGAGAATTCGTAGGCGCCGCGTGTGAGTTCAGCCGAAGCCGTGATCACCGCCCAGGCTTCGGTCGATTTTTGTGCCTCGGCTTCGATGAAGCGCCCCGCCAGTTTCGGATTGGCGAATTTGAGTTCCTGAAGGCCAACCAGGTTCGCACCGGTCAACTTGATTTTCGTTTCCACGCCGCGCTGGAGGCCTCGCGGTTCAACTCGCGCCAACTGCGGCTTTGGCGGCGGGAGCACGTGGCCGGATGAGGTGTCGTAGATTTGCAGGGTTCCGTCCAGCCGTCCCGCCACAAGAGCCTTGTTGTCGAGGGCGAAGGTGAGCGCGGAAGCCCAATCAGGCTGCGTTTCCAGCCGGTGCTTTTCCGTCACGTCGGACGCGTTCCAAATCTTGACGGTCCGGTCGTCGGCGGATGAAGCCAGCGATTTGCCGTCGGAGGAGAAGACGATCCTGAGAATCGCGCTTTCGTGGGCAAAGCGGGATTCGAGCAGGGGATTGGTCGTTTCGGCGGCGGCCTCGCTGATTTCCCAGATCCGAATCCGGTTATCGACGCCCCCTGCCGCGAGCTGTTTGCCATCCGGACTAAAAGCAACCGTGTGCAGTTCCTTGAGCGACTGGGAAAGGGTGTCGCGGCGCTCGCCCGTCGCCACATCCCAGAGCTTCACCGTGCGGTCCGCGCTGGCGCTGGCCAGAATCTTTCCGTCCTTACGAAACGAAAGATCAAAGATCGCGCCGTTATGGCCGGAGAGAATCCGAAGCTCCTTGCCGGTTTCAGATTCCCACAATTTGATTTTTTGGTCGTAACTGCCGGTCGCCAGAGTCTTCCCATCTGGAGAGAGCGCCAGGGAGTAAAGCGCATCGCGATGGCCTTCGAGGGTCCGGATCAGCGTTCCGTCCGTGACGTTCCATTGACGGACTTCCCCGAACAAAGCAGGCTCTCCGGCGGCGGCAAACAAGCGTTGGCCATCAGGAGAAAAGACGAGCGCATTGACGCTGCCCCGGTGGCCCGCCAACTTGCGCACGACACTGCGATGTTCCGCGGAAATCAGCTCCACCTCGCCGTAGCGTCCGACGGCGATGAGTTTGGCGCCCGGCGCGTAAGCCAGCGCTTTGATGGAGCGGCGCGGTGGAACGGTCGGCGTGATTTTCGGCACGCGGAGTTCGCGCACCAGGGACTTGCCTCCCACCGGGCCAATGGCCCCGGCGTCGATCCAGGCTTTGATCAGTGTGATCTCGGACGCTTCAACTTTCTTCCGTTTCCCTGGCGGCATGATTTTCCTTTTGCCGTCCTTCTCGAAGGCGCCTTCGATCATTTTCACGAGGAGGCTTTCAGAACTCTTCCCCGGCACGATAACCGGTCCGCTCTCGCCGCCTTTCATCAAGTCCGCATGCGATTCCATGAGCAGTTTGGCTTCGGGATCGGGAGCTGCGTGGCAGTCAAGGCAATGCCTTGCCAGGATGGTCTCCACGGCGTCGTAGTCCTTGGCTGCCGCAGGCTCGGCGGCTTGTGGTTGGCTCGAAGTCGCAGCTAGGACGATCATCCAGATCCAAAACGAGCGGTGTAACCGGGTGCGTCGGCGCGTAGTCATGGTGACTTCTCGATTACCACAAATTTGCTCACAATGAAAGGAAATCACGGCTGTCGGTGATTTCGTGTTGAGCGAGAACCTGGGCTATCTGGCGACCGATGAACGCGCCAGCGCTTGGAGAACAGACTCCAGGCGCAATCCGATCAGGTGCCCCCTCTGCTGAATGAGCAATGTGGCTTCCAAAGCAGTCCAATTCGTGGCTTACTCCGCCGAAAGTGTGGCCGATCATCCATCGTGAATTGTTGAGCGAGTCGCGGCGCGCCGCCCTCTACACGCTGCGTCTGCTGGCTGGATCGGCTCTGACCGCCTGGCTCGCGCTCAATTGGCTCGTCGCGTCCGGAAGCGCCGCCGCCGTGGGGACGGTCGTTTTCCAGGAGTTGAGCTACGCGATTTACCTCGCCATCTGGATCGGCGCCCCCTTTTTGACGGCGGATTGTCTGAGCCGCGAGAAGCGGGAAGGAACTCTGGGACTGCTGTTCCTGACGCCGTTGAAGGCGTTGGAAATCGTGCTTGGCAAAAGCCTGGTTCACGGCGTGCGCGCTTGGAGTTTCCTGTTCGCGGCGGCACCGATCATGGCGGTGCCCCACCTGATGGGCGGGGTGTCGATGAATTCGATTCTCTCCGTGTTGGCAAGCTGCCTCGGCGCTTTGGCGCTGGCCATGGGGGCCGGGCTTCTGCCTTCGGCCAACGCGCGGCAGAGACGATGGGTGTTCGTGCAGACGGTGATTTGGACCGTGTTGTTCGGGGCGGTTCACGCTCACCTGGCGCGACCGGCTCTGGCGCTGGCGATGCCTCCGCCCGTCGCGCTTCCGGTCGCCGCGTTCCTCGGCCCGTCCGTTCCTCGGCTACCGTCCGGACTCGCGATTGGTTTTGGGGCCTCGCCTCCGAGCGCCATCACGGTTGCCTCTGGATGCGGGCTTGTGCTGGTGCTGATCGTGTTGGCCGCAGCGGGCCGGATTCGTTCGGAATGGCAGGACAAACCGCTTTCCCGGCGGCAACTCTGGTGGTTGCGCACTTTTTGTTCGCCGCGGTTTTGGCGGTCCTTGTTCAAATCGGCCATGCGCCGGGAGCTCAATCGGAATCCGATCACCTGGCTGCAATATTGCTCGACGTGGGATCGGGTGGCGAAACTGGTTTGGTGCGGCCTGGCCTTGATGATCGACACGCATTTGATCACCAACCTGCATCGAGGGCCGCGCGATGTGCTGGGACTGGAAGCGCTGTTCGCCCTGGCGCTCGCTTATATCGCGGCGACGAGTTTCCGAAGGGAACGGCAAAACGGCGCCTTCGAACTGATCCTGGTCAGCCCCATTGCCAGGGAAGAAATCATCGTCGGACGTTTGCGCGCGGTCCGGGGACAGTTCCTTCCCGCGGCCGTGACGCTGATCATCCCATGGCCGTTGCTGGCGACGCTGTATGGAAATGAACAGTTCCTGCGAATGGCGATTGTCCACTGCGGTTTCATTTTGGCGACCTATTGGAGTCTGCCGGTGCTGGGTCTGTATTTCGCGCTGGGAACCCGGAATTTTTTCCGGGCGCTCGTGAGCACGATCTTCTTCGGTTTGATCATTCCATTCGTGTTGACCCAGCTGGGCTCCCTTCTCATTGCGCGCCAGGCCAGCTTTGAAGACGCGTGCATTTTGGCGATGATTTATCAAGCGGCCACGGTCGCGTTGCTGTCGCCGTTGTTGCTCCCGCTGATTAAACGCGGCGCCGCCCTTCCGACTCGTGTATGACCTTCCTGCCCGTTGTGGCTCGGGAATTGCGCGTCGCTTCGCGAAGGCGGGGCACGTATTGGACGCGGTTTGCCGCGGCCGTGCTTGCCAGCGGGCTTTACATCTGGATCTGGATGGTGGTGGGGGAGCGAAATTACGGCGCGGTGCTGGCATCCAATCTGTTCGGTTCGTTGTCGGTGCTCGCCTTCGGTTACACGCTGCTGGCCGGGGTCACTTTGACCTCCGATTGCTTGAGCGAAGAAAAGCGCGAAGGCACGCTCGGTCTGCTCTTTCTCACCGATCTCAAAGGGTACGACGTGGTCCTCGGCAAACTCGTGGCCACGTCGGTCAATGCGTTTTATCGATTGGTCGCGATTTTTCCGGTGCTGGCGATTCCGCTGTTGCTCGGCGGACTGACCTACGCGGAGTTCTGGCGCACGGTGTCGGTGCTGACGAACACGCTGTTTTTTTCGTTGAGCGCGGGATGTTTCGTGTCGGCGTTGAGCCGGCATGATCGCCGGAGCATGGCCGGGACGTTGCTCCTCATCCTCCTGATCACCGGAGGGGTGCCGCTCCTCGGCTATATCGCGGCGTTTCGGAAAGGCGGGTTTCAATACGATTCCGCCTTCCTGTTGGTAAGTTCCGGGTATTCTTTCGCCCTGGCCTCGGACGCCAATTTCAAGGTTGACCCCCAACACTTCTGGACTTCGTTGATCATCACGCATGTTTTTGGCTGGGGGTTTCTGGTGCTGGCCAGCGCCATTGCCCCGTATGCGTGGCAAGACAAAGCCGTCGGCGAAAAACAGGCGCTCCGGCGCGAGCGCTGGCAGCGCTGGAAATTCGGCTCGACGGAAGTTCGCGACGCGTTCCGCACCCGGTTGCTCGAGCTCAATCCCATTTGCTGGCTGGCCGGCAGGAACCGATTGAAACCAGCCTATGTCCTCGGCGCACTCGCGGCGGCCGGCTGCGTGTGGCTCTGGCTGTTCTTCAAGTATCGCGGGGACATGCTCGATCCGGTGGCGTATGTGCCGACGGCGATCCTGCTGAGCCTGGGCCTCAAATTCTGGATCGCTTCGGAAGCCTCTCGTCCACTGAATGAAGACCGCCGCAGCGGCGCGCTCGAATTGCTTTTGTCCGCGCCGCTTTCGGTCGATGAAATTCTGCGGGGCCAATTCTTGGCGCTGCAGAGGCAGTTCGGTTGGGCGATTGCCGTAATTCTGCTGGCGTTTCTGGCGATGTTCTTGGGGGGGCTGAACGACCGGGCGCTTGATTCATCGAATTTCTGGACCTTGCTCTGTCTGACTTACACTCTGGTGTTTTTCGCCGATCTGTACACCCTGGCGTGGCTGGGACTGTGGCTCGGACTGACTTCCCGGAAAGCAAACTGGGCCTCCCGCGGCGCCCTCGTGCGCGTTCTTGTCGTGCCGTCGCTGGTCTTTCTCGGTTTGATGACCACGAGCTTGTTTCTCAATTTCGAGCGGCAATTCGATTCGGAGAATTTCATTCTGGCGATGTGGTTCGTCCTCTGCATGGCCAGCGACTTCTATTACCTTCTCTGGGCGCGAAACCATTTGCGCCGTGAATTCCGAGCGGTCGCAACCCGGCGCTTCGACGCCCAGGTGCGCGCGCGAGTCAAAGTGGTTCCGGGCGTCCAGGCGGAGCCGAGCGGCCAGCCGGTCAAAGCGTCGTGACGTTCTTGCCCATCGTCGCACGGGAACTGCGCGTGGCTTCGCGCCGGACGGCCACGTTTCGGTTGCGTATTTTCGTCGCGGTTCTCACCGGCGTGATCGGGGCCGGGCTCCTTTTGATCGGGAACACGGCCGCCGCAGCTCGGAGCGGTCAGGGAATCTTCGCGAGCCTGGCGTTCCTCGCCTTTGTGTTCTGTCTGCTCGACGGAGCGCGGCACGCGGCGGATTCCGTCAGCGCGGAAAAACGCGAAGGCACGCTGGGTTTGCTGTTCCTGACCGATCTGGGCGGCTACGATGTCGTGCTCGGCAAAGTGGTCGCGACGTCGGTGAAGTCGTTTCAAGGCTTGTTCGCCTTTCTGCCGATCTTATCCCTCGCGCTGGTGCTGGGCGGCGTGACGGGAGGCGAATTTTGGAGAACCGCGCTCGTGCTGGCGAATACCCTCTTCTGGTCAACCGGTTTCGGAATGTGGGTTTCGTCCATGAGCCGCGATTCGCATCGGGCGCTGAGCGCAACGCTGGGCGGCGTCACGCTGATCACCGCGCTTCCGATGCTGCTTCACGTCTGGACACGGCCCTGGTCGCCAACCATTTCAGATTTCATTGCCTGCTTCAGCCCCGGATTCAGCGCGTCCCTGATCCCCAGCGCCAACTACGGCTTAAATGTCGCCGGATTCTGGCTTTCGGTCGCGACGACGCACGCGATGAGTTGGGCGGTTTTGATTTTCGCCAGCCTGATCACGCCGCGCTCCTGGCAAGACAAGGCGCTGACCGGATCCGGCAACGCCAGAAGCGAACGCCGAAACCGATGGCGGTTCGGCAACCCAGCCCGCCGGGTCCGGTTGCGTCAGCGACTCCTGGGAATCGATCCGATGCTTTGGCTGGCGGCGCGGGAGGAGCGCGAGCGCTGGATGATCTGGGCGTTTCTTGGCGCAGTCGGAGTGATTCTGGCCTTCGTCTTTGCGAGCACGAACGTCGATGCCGCGGCGGCGGTCGTATCCGTCACGATGATGCTGGTGACCTTGGTGCTAAAAGTCTGGGTTGCGTCGCAGGCTTCTTATCATTTGTCAGAAGCCCGGCGAAACGGCGCGATGGAAATCATTTTGGCGGCGCCTTTGACAACGGAGGAAATCCTGCACGGCCATTGGCGCGCGTTGGAACGGTTTTTCTTATGGCCGGCGCTGGCCGTGATTTTTGTGAAACTGGTAGCGGTCGCAGTGCAGGTTCTCGTTGGCAGTTCGGCGCAATCGGTCCGTTGGCATTGGTTCGCATCCGCTGGCGGTGCGATCTATGACGCCATCAAAGTCGCGCTCGATCTGATCGCCGTAGCGTGGCTGGGGATGTTGATGGGCATGACGCAGAAGGATCCTTTTCGCGCTTTCACCCGGACGCTTTTCTTCGGCGTGTTGCTTCCGTTTCTGTTGTTCTGCATTCCGAACGTGTTGATCGATTTGGTGATCATCCAAATTGCACGGCCCAGACTGCGGCGGGACTTGCGAAGACTGGCGTCGGAGCGCGCTGCTCACAAGGAACAAAAGGCCGGGCGGCACCGCGTCCGTCCGCCGACTCCACGCCACGCCGCCCCTCCCGTAATCAGTCGAGCCGAATAGACCCCTTTTGTGGATTCCAGACCGCGATCGAAGAGATTTCTACAAAAGAAAACGAAGACAACGAAGGCTCGTCTCCACGTTTCCGTCTGTAAGGGCTGGGAAGCCCGTCTCCGAGCGAAGTCTCAGAAACGCCGCGCCGAGTTCTCAATTCGTGCGAATTCGCGAAATTCGTGTCGAACTTCTCAGGGTCAACGTTCCTCCGCGAAGAAGCTCGCGACGATGGGGCGATGATCCGATGCCACGCCCCAATTCGGCAGGGTCAGGACATATGTTCCATGGGGGTTCCATTCGCGCGCCATGCCCCGGCTAAGCAGGATGTAATCGATGCGGCTGTAGGTGTCCTCCTTCCCGTAGAAATGCGTCCACGCGATGTGGCGCGGCGCGTAGCCGGGAACCGTGGCGGGTGAGTTGTCGCCGTTGCGTTCGGCCGGGCGCGTGTCGATCAGCGCGTTGCGCCCTCGGCCGATGACGATGCGTGTGGATCGCGAATCTTTCACGTCATTGAGATCGCCCAGCACGATCAGGTTCGCGTCCGGATTCGCCCGAAGGCGGGCGTCAATGACCTCCCGCAGAATCAGCGCTTCCTGTTCCCGCATCTCGGCTTCATCCGCCGCGGCAATCGGGCGTCGAGATTTGAGGTGTGCCGTGATCAAGGTGAAGGCGTATTTCGAGGCGGCTTGAACGTCAACCTCCACGAGGCCGCGTGATACCCGGAAGCGCCTTCCGTTGAGGAGGAAACTCTCCCGGCTGTGCGGCCGGCGGGCGAGGATTGGAAACCGGCTCAGGACCGCGACGTAGAGGTTCGTGTCGAACCCGGCGACGTGTTCCCAGTGCGGAAAGTCGAGGCCCTCCTCTTTCAAAGCGGCGCGCAATTCGAGCAAAGCATTGGTGGAGCCGATCTCCTGCAGCGCCAGCACATCGGGCCGCAAGGCAATAATGCTCTCCCGAATCTTGGCCTTGGCGGCGGCGGGTTTAGCGGGCCGGGAGCCGCCGGTGTCCACATAATTCTCCAGGTTGTAAGTGGCGACATTGAAGATTTCCGCGCTGCGCATGGCCGCGGCGGAGGCGAGCCACACCGCCAGAGCGAGCATCGCATGGACGCGTCTGGGTTCGATCATCAGCGAAGATTACAGGATTCTCCTGAGGAAAAAAATTTTGAATTTTTTTAGTGGCGCTTTTGCCTTCCTTTGCTAGATTCTCGCGTTCTTAAATGGGCGTTGAACTCCTTTGCGTGAGGAACTGGCGCCGGCGGAGAGAAAAGAATTGAACGCACAGTGAGCAAGAAAAGAAACACCGCAAGAAAGCCGAGCGCGACTCCGCCGGCTCGAACCAAATCGGTTGGCGCCGCCACGGCGGCTTCGATTTTGGGTGTCCGCAAACCTACCAGCACGTACGCGCCCAACGGCCAGGTGCGGATCAAGCCGGAGTGGGCAAGATTTTACAAAAACCTGGTGGACCTTCGGGAGCGGCTCCTGGACCAGATGAGCGGCCTGGCCAAAGAATCAGCAGAGGAAATTCCGGGCTACAGCCTGCACATGGCGGATTCCGGGACCGACAATTTCGACCGGGACTTCGCGCTGAGCCTCCTCTCCTCGGATCAGGACGCCATTTATGAAATTGAGGAAGCCCTCCGGCGCATCGAGAAGAACACTTACGGCATTTGCGAATTGACCGGCAAACAGATCCCCAAGGCGCGACTGGAGGCTATCCCCTGGACCCGATTCACCGTCGAGGCGCAGGCGCAGTTGGAGCGCGAAGGCGCCCTGCGCCAAAAACGCCTGGGCAGCCTGGGCAGCGTCGATAATGCCGGCGCCTCCGATATCGAGGAAGACGAGGAAGCCGAAGAACGCAGCACCAAAGAAAAGGAGTAGTTTATGCCGAGAGAGATTGTCACCCTGGAGTGCACCGAAGCGCGCAAGGAAGGAAAACCGCCCTCGCGCTATCTCACCACGAGGAACAAAAAGCTCCAGACGGAAAAGGTCGAGCTGATGAAATTCAACCGCTTTCTCCGGCGCCACACCCTTCACCGCGAAATCAAGTAACGCTTCCGTATGCCACGCAAAACCAATACCGAACGATCTGGCCACGACCGCGGCAACCGCGGAAGAACCGGGACGGGCGAAGTCCGCACGCCTCGGCCAAAGCCGAAGATCGATTTCACCGCCGATGCGCTCGATTACAAGAACGTCACTCTGCTTCGCCAGTTCGTCACGGACTCCGGGCGCATCCTGCCGCGCAAATACACCGGTTTGCCCGCTCATTATCAGCGCCGGCTTACACGCTCCGTGAAGCAAGCCCGCCAGATGCTGTTGATGAAGTAAAGGCACGCTCCGGATTGTCGCCTTCTCCCGAACGGACGAATCAAGCCTTGACGCGGTTGGGCGATGCCCCGACCGCGTTTTTTTGGCATGAAGGAACTCATCTTGCGCGGTCTGACTAATGAAGGTTGAAATCTATCCCGATCCGAGCGCGGCGAATCACGCTGCCACAGACTCTTTGGCGCAGAGCCTCCTTGAGCCTGCGACTCGGACCCTCGTCGTCGCCGGCGGCAATACTCCACTTGTGCTTTACGAAAAGATCGCCGGGAGGCGCTTGTCTCTCGGCCACCTTCACGTTTTTGCGCTCGACGAATACGTCGGCGTGCCATCGGACGATCCGCGAACCACGGGAAATCTGCTGCGGCGAACCGTGGCTGAAGCCTGGCGGATTGCTCCCCAGCAATTCCACACGGTGAGTTCGCGCGAGACTGACGCGCAGGCCAGCGTCGAAACTCACGAACGCAAGATCGCCGGGTTGGGCGGAATCGATGTGATCATTCTGGGCCTGGGACAAAACGGGCACTTGGGATTCAATGAGCCCGGCAGCTCGAACGATTCTTTGGGCCGAATTATCACATTGGAATCCATTTCCACGGCGGCGAATCGCGTCTGGTTCAACGGAGATTACTCGCCCTCCCGCGGCGCCACGATCGGCCTGAAAGCAATTCTGTCCGCGAAGCGGGTGTTCCTCCTGGCTTACGGCCAACGCAAAGCCCCCGCTGTGCTGAACATGATCGAAGGCACGCAATGCGCGGCCTGCCCTGCCTCCTGGCTGCAGAGCCATTCGAACGTCGAGGTCTTTCTGGACGAAGCGGCCGCCGCTCAACTCAAAGGGATGGGTGTGAAGCGCCATGGTCGTTAAGGACGCGTTCCACCGCGTCCCTGACTAACCCTCATGGCGTTGGTTGAACCGAAACCGAACCATGAGATGACCCGGCGCCTCCGAATTCCCATCGTCACGTTCTGGAATGTCACTTGCCTGGCGGTCTGAAGTGGGACGGAGTGTAATCCGTCCTTACCGAACTCTGGCAAACCGAGTGAAGGTTGGCTGCGCCTGAAACGTCCAATGCCATGAAGCAACATTCAGGATCGGGCCAGCGCCTGAAGTCCTGTCATAGAACACTCGAAAAACTCGGAAAGCCCTATGTCAAAACAAAACCTGACTCGCCGCCAGTTCCTGCAAAGCACCACCGCGTTCACGTTGGCCGCGCCTCTGATCCTCCCGTCGAGAATTTGGGCCGCGGAGAAAAGCCCCAACGACCGCATCACGATGGGTTTCATCGGGCTGGGCAAACAAAACCGGGGCCTGATGAGCGACTTCCTTCGGCGCAAGGAAACGCAGGTCGTGGCGGTGTGCGAAGTCGATGCCACGCGGCGCGAGCAGGCGAAGAAGACGGTGGAAGAATTCTACGCCAAACAGAGAAACCAGAGCGCTTACCACGGCTGCGCGGCTTACGTCGATTTCCGCGGGTTGCTGGCGCGCCGCGATGTTGACGCCGTGGTCATCGCCACGCCGGATCACTGGCACGCTTTGATCAGCATCGCCGCCGCCAAATCGGGCAAGGATATCTATTGCGAGAAACCGCTCTGCCAATCGATCCACGAGGCGCGGGCCATGGTTAAAGCCGTCCGAAAGAACCAACGCATTTTCCAGACCGGCAGCATGCAGCGGTCCTCGAAAGAATTCAGGACCGCGTGCGAGTTGGTCCGCAATGGGCGGATCGGGAAAATCACCGCAGTCCAGGTCGGCGTGGGCGGGCCGCCCAAGTGGTGCGATTTGCCCGGTGAAACCGACGAGCCGGGGCTCGACTGGAATCTGTGGCTCGGCCCGGCGCCGATGCGGCCCTACCATGCGGTGCTCAGTCCGCGCGGCGTGCACGACCATTTTCCGGCGTGGCGCAATTACCGCGAGTATGGCGGCGGCGGCGTGACCGATTGGGGCGCGCATCACTTCGACATCGCGCAATGGGGCTTGGGCATGGACGAAAGCGGTCCGGTGGAAGTCATTCCGGCCGACGATCCGAAAGCCAACCACGGCGTCCGCTTGAAGTACGCCAGCGGCATCGAGGTTCTGCACGACATGGGCAATGGCGTCCGGTTTATCGGAACCGAAGGAAGAATTCTTGTGAATCGCGGCAAGTTCGAGCTAGCCCTGGGCGAAACCAAAAAGGCGGAATCGACCCAACAACTCGACGAGGTGATCAAGGAGTATCTTTCGGACGCGAAGGCGCGCCTCTACCAGAGCGACGATCACAAAGGCGATTTCCTGGCCGCCATCCGAAGCCGCAAACCGCCGATTTGCGACGTCGAAGTCGGCGCCCGAACCGTCACGGTCTGCCACCTGGTGAATCTGGCTTACTTCCATAGGCAGCCGATGAAATGGGACCCGGCCAAGGAAAAATTCGTGAGCGGCGCCGGCGACAAGAAATGGCTCGACGTGCCCTACCGTGATCCGTGGAAGCTCGCCTAAGCCGTAACAATTCAATAGCGATGGGGAGCGCACGCGGCTCGCGGGCTGTGTTCGGCGGCTCGCCGAACCCTTCAGCAGAGACCGTCCGCGCTCCCTTTTAAGTGATCGAAAAATGCGCCGAGAAGAGTCGCCGCCGGGCCGGCGGCGACAGCACGCGAGCCGCGCGAGCCGCGTGGCTCCCCAACCGATTGAACAGATGCGGCTCTAATGTGGGCGGCACGCGGGAGCAGACACCCTCGTGCTCATATCGTGTGGGGCTCGCGCTGATCCCGATTCATGCGGACGAGAACAGGATCGGAGAGGGTTAAGGTGAGGAGACAAAGGAACAAACCGTTCGAGCCAATGGGTGCGGATTTTTCTCAACCTCGTCTTCCGCGGTTCGGTCGGCGGATCGCGGCCCGGGAGCGGGCGAGTCACGTTTTGAGAAATCTCCTTGCGGACAAGACCGTGTCTGTTTCCGCCGGCGATTTGTCGCGGCGGATTCTCAGGATGCGCGGAAAGCGCATCGCCAGTCCGCTGCTGTGGCGGGCGCTCGGTTGAAGGGCGTCGAACGCAATTTCCAGAATCGTGTCCGGTTCGACCTCAAGATAACGGCCGCGTTGACCGGTCGCTTTGCTAAGGAAATGTTCCGTGAGCTGCGCGATTTCCGCATCGGTCAATCCGCTGTACGCTTTGCCGATCGTTCTGAGCTGGCCCGTCCGGTCGTCGCGGACGGCAAAGGTGTAATCACTCAACACTCCCTTGCGTTTGCCGTGCCCGTACTCGGCGCCGACCACGACGCAGTCGAGTGTTCCGTATGCTTTCTTCAATTTCAACCAGGCCAGGCCGCGCCGGCCCGGCGAATAAACGCTCTCGGGATCCTTGATGACCAATCCTTCATTGCCCCGCTGCCGGGCCGCGGCGAACGCAGCTTCCAGCTCGCTGGCCGAACGCACGGAAGTGATCTGAGAAAGCCGCAGGCCGGACAGTCTTTCCAGTTGCTCGCGGCGTTTCCGCAGCGGGGCATTCAGGTGGCTTTGATCCGCAATCCACAGGAGATCGAAGGCGACAAACTGCACCGGAATTTCCGCACCCAGAAACAAATCCCCTTCGCGCCTTCCCAATCGGCGTTGCAGATCCGCAAAGGCCATGGCCCGACCTTCCCGCATCGCAACGATTTCTCCGTCGAGCACAAAATCCCCCGGCGTGGAGCGGGCCGTATCCGCCAGCTCTGGAAACGAAGACGTAATCTCTTTCAGATCGCGGGAATACAGCGCGACGCGGTCGCCGACCTTGTGGAACTGACAGCGAATGCCGTCATATTTGTCTTCTACCCAAACCAAAATTGGACAGGCATCCTGGTTGTCCAATGAATCCGGTGCGACGGGCGGGGCGGAAGGGACAGGACGAGGATCTTGCGCTTCCTTCGAACGAGTTCCGTGGATCGAATCTTCGGGGACAGGCAGGATGCCTGTCCTACTTTGGACGCGTTCCCAGATGGCCTCCGCTGTTTCCTCCGGCGAGGCGAGCATGTATTTCACGGGGCGGAATGGAACCAGCGTCGCCGAAGCCAATTGTCCCCGTTGCGCGAGCCGCGCCGTTTCGCCGATGTCGCCCACCAGCAGGTTCGCATTCTTGACGTCCTCGACCGAATTCGCGAACGCCTGGGCGATCGCCTCCTCCACCAACCCTTCTTTCAAGCCGATGCGTAGATCGCCGGTGAGAATCTTGATCAGGAATTTTCCTTCCAGGGCGGTGACTCTCCGCAGCGCGCCGATTAGAATCGGCAATTTGCCGAGTGGCCCTTTGGCGGCATAAAGCTGCTGAAAAAGCGCCTCGACATCGCGGATCGTGAACGCCGAAACGGCCGGCGCGATCTCGCGCAGAATCTCGAAGGCCGTTTCACCCAGGTCGCTGTGCTTCAGATAGACTTGGCCGAACTCCGCCTGGTCCATCTGATTGACGGCGCAAAGAGCGTCGCGAATGATCGCCCAGCCGAGTTGCAAGACCTTGTTCTGGCTCGGCGGGAACGGGTGGCCGGTCAGCCACGTGTTCACCGGGGCCAGCCACTCGCCTTCCAAACGCCTCTCGTATTCGGCGAGCAACCGAGTTTTCTCCGACTTCTTGGTCGTGGCGGCGATGCTCGAACACACAGACGCGAACGCGTGGAAGCGGTCGGTCGGAGCGGCGGGCGCTTCGGCCAGACGATCGTCCGGCGGCGCTTCAAGGTTCCGCCCTGCCTCCGCAGACCATGGCCCGCGAATGATGGAGCGATCCGTCGCCCGCGATTCGGTGTCTGCTGTCGCGACGCCCGGGGGCAACGGCAGCGTCAACTGTTCCTCCTGACTGAGCGCTTCCGCGTCGCAGCCGCGATCCCGCAGCGTTTGCGCGAATTCGGCCGCGAAGCCGTGGAGCGTGTAAACTTTTTTCGGATTCACCCGTTTGACCAGTTCTATCAGGTCAGGAAAATCCGCGTGGTCGCTCAGAGGAAAAGCGGCGTCCGTGCGGTACCGGAAACGGCAGTTGGGATCGACGGCCCAGCCGGTGAGGATGGCGGTGCGGGCGGGCCGGATTTTCTGCAGCATCGCCGAGTTGGCCGCGTTCGGCGGGAAAAGCAGGACTTTCTTCCGGGCCGCCGCGCTTTCGAATTTTTCATAGGCCGGGAACGTTTGCCCGAATTCCCTGTAGATCTCGGTCAGCTTGTGGACCTGGCCGTGCAGCATGATGGGCAATCCCGCGTCCGCCAGCCCGCGGAGCAGTTCCTGGCTTTTGCCGAGCGAATACCCCAGCAACACCGGCGTCTCGTCGTTGTCGAGCGCCTCGCGGCAAAAACGAACGACGCCTTTCAAAACGTCCTCGGCGGGGGGAAAGCGATATCGAGGGCGTCCGTAAGTTGTCTCCATGATGAGAATGTCCGCGTTCCGAGGTTCGCATGGCTCGGCGGATAAACCGGGGCGCAGTTTGAAATCCCCGGTGTAAAGAAGCGTCGTCCCCTTGGCTTCAATCCACGCCATGGCGCTGCCGAAAATGTGGCCGGCGGGAAGCAGCGTCAGCGTAAACGGCGCGCCGGCTTTGTCGAATCGCGCCGGTTCACCGAGCGCCAGCACGTGTTCCTGCCAGTCGCCGCTCAGCCGGGCGCGCATCAGTTTGGAAGTGGGCGCGCTCACGATAATCTCGCGATGCACCCCCACGTGATCCGAGTGCGCGTGGCTGACGAAGACCCGGTCCGGTCCCAACTGCGGTGCGTGGGGATCGAGCCACAGGCCCAGTTCGGGCAAGCAGACGCCGCCGCGAACAAAGCGGATATCCAGCAGTGCCATCGCCGGCCACTTTAGGCGGCAGACCGTTCAAGTCAAATGAAGCGTCAGTCGGCACTTCCGAGGTGGTGGGCGCAAATCAGGTTTTGGACAGTCGCGGAGCGACCCAATGACGGTAGCCGTGGGATTCATCCCACGGTTGGCCAGGTTCGAGGGCTGTGCGTCGCGGAGCGACGCTTGAATTCGGTCCCTGATTCACGCGTCGCTCCGCGACGCTGGTCTATTTGGGTCATCATGCGATCCGTGACTTGAAAGCACTTGAAAGCCACGGCTACCATCATGGCCTCGCTCCGCGAGGCGAAGTACGCTCGACCGGTATGCTGATTTGCGCCGCGAGGCAGTGCATCCACAAGTTGACGGCGGTTTGGACTGGAACCGGTCAATTTGGAGTGCGCCGGCAGAGCGCAGCGGCGACGGCGCTTTCTTGTCGAATCGCCACGACTTGGACGACCCTGGAGCGCCAACTTAGCCTACGCCAAGGCGGCGTCGCGCTCCGCTTGCCGCCGCAGTCCAAAGAATCACCGACAACTTCGGGATGCACTGCCTCCGAGGTGAAATCCGCAAAATCCGTGGTGAAAACCGTTCATTCCATTTCTCCATGATCAGGCTCTCATGGGCAGAAAGTATTCCGACCGAGCTAAGCCAGCCATTCCTTCAGCACCTGCAAATCTTGCTTGAACGCGGCGATCATTTCCTGGCCAGGCTTCAACGGATATTCGTGGTGTTGCGAGATGGGGCCGCTGAAGTTGGATCGCTTCAGGGTTTGGAAAAAGGAGCGGTTTACCATGCCGTCGCCGAGCGGACACCAATCCGCTCTCCAGCCTCGCGGCCCTTTTTGCCAGTGGAAATCCTTCACAAAAACGGCCGTGTAGTGCGCTTCCATCAGGCGAGCTTCGATGGGCCAGGACATGCCGCCTTCCAAGGTCGCGTGGCCGATGTCGAAGCAAATCCCGACCTGCCGCGGGTCAAGGTCCCTGATCAGTTCGTAAATGTCCCAGACCGGCGCGCCCACATAATCCGAGCCGGAATGATTCTGGAATCCCGCGCACAGGCCGAGTTCCTTGTTCAGCTCGGCCAGGTCCCGCAACTCCGCCCGAATCTCCTCCAATTGTTCGGGGATGGGGCGGGTCGCGGTGTATTTCCAAAAAGAGAGTCGGTAGCGTTGGACGCCAAGCTTGCTCGCGGTGCGCAGCACTTTTTGCGTCAACGGCTGCGACGGATTGCGGACGTCCGTGCTGAGGATGGCGAGATCCAACCCGCGCCGTTTCAACGCTTCCGCCATCTTCGGCAAATCCTCTTCGACCCGCTCGGGTTCGATCTGGCCTTTGGCGCGCACGGGGCACTCGATGCCGTCCCAGCCCACTTCCGCCGCGAGGTCCGCGGTGTCGGCGGCGTTGAGGTGCTGGAATGGTTTGGAAAAGCCCAGCAGCTTGAATCGGCGTGGAGACGGAGATTCCGCGGCGAGGACGGAAGGCCGAACGGCCTGCGCAGCGACGGCGGCAGTGCCGGCGATGAATTGCCGGCGCGAAAGAGATTGGCGCGAGTTCATAGGCGTTGATTTGGTGGTGTCATCGATTGATTACCAAATCTTGGAATTACTTCCAAGCCGCAGACGAGCAACGGCAGAGTTGTTTAAATTTAACAGGAGGAAACGGAGCAAACAGAAATGAAGCTTTCGCGTGGATGTCTTGGAACATCGAACTTTGAACTGAGCGCGTGTTCCCCTCTAGAAGGTGCATCCGACTTACTCGGAACAAGAGAATTTCCTTGAATCCCATCCCTGCCCCAGGGTCAATGTCGCGGTGCCAAATCTGAATTTATGGTAAAAATTCCCGTCCTGCGTTGGGGCCAGCCTTACGAAAGTCTCGATGCCGATCAAGTCGTTCATTTCATCACCGGCGAAACGCTCGCCAAAGTGAGCCAGGCCAACCCGGGCCTGCTCGCCAAAGACATGCGCAAAGCCCAGCGCGCCCGCGACGCCCTCCGCGAAATCCCCATCCGCGAGCTGGTGAAGATCATGAAAAAGGCGGGCGAGCTTTACAAAGACGCCACCCTGCCGATGGGCGACGGCGTGCAATCGCCGGACGATTTCGCGCGCCAGCAATCCGCGTCCACGGGCCTCCCGGAGCACATGTGCAAAGCGAACATGACGAAGAATCACTTCGTGTTGTCGAACATGGATCGGATTCTCGATTGCCTCACGCGCGGGCTGGACCTTGAGATTCTGACGCGCGGTTACGGGATGGAGTCTCGCGGCGTGATCGTGAGCTATCAAGCGCAGACGCCAGTGCTGGGCATGGTCCTGCCTTCCAATTCGCCCGGCGTTCACACGCTCTGGCTTCCAGTCGTTCCGATGCAGATTGGTTTGATCCTCAAACCGGGGCCGCAGGAACCCTGGACGCCGTATCGCATGGCGGCGGCGTTTGTTGAAGCGGGCGTCCCGAGGGACGCGATCGGCATTTATCCCGGACTGGGCGAAATGGGCGCCGAAGTCGTGAACCGCTGTCGGCGTACGATGATTTTTGGCAGCACCGAAACCGTCAAGCGGTACGAAGGCAACCCGCGCGTCCAGGTGCATGGCCCCGGCTTCAGCAAGATTCTCCTGGGCGATGACGAAGTAGACAATTGGGAGAAGTATCTCGATCTGATGGCAGACAGCGTCTATCTGAACAGCGGGCGCGGCTGCATCAATTGCTCCGGCGTCTGGGCTTCGCGCCACACGAAAGAAATCGCCCAGGCCCTCGCGGAACGCCTCGGCCCCATTGACGCCAAACCGCCGGAAGATCCGACCGCAGCGCTCGCGGCTTTCACGGTGGCGGGCCAGGCGCAAGCCGTGCACGCGACGATCCAGGACAAGCTCAAGGAAGACGGCGTGACGGATATGACGGCGAAGTTCGGACCGCGGTTGATCGAGAAAGAGCGCTGCGCGTATCTCCGGCCCTGGGTCATTCATTGCGATTCGCCGGAACGGAAGATCGCCAACACCGAATACATGTTCCCGTACGTCACCGTCGTGGAATGTCCGCAGGATCAGATGATCGAGAAGATCGGGCAAACGCTGGTCGCTTCCGCGATTACGAAGGACACGGCCTGGGAGCACGAGTTGATCGACGCGACGAACATCGATCGGCTGAACATCGGCCCCATCCCGACCATCAAGCTCGACTGGCTCCAGCCGCACGAAGGCAACATCGTCGATTTCCTCTTTCGCGCCCGCGCGTTTCAAATGCCTCCGGAGCGGCTGTAACTCTTCAGGAGAGGCGGGGAGCCACGCGCCCTCGCGTGCCGTGGCCGGCGCCCTCGCCGACCACAATGATGCGGTCGAATAAACCATCACTTCGTAACTTCCGACGCGAGCATTTCGACCGGCGAGGCGCCGGTCGATACGCGCGCGGCGCGTGTGCTCCCCAGTTGGAGATTTGAAATCATGCGGGCCGGGCGGCGAGCCGGACGCGCGGGTAGGCGGGTTTGGCGGGGTGCCGATCGCTTTGGCCATTGGGTAAGCCAGACGCCAGGGCAATGAACTCCGTTTGACTGCGATGCAAAGCGGTTCCACGCTTCACCGGCGGCACGCGGTACGATCCGTCTCCCTGCAAAATCCGCGCCTTGACGTTGTCTCTCAAAAGTGCCGCCAAAATCTCCTCGATCACTCGCTCCCGAAGATTCCCATCCAGAATGGGGAATGCGACTTCGATTCGACCGAAAAAATTCCGCGGCATCCAGTCTGCGCTGCCGACAAACACTTCCGGCTGGCGAGCATTCTCAAAATAGTAGATGCGGCTGTGTTCCAAGAAGCGATCCACGATGCTGCGGACCGTGATGTTGTCGCTGATCCCCTTAAGCTGCGGGCGCAGGCAACAAATGCCGCGCACGATCAGGTCGGTCTTCACCCCGGCTTGGGAAGCGCGGTAGAGCGCTTCGATGATCCGGGCATCGACCAGGGCGTTCATTTTCGCGATGATGCGCGCCGGCAGCCCTTTCCGGGCGTTCTCCGCTTCCCGTTCGATGAGCGCCAACATCCGCGAATGCAGCTCGAACGGCGCCACAATGAACTGCCGCATGCCCTGGAACTGGCAAATGCCCGTGAGCAAATTGAACACGTTCGTCGCGTCCTCGCCGAAATCCTCGCGACAGGTCAGCAATCCGATGTCTGTGTAAATCCGCGCCGTGGTCGGATTGTAATTGCCGGTGCTGAGGTGGAGATAGCGGCGAATGCCCTCGGCGTCCCGCCGCACGGCCAGCGCCATTTTGCAATGGATTTTGTAGCCCACCAGGCCGTACACGACGTGAACGCCCGCTTCCTCCAACCGACGGGACCACAGAATATTGTTTGCTTCATCGAAGCGCGCTTTTAATTCCACCACCGCCGTGACTTGCTTGCCGTTGCGCACCGCGTTCATGAGCGCGCCGACGATTCGAGGATCGCCGCCCGTGCGATAAAGCGTTTGTTTGATCGCGAGCACTTGCGGGTCTTCGGCGGCCTGCTCCAAGAATTCAACGACGCTGCCGAAGCTTTCGTAAGGATGATGAAGCAGGATGTCGCGCTGGCGAATGGCCGCAAAGATGTCCGGTTGATCGCGCAGACTTTTGGCCACCGGCGGGACGTGCGGAGGATCGCGCAGTTCCGGCGCGTGATCGCCCTCGCAAATCATCATCAAGCGCGCCGGGTGGAGCGGACCGTCGATGACGTAAAGATCGTCCTCGGTCAGCCGGAGCGTTTCCAGAAGCTGGGCCTGGATGGACAGCGGGCAATCGCGCTCGACTTCCAGCCGCACCGCGTCGCCCTTGCGGCGATTGTGCAATTCGTTCTCCACGGCGCGGAGGAGGTTTTTTTCCTCTTCTTCGTCGATGTAGAGCTCGCTGTTGCGCGTGACGCGGAAGAGCCAGTGCCCGCGAATTTTCATGCCGGGGAAGAGGTCGGCCAGGAAGTTGACGATTATGCGGCCGAGAAAGACGTATTCGCGCCGGGGATCGGGATGCGGCAGCCGCACGAGACGCGGCAAGACGCGCGGGACTTGCACTACCGCCAGGCGCTCGCGGTTTTCGCCCTGGTGCTTCCCTTCCAGTTGCACGATGACGTTCAGCGATTTGTTGAGCAACTGGGGAAACGGATGCGCCGGGTCAATGCCGAGCGGCGTCAGGACCGGGCGAACTTCTGCTCGGTAAAACTTTTCAATCCACGAGGCGTCCCGGGCACCCAGTTCCTTGAAGGAAAGGAACCGAATGCCGCGCTCGTCCAGGCCCGGCACAAGCTGTTCCCGCCAGCAAGTGTATTGCTGCTCGACCATCCGGCGGACGCGCTTGTGAATGGCGCGGAACGTCTCGGTGGCGGTCCAACCGTCGATGCTTCGCTCGGATGCGCCGCCTTCGATCTGTTGCTTGAGGCCCGCGACGCGGACCTCGAAAAACTCGTCGAGGTTCGAGCTGACGATGCAAAAAAACTTCACGCGTTCGAGCAGGTGATTGCGGAGGTCGAGCGCTTCGTCCAGCACGCGCAGGTTGAACTCCAGCCAGCTCAGTTCGCGATTGATAAAGTGTTCGGGACCAAACCTGGTCTTCTCTTCTTCCATACCCGATCACGGCATTACACCAGCCTGCCCTGAAAAGCCAGAGGCAAGTAACCATCAAGGATTTCGCGCATTGCCCTCCAACCGCATTGATGTTGCCTATGCATATGCAACGTCAATACAATCACATGTTCTTAGGGAGAGAGGGCGACACGAATTGCGAAATTCAAGGTTTGGCGGGCGTCAACGCCACGAGGCAGCGAGCGCCGAATATTTTCGGACTTCGAGACAAACGCCGGTCGAGCCGTTGCAACCAAGGAAGGCAGCCAGCCGGATAGAAACACGGTTTGCTGAAACCGCCGGACAACAAATAGCTGAAGCTGGCGATCGCCTCCGCGCGGAAAATCGTCCAGCCTTCCAGAGCCGTGGGAAGCTCGCGCCGGAAGAAGATGCGGGTGGCGTTTCCTTGCGCTGCGTAATAAGCGCGAGGTCGCGGCAAAGATTCCTGGAGACTGATCCGCTTGCGCCATGCCAGCGGTTCGGGGTGCAGCCATTGGTACACCGGAAAACTGAAGCCGCTGACGTAAGGCTCGAAGACAATCAGGCGGCCGTTCTCAGTCAGAACTCGGCGCGCTTCCTTGAGAAAGCACTTCGGCGCCTCCAAATGGTGGAACACGTCGAAGAGGACCAGATGCGAAATCGCTCCGTTGGCAAACGGAACCTCGTAAGCATCGCCGACCACATCCAGCCAGGGATTGAGGAAGACATCGCTGCTCAGCGCCTCCGGGAGGCGCGACCTCAAGTTGCCGATGCCGGAGCCAATTTCCAGGATTCTTCCCGGGAGTGACCGGTCGATGAGCCGCGCAATCCGCTCGTAGAATCCCGCGTAAATCTGGCGAAGGACCGGCTTGGTCTCCCAGGCGCGCTGGTTGCGCAGGATTTCAATTTGATGGCGATAGAGGCTCGGATTCAACCTCAAGCAATGCGCATGGTCAGGCCCCCGTCGATGGTGAACGATTCGCCGGTGATATAGTCGTTTTCCACCAATTCCGTGATGAGCGTCGCAACCTGTTCCGGTTTGCCTTCGCGGTGGAGCGGAATGCGGTGCTCCAGGTTCAGTTTCTTCTGCTGTTCGGACATGTTGGCGTGAAAACGCGTGCGAACCACACCGGGCGCCACGCAATTCACGCGGATGTTGTCGTCGGCGAACTCGCGGGCCAGCGCGCGGGCGAAGTGAGGCAGCGCGCCTTTCACGACCTGGTAAGCGAGGTTCGTGGGGAGGGCGCGGATACCGGCGGTCGAGGAAATCAGGATGATCGCGCCTTCCTTTTTCTTTTGCATCGCGGGAAGCACTTCGCGGCAGAGGTAAAAGATGGCGTGAACGTGGATATCGAAAGCGGCGTGCCAAATCTCGGGCGTGATCTCGAACAGGCGCCCGTTGACCGGTCCGCCGGCCGAATGGACCAGGACGTCGATTTCTCCGAGGCGTTTGCGCGTTTCCTCGACGCATCGTTTGGTGTCCGCGAGCTTGGCGAAGTCGCCCAGGATCAATTCGCAGCGGCGTCCCAGGCCGGTGATCGTTCGCTGGGTTTGGGTCGCGTCTTCGTCCTGAGTTCGTCCGGCGATTGCGACCGAGGCGCCCCTTCGCGCCAGGGCGATTGCGGCGGCGGCTCCGATGCCGCGGGTTCCGCCGGTGATCAAACACACTTTGCCATCCACATTCATTTGGTTTCCTTTTCGTTTCGCGTGCTGCGCAAGGATTGACGACGCGCGCCGGAAAGTAAACTGGGATTGCGAAGGGAATGTCGTGACTGTCGTGACGGTCACGGTTGATTCAAGAAGGAGCGCGGGCGACATCGCCCGCAGGAGGCTCGACTGGCCGGTGCGCGTCGAAGGCCTTCCAACGCCCCGGTCGTGGCGGAAGCGCTGCGGACGAGGTCGTCCGCAAACCGAATTGCGGAAGGGTCGCTGTAGCGTTAGGACATGACCTGCGAAAGTGCGCTCTTGCCTGCGTTCGCGCGCTTCGTTAGCGTCGCTCCCGCCGTGAAAGCATTCGTCAAACGCTCGCGGCAGAAACGAGAGGAAACGCATGAGAAAATCCTGGTTCGGCCTGGTCGCCGGGTTGTTCCTGGTCCAGGCCACCGCCGCTGAAACCCAGTGGCTGACCGACTTGGCGAAGGCCCAAACCAAAGCCAAGTCGGAGAAGAAAATGGTGCTCCTCGATTTCACCGGTTCGGACTGGTGAGGGGCGTGCATCAAGTTGGACAAGGAAGTGTATTCGTCGAAGGAATTCATCAACTACGCCCGGAACAATCTGGTGCTGGTCAAGGTGGATTTTCCGATGAAGAAAAGGCAGAGCGAATCGTTAAAACAGGCCAATGAAGCCCTCAAACTGCAGTTCGAGATTGAGGGGTTCCCGACCCTGGTGATCCTCGATAGCGAGGGCAAAAAGCTCGGGCAGGAAGTGGGTTACGATGGGAACGGGCCCAAGGCCGTCATTGCAACGATCGAGAAGCTGAAGAAGCAGTAACGCTCGCCCGCACTCAACAGCGTCCAACGGCGCGGCTGGTTCAGCCGCGCTTTTCGTTTTCCGAAGATCCGCCGCGTCAGCCGCCGTGGTTCCCCAATGCACGCGAAATTCCAAGAAGAATCATTGAACCACGGACGCGGATGAACGCGAAGCATGGGGAACGACCACTGAGTTCTGCATTGCTGCCCTGGTGTCGAGAATGAAGGCCATCTGGCGTCCTGCCAGGCGCGTGCTTTCATGGGCGTTCATTCGCAGTGCAGAGAAATCACACGTGGTTCAACAGCAATTCTGCCCATGAACCGCGACCCGCATGTAGTCCCGGCTTTAGCCGGTCGGCAGCGCCGGAGCCGCCTAAAGGCGGGACTACAAACCACGCCGGTTCATGGGCAGAATTGCTGGGGTTCAACGGTGGAGCTTGACGCGAGGCGAATCCACGCTAGTCTGCGCGCCGCATCAAAACCGATTCCTCTGCGGCGAAAACAGCCTTCGCCCTCACGAATCAACTCCAAAAGGAACCAATGAAATCAGCGGTGATGACGGCCGCGGGTGCCCTGGTCTGTGTCCTGGGTTTCGCCGCGGAAGACAAAGCGATCTTCAAAGACCAGAAGGACAAGGCCAGTTACTGCATCGGCCTCAATATTGGCAACAGCTTGAAGCAGCAAGCCCTCGACATCGATCCGGAGAAGGTGGCGGCGGGAATTCGCGATGTGCTCTCCAACGCCAAACCCTTGCTCACCGAGCAGGAAGTTCAGGCCACGCTTATGGAGTTTCAGAAACTGGTGCTCAGCCAGAGAGCCGAGAAGGGCAAGAAAAACAAGACCGACGGCGAAGCCTATCTCGCGGAAAACAAGAAGAAGAAAGGCGTCGAAACGCTGCCCAGTGGTTTGCAGTACTCGGTGATTACCGCCGGCAAAGGCAAAAAACCGAAAGCCACGGACACCGTGACCACGCATTATCGCGGCACCTTGATCGACGGCACGGAATTTGACAGCTCTTACAAGGGCGGCGAGCCGGTCAGTTTCCCCGTCAAAGGCGTGATTCCGGGGTGGACCGAAGCGTTGCAACTCATGCCGGTGGGGTCGAAGTGGAAGTTGTTCATCCCTTCGGATCTCGCGTATGGCGAAAGCGGCCAGGGTCCGATTCCTCCCCATTCCGCTTTGGTCTTCGAAATCGAATTGCTCGGGATTTCAGGGGAGGACGGTGCCAAGAAATAAACCGCACGGTGCCAGAATCGCGTCCTTCATTCCATGGATGATTTTTTTATCAGCCGGGCAAATCGTGGCCAGGACACCGCCGAGATTCGCTCGCGCGCTGTCGCCGTCTCCGCTGACGAAATAATAGGGGCACAGCCGGACGCGTCCGCTCATCTCCACCAATTCATCCCGCGTAAAATCGAACCAGGACATCTCGACAATTTTCGGTTTGTGGTAGCGCTGCAAGACAAACGGCGAGCGGCTGAATGACCGCAACGCCAGATCGACCGCCTCTGCCCAGTCGCTAGCCGAGAGATCGCTCCCCAAATAAACGCCGCGCGCGCCCCACGCTTGCTCGGAGAAGCCGGACACTTTCAAAATCAAATCCCGGTCGCGCTGCGAGAGCGTTTTCAGTTGATGCCAATCCGTCAGATTGAGTTCTGGAATCGCCGCGTGGGGCGGCAAGGGCGCGGGATCGACCAACCAGGTGTAAGGAACCAGCGTGTGCAGCCGCTCCAGAAATCCCTCGCCCAGCTCTTGCCGCCAGAACCCGCGCAGATTCCGATTCCAGAGGAGCGCAAAAAGCATCTTTTCCTCAAAGATCGTTTTGGGGGGCGGTGTGAGGCGGATCTTCTTGTCCTGGGCCAGTTGGAAAATGGTCTGCGCGTTCTCGACGTTGGCCAGGTCGAACAACTCGAAAAAGCGATAAACCGCATCGCCATCATCAAATTCCGTGTTTCGGGAATCACAAAGCTCACACCGCCCATTTCCAAGCTGCTCGGCGAGCCATGCCATCTCGGGCCGGTACGTCGCTGACTCATCGGAGATCACGATCCGAACTTTTCGTGCGTCGCCGAGGATGCTTTCGAAGCCGCGCAGCATGCCGTCCGAACCGCCGACGATTGCGGATGGGTGATGGGCTATAGGCGATTGGCCACTGGCAATGGGCGATGGAGGAACCGATCTGTCTGCGGTTGTTTCGCCGGCTTTGGTGGGCAACGCCCCGGAAGCCTCAGACCGAATGCCGAGTTCGACATAGGTTTGATTCAGCCACGCGGCAAGGCCGATGCCGCCGGGCACGGCGTCCAGTTCGGTGATGGTGATCCCCTCGTCGGTCAGCAAAATGTCCGGACGAATGACGCGCGGCCATTCGTTCTTGAACGCGCCGGAACGCTGCAACTCGATCAACTCGGGCGGCTTGCCCTGATCGAGCCAACCCGCGACCCAGGCGGGTTGCTTGCCGGCGACGCTCTGCCGGTAGAGGAGGTTGACGGCGCGATTGAACTGGAGCAAGACCCGGCCGAGCGTCTCCAGTTCCTTCGCCAGACGCGCGTCGAGCGGAAATGGCGTGGGTGAAATTCGGAACTCTTGACCGGCAAACAGACCTTGAGGGGGGATTCGGTCTCGAACGAAACGGGCGCGGTCAGCGGGGGAAAGCGTTCGGACCATGGTTTCAGGATCGGGCTGGCAGCAGCTTGTCAGGTGCGAATCTGCCCGTTGCCGATCCCGATCCATTTATAGGTCGTCAATTCCTCCAGGCCCATCGGTCCTCGGGCACCGACTTTGTCCGTGCTGATCCCGATTTCCGCGCCCATCCCGAACTCGCCGCCGTCGGTGAAGCGCGTTGAAGCATTCCAATAGACCGCGGCGGAATCGACTTCGCTAAGAAACTGTTGCGCACGCGCCTCGTCGCTCGTGACGATGCTGTCGGAATGCGCCGAGCCGTAGTGATTGACATGATCGATTGCCTCTCCGACCCCGCCGACGACGCGGACGTTCAGGATGTAGTCGTTGTATTCCGTGAACCAGTCTTGCTCGGTGGCGGCCTTGAGCCGGAGTGGAGAGTCAGAAGTTGAGCGTTGAGCGTTGAGAATTCCGCGCGTTTCCGAATCGGTTCGCAGTTCCACGTTCTTCTTCGCCAGCCGCGGGGCGATCTTCGCCAGAAACGGGGCGGCAATCGCGCGGTCGATCAGCAGAGTTTCCATAGCGTTGCAGACGGCCGCGCGCTGGACTTTCGCGTTCATCGCGATTTCCTCCGCCATTTTCAAATCCGCCACGCCATCGACATAGACGTGGCAGACGCCCTTGTAATGTTTGATCACCGGGACTTTCGAGCATTCCGCCACGGCCCGAATCAGGTTTTCCCCGCCGCGCGGCATGCACAGATCGACGTAGGAGGTCAGGGAAAGGAGTTCCTTGATCGCCTCGCGGTCCGGAGTTGCCACCACCTGAATGGCGGGAGCGGGAAAATCCGGCAGGCGCTGCTGCGCCGCGGTCACCATCAATTCCGCGATCGTGCGGTTGGAGTGCATCGCTTCCCTGCCGCCGCGCAGAATCGTGGCGTTGCCGGATTTGAAGCAGAGCGCGGCGGCGTCGGCGGTGACGTTGGGGCGCGATTCGTAAATGATGACCACGACGCCGATGGGCGTGGAGATTTTCCGAAGCTTCAGCCCATTGGGACGAACCCGCTCGTCCAGAATTCGCCCGACCGGATCCGGCAAAGCCGCAACTTCGCGCAATCCTTTCGCCATCGAGAATATCCTCTTTTCGTCGAGCTTGAGCCGATCCAGCATGGCGGCTGAAAGGCCGGTTTGCGCGGCGGCATCCATGTCGGCTGCGTTCGAAGCTTTGATGGCCTGACAGTTCTTCTCGATCGCCTCGGCCATGGCCGCCAGGCAAGCGTTCTTTTGCTCGCTGGAAAACCTGGCCAGCGCCCGCGACGCCGCTTTGGCCTGCCGGGCCAGTTGCGTCATTTGATCCGCCAAGGTCATAGCGGGAAGTTAGGTCAAAACAACAAAGATAAAAGCGCGAAATGGGGACTACGAGGAGTTTGAGGCAGACTTGACCGAATTCTGGATGCGCCGCAGGATGCCTCTATGAAGAAGACTGAAGTCCTGGACGCTCCCCAAGTCGAGGACCCGCCGCCTCCCGCAAACAAATGGGAGCGAGAGTATCGCGCCTTCAAGCGTCTGCGGCCCTCACTGCTACGCACCTACCGAAACAAGTACGTAGCCGTGCACGAGGAAAAGGTGGTGGACAGTGGAGAGGACGAAATCGCGTTAGGGCTGAGGGTTTACGCCAGATTTGGCTACGTGCCGATTTATGTGGGGCGTGTGTCAGACCAGCCGCAGCGCGTCGTTCGCATACCCAGCCCACGGCTGAAGCGTGTGGAGCCGTGACGCGCTACCGCTACAATCACCAGGTCAACCCGGCTGCTCCGTTCGTCCACGTTTCGCTTCAGGCTCTTGAAGGCACTGCCGAGGTTGTAGAACTGCCCGCACAACTCGATACGGCCGCCGATATCACTGTCGTTCCGGAAATCCTGGTGCTTCATGCGAGGCTTGTCCTTTTCGGAACGATGGAGGTTGCGGCGTTCGGCGGCATCGTCACCACCGTTCGGACTTTTCTGGCTCGGGTCCAAATCCGCGGCGAGAAAGCAGTTGTGATCAAGGTCGTCAGCAGCGCGCATGAACCGCACATTCTCCTTGGACGCGACATCCTCAACAGTCACCGGATTGTGCTCGACGGCCCGGGCGGTTTCCTCGAAATCGAATAGCCGGCTTATCGAATCCAAACGAGCGTCCCGACCGGCAACTGGTCGAACAGCGGCAGCAAGTCCGAAGCAGCGACGTGAATGCACCCCCGGGAAGCCGGACGCCCCAAGGTGAGTTCGTCGTGGGTTCCGTGGAGGTAGATATAACGCGCGTGCGAATCCACTGGGCCGCCGCGGTTGAAGCCGGGCTCCAAACCTTCCAGCCACAGGATGCGATGGAGGATTGGTTCATTCGGCTTTCCGTTCCAAACCAGTCCAACTGGCTGACGGTTCCGGAACGCCGTGCCGATGGGCTGGCCCCCGCCGATTTTTTCGGCGATGCAGTGCAAGCCGAGCGGGGTCTGGTTCGATCCCGATTTCTGGCCCAAGCCAAATCGAGAAGTTGAGACAAGGTAGCGCCGTCGAAGCGCGTAGCCGTTCAGGTTGCTTCTCATGAACCGTCGATTAGGAGAGAGGACGGCTGTCCGCTCTTCGGTCAATTCGCGGTTCCTGATCCCAATGCGTGTCATGAAGACATGGCAATTTTCCGCGAACCGGCGTTGGTTTGTAGTCCCGCCTTTAGGCGGCTCCGGCGCTCCCGACCGGCTAAAGCCGGGACTACATACAAGGCGCGATTCAAGGGCGGTGAGCATGCTTCGAGAACCGAAGGAGCTTCCAATGAACCGCCAGGTTTTGAAGTGCAGAAGTCCTCTGCCGCTTTTGGGCCGGCCCGGCGCATCAAAAGCGCCAGAAGACTGGCGCACTCCAAGACGCGGCCGCGCCGAAGTTCGCACTTTTCCGACGCATGCAGCGGATTCCGGCGGTTTACGGGCTGGGTGCAGCGTTCGAGAACCAAGAAAACTTCCCCTGAACGCTCCCTCTTCGAATCTATTGCGCGGCGGACGACTCGCTTGAAAATCTTCCCACAGCGACATCGTCTGAGTGCGGACATCAACCAGGAGGACAAATCGCGTCGGGCGCACGTGTTGCCGGCGGCAGGCCATGAGAAACTCTGCCTGGCTGGATGATTTCACGATTACACGCTCCGCCGCTCTAACGCTTCACCGACCGCGCTTGTCCTTGATTCACGGTGACTCCCCGCTTTTCGGCGCATCCGCCTGGGCGGATTTCAGCCTCTTGACGAGCACTTTCGAGTTGCGCCCGCTCTGGTCGTACTTCTCGCGGCGCGCGGGCGGGAGATCGTCGGGCGTTCCTTCGGCAAAGCCCCCCTTGGATTGGAAATAAGTGAAGGCCTGGGTCGAGAGCGTGATCAGTTCGTCCAGTCCAAGTTCCCGCGCTTTCGTCTCCACGTAATTGATGAGCTTGCGCCCGATGCCCTGATTTTCGTGCGACGGCTGCACATAGAGGCAAGCCAGTTCGCCTTTGCGCTGTTCCGGATAAAGGTGGAGCGCGACACACGCCACAGGATTCTTGTCGATCTCGAAGATGTAATAGTCGCCCAGCTGCTTCTCAACCGCCGCGCGCGAGCGTTTGACCAACTCGTCCGTCTCGACGGAGTTGCGGATCATGGTGAGAATGTTCCGCACGTCCTTCTTCATCGCGCGCCGGACTTGCTGATATTCGTTGGCGTAAATCAGCGTGCCGATGCCTTCGTTGGAAAACACTTCCGCCAGCAAACCTTCATCGACGCGGCCGTTGATGATGTGAACGCGAGGCACGCCGCTGCGGCACGCCGTCGCCGCGTAGGTTGCTTTCGAGATTCCTTCCGGGGCCAGTTCGCCTTTCCGGCCCGTCAGAATTTGCAGCAAATCGCCCACGAGCATCTGGTGAATGAGCTGGCCTTGCCGAATCAACCCGTCCTGGGTCGTGATGTAAATCAATTTGGTGGCCTTGAGCGCCCCCGCAATCGATTCGGCGACCGCGTCCGAATTGACGCGATACGTCTTGCCATCGCCATCGAAGCCGAGCGGCGGCACGACCGGGATGATGCCCTGGCTGAGCAGCGTTTGCAGAAGTTCCACGTCCACGCGCTCGACTTTGCCCGTGAACAAATGATCGGCGCCCTGGAGAATTCCGACGGGATGCGCGATGATCGCGTTGGTGCAGGCCGCGCGCAGATCATTCGCGGAAAGGCCTTCGAGGATTTCGTGGGTGAGTCGATTGGCGGCAGTGAGCGCCAGCTTCAACGTGGGAGCGTCTGTGATGCCGGTCCCTTCCAGATCCGATGGCGTGATGCCTTGCTCTGCGGCCAGGGCGTTGATCTGCGCCGCCGCCCCGTGAACCAGGACGACCCGTATGCTCAACGAGCGCAAGACGGCGACATCGAGCAGAATGTTGGCGAAATTCTCATCTGTGACGATGGCGCCATCGACACTGATGATGAAAACTTTTTCCCGAAAGCTGGGAATGTATTGGAGAATGCCGCGAAGGTCTGTGAGTTTCACGTCTGGGGCGTCTCAATTCAATCGTTCATCGAGAGAATAACTAATCCGTTTCACCGTTGATTCAACTTCATTTTTGGCCCTTCAACGATTCCAGGAACGCCACCAGGTCGGCGAATTCGCCGGGCGACAGCACTTCGTGCAAACCTTCCGGCATGAGCGAGAGCGCGCTCGGGCGGCGGCTCTGCAAACGCGCCTTGGGAATTCGATGCAGATTTCCGTCCCCATCTCGCAGGACGAGCGTCTCGGACGTCTCCGCGTTCACGAGGCCGGAAAAACTCTCGCCGTCCTTGGTTTCAACAATGACCTGCTGATAGCCCTCGCGCACGGCCTTGCTCGGAAAGAGAATGCTTTCGGCCAACTCCCGCCGGGAGAATTGCGACCCGATGGTGCTGAGGTCCGGGCCGACATTTCCGCCTTCGCGTCCAACGGTGTGGCACTTCACGCAGGCCGTCCGGCCCAGGTCGGCGAAAATTTGCCGGCCGTGCTGCGCGTCGCCACCGCGATCCAATGCGAAAGCCAGGTATGCCGACGTGTCCGGCTTTTTGGCCGCCACGGAGAACAACTGGCTCTGCAGCGCCGCGGCGTCAGTTCGATAGATGTCCTGCAGTTCAGCGACGATTTCCGGTTTCAATCCGGACGCCCGCCGCTCGATCTCCGGGAGCAGCGCGGTACGGATTTGTTGCACGGCTTTGCGGCATTTTTGGCGGAGCATGGCATCGGGAGAGATCAGGCCGGCCAGATAGGGATCCAAAGCTCGTGGGTCCGGAATGGAAGCCAGCGCGGAGATCGCTTCGGCGCGAGTTTCGTTCACGGAATAAGCGTTCAGCAAAAGCGGCACCGCTTGCGCAGATTTCGTGGCGCCCAGGGCGCTGACCGCGTTCCGCCGGATGGCGACGGAGGGATGGTTTAAAAGAGCGGGCAATTGGGAAAGCGCGACACTGGCTCCCATGTTTACCAAGGCTTCGAAAGCATGCTGCGAGATTTCTGGATCGCGGCCGGACGCGTGCGCCGCGATTCGCCCGCTCGCGCCGGCAACTTTCAAGTTGCCGAGCGCCTGGATGGCTTTCAGAAGCAACGTGCGATCCGGCGGATTGATCTCAAGAAGCTTCGCCAAAGCGTCCGACAATTCATCGCCGCCAATTTGTTCGGCTGCGGAAATGGCGGGGAGGAGCGTATCAGGAGACGAGCCCGTTTCCAGAACGCTCCGAATCAGTTTCGTGGCCGCGCGATCCTTCAGCGCGCCGAACGCCGCCAACAATTCCCGTTGGATCTCCCCATCCGGTTCCCTGGAAAACAAATCGCGAAGCACGGGTGCGCCCGCGGTGTCCCTTGCTTCCAGAATGCCTCGGAGACTCGCCAGCCGAACGGAAGCGTCCGCGTCTTGCACCCCTTCTCGCAGCGCCGCCAGGATGGCCGGCGTGCCGGCCCATTCCACGGTTTTCTGTGGAGGCGGAGCGTTCACCGGATGATACGCCCACCATTCGCCTTTCCAGGGCGGCTTTTGGCGGTGCAAACTCCCCAGGGCCTTCAACGCGGCTTGGCGCGCGACGGCCTGCTTCGTTGAGTTCCGGGCAAGCTTTGCCAGCACGCCCACGAGGGTTTCATCGTAGGTGTCGCGAATCGCGAAGGCCGCTCCTTCGCGGACTCTTGGTTTCGCGCTTTCCAAACCCGCGGCCACGCTGTTCCAGGCTGAGGGATGAGCGCGCCCAATTCGGTTCAACGCGCTGAACACCGCGTACCGAACGAACAAATCCGGTTCATCAAGCGCGTCGAGCAAGACCGGCGCAAAGGAGGGACTTCCAATCCGGCCCAGGGCCGTCGCAGCTTGGAGCCGAATCGAAGCATCCGTGTCCTTGAGTTGATCCGCAAACAAAGCTGCGGCATCGCGCACGCGGCGAGTGCCAAGCTGGCGAATGGCCTGTCGGCGCACACCGGGGTCGCGGTCCTTGATAGCGGCGACAATGGATAAACGCGCCATGAGGCCGCCGTCTATCGCGTCGAGCGTCCAGAGCGCGTGCCAGCGGGCGTGAGGTGGGGCGTTGGAATTCTTGAAGAGCGTGGTGAGCCGCAGCATGGCATCGCTCGATTCGGACAGGCTGGAAGCCTGTCCTGCGTTTCTCACGATTTGGCGCTGGGCGGTGACTCGGACGCTTTGGGCCGGATGCGACAGAGCGCTGAGCAAATCATCCAAACTCGCCGCGTTCCGCTGGCCCATTGCGGCGGAAAGATACCAGTCCGGTTTGGGCGCCGCGCGGCTCTGGCCCGTGTAGCTCAGCTTGAACAATCGGCCAGCCTCCACGTTGGCTTTGGTGTCGCGATGATTCCAATCGCAGATGTAGATGCTCACCCCGTCCGGTGCCAGGCCGATCCCCACGGGACGGAAATCATCGGGAACATTCGTGAAAAAGTCCTGGCGGGATTCGGCGCGGAACGTGCCGCCTTCGCGACGGGTCCGCACTCGGAGCAACTGGCGCTTCCCGAAGTCGGCCAGGAAGAGGTTGCCGTGATATTCCGGCGGCAGCGCGTCTTCGTTGTAGGCCAACGCGCCGGTTGCCGCGCCGCCGCCATAATCGGCCATCATCCAGAGCGTGTGCGGTTGCTGCGGAATGAAGTCGTAGGGATAGCCGTAGAACCCGCCATCGACCATGTGCGTCAGGCGCGACATCCACTGCTGTTCGTCGGTGTTGTCGTAAGTGAAGATTTCGTCCTCGGCGTTGAGGGCCACGTCGAGAATATTGCGCACGCCGGTGGAATAAACTTCAAGCTGTGTGGCGTCGGGGCGCAGCCGAAGGATTCCGCCGCCGTAAAGATCGACTCGTTGGCCGTCCTTTCCCACCGCGCCGTAGAGGCCTTTGTCTCCGACGGCGACATAAAAGTATCCATCCATGGCGAGCCGGAAATTGGCCGGCACATGATCGTTCCAATCCAGCGCCCAGGGATTTGGGTTGGTCGATTCGATCAGATCGACGCGGTCCTCGCCCACGCCATGGTCATCCTTGAAGACGGAGAATTTCGGATTGTGCAAGACGTAGAGCTTGCCTTCGAGATATTGCATGCCGAAGACCGCGTAAAGCTTCTCGGCAAACACGGTCGCGCGTCCGTCCGGATGCAAACAAAGAATTCGGCCCAGGGCGAGGTTTGCGGAAGGCGCGCTGATATCCATCGGGTCTTCCGCGACGAAGATGCGTCCATCCGGCGCGCAAGCCACTACCGATGGATGGCGAATTCTGGGGGCGGCGGCGACGATTTCCAGTTTCCAGTCTGGCGGGCAAACGGGCATGGGCGCATCTGCGGGCGCCGCGATTGCCCCGGCGTTTGCAACCAGAAAAATCGAAAACCGAAGCCAAGCGCTGTGGATGAAGAAAGGCGATGCGAGGTCCCGCTTCACTCTTTGCTTCCCAAAATCCGAAGTTATTTTTGAACAGACCCTGAACGGCATGCTCATTGAGCGGTCCCTTCAAAATCGTCAACCTCTTCCTTGGCCTCGGCAAGACCAAGCCCTGAATTCTGCCTTCGATGAAGGTTGATCGCGGCGATCTTCTGGCGTGGGTCTCTGGCTAAACGCTGCACCTCCGGTGACAAACGCGACGGCAACTTAACTCCGTGGTGCTGGAGGAGTGCGTCGAGCTTCCGTTCCAGCCGCCGCAAGTTGAGGCGCTGCCGGGCCGCCAACGAGGCGATGCTGGCGAAAAACAGAACGATGACAGCGATCGCCGCGTAATCGCCGAATTCAAGTAATGCGAACTGTGGTGTCATAGAAGGTGATGTGTGATCTCGAAGGCCATGGAACCTTCAATAGAATCTCACAGATTCGCCGGAACCTGATTGAGCGTGTAATAGAACGAGTCATGCCAGAGGGATTGGCCTTGCGCGTTCTGAATATCAAGAGACCGCACCCACGTCACGTAACCGGTTTTCCATCCCTCCAGAATCAGGCGCACTTTGAGATGGTCCTCCGAGACTTTCGCTCCCTTCACGGTTATGGGAGTCGAACTGTCCTTGTTCCCATGGTGATCGATCTCAGGCGAGCCGTAGGTCTCGTGATACAGGTAAGTGAATTGCCGGACGTCGTAGTTATCCGCGTTGCCCGCCGTTGAGTCATCCACCGCTTGCGTAAAAGCCAAGTCCAGTCCGTCGCGTGTTGCGCGAACTTCCCTGATCTCAAAGGGCACTTTGCCGGTGAACCGCACCCGGTCGAGTGAATAATCCCTTGGCGCCGTCGCGGCCCAGGCCGCATTCTTCAGTCCGCCGACGTAAAGCCTACCGTCCGGCCCCATCGATAACCGATTGACCCCAGACAAGAATCCTCGCGCAAATGGCCAAACGGCGCCCTGCCATTCGCCATTCACTTTCTCCAAAAAGACGCGCAGGACCACTGCGTTCTGAAAGTCTCCAGCCAGCATCTGGCCTTTGAACGGTCCAAAGCGGTCGTCCTCAATCGTCGCCAGTCCGCTTGTCGAAGGCGACCAGCGGCGTGGAAACCACACGGCGGGCGGCGCGAACGATTTCGGATGCTTGTAATCGGCTTCCGGCGCGGGAGTCCCGGACGGAAAGCCGTAAAACTTTCCGCGCTGGATATGATTGAGTTTGCACGCGCCGACCCAATTGCCCTGGTTGTCGGCCATGAAGACATCGTCGTTCGGTCCGTAAAGTCCAGAGCCATTCGGGGCGCGCAGCCCGCTGGCAAAGCCTTCCAGAGTCTGGCCGTTCGGACTGATTTTCACGCACCAGCCCACGAACGGCACGTCCCACCGTCCGTGCTGGCCGCAGAAGACCGCGTAGAAGTTGTTCTGCTTGTCGATCAAGGGGCCGAACGCGAAAGCATGATAGTTCCCGCTGGAGCCCCAACCGGCGTTCACGGTCTCGAACCGGTCCGCTTCGCCATTGCCGTCGGTGTCAGAGATGCGCGTCAGTTCCGGTTTTTGCACGACGTAGATGTCATTCTTGAAGGCTTTCAATCCGAGCGGCTCGTTGAGCCCGCGAGCGAAGCGCCGATAAGTCGCGGCTCCAACCGGTCCCGGGGCGCGCTCAATCACATAGATTTCTCCAGTCCAGGTGCAAACCGCCAGTTGATCCTCCGACAACCAGTCCATGCCGGTCACCTGCAAACTGATTTCTCTGGGCAAGGGGAAATGTTCGATCCGATAAAATGCGTCGCCATCCTCCGGAAAAGAGGTCGCTTTGTCGCCCGGCACGACTTTCGGCCGCGGCGTTGAAGCTGCCGGACGTGGGGGAACTTGCGCCAAGGCCGCAACTGCCGGTGGTTCCGCCGGGAAGTCGCGTCCAAAACCCTCAGCTTCGGACGCATCTTGAAAAACGGCGCTGAGAACCTCGACCGCGATGGGTTGATTGTGCGCCGGAATTTTCAACACAGCGCGCGCTTGCCGGCCCGACACGTTTCTTTTTCGAATGACGCTTTCTCCCTTCTCTTCAGCGTTGAGCGATTCCTCATATGACACTGGACCTTCAGGTATGGTCCAGAAAGTCGTCACCGAGCTGCGGGCCAAAGTCAGGAGCACGCCGTTTGTTCTTTGAAGCATCACCGCATGGTCCGCGCGATCCAGCCTCGCGCTCGCGTTCATCTCCGCGTGGGCCAGAAACCACAAATCGTCCGGCGAAGCCCCGATCTCAAAGCGCCGAACTATGCCCAGGGAAGGGGCGCTCTGATACTTTCGAGGCAGCTCCTGGATGGCAACGGAGCTGCCGTCTTCGAGTCCAACCTGGTAAAGGAGCGTGGCGTTCCCTCCGTGCGTATCGATCCCTGTGAACCTCGATCCGGGCGCAATCGATTGTGTGAAATTTGCCGGAGGCGCCTTGGTGCTCCAGGGACAGAAAGGCGGCATGGTCCACAGCGCAATCCCTTCCGCGATACTCAGAAACGGCGTCTTGGAACCCGTATAAGGCGTGCCGAACAAGCTCAACCCCGGCCCGGTCCAGGCCGTGTGCGTCCGCAACAATTGAGTGTCAAAGGCCAGGTGGAGGTTTGTCGCCAGCGGGACGGCGATGCTGCGCGTGGATTCGGCCATCGGCGCCAGGCGGAATAATTGATCAGGCGAATCTTGTCTTGGGATCACAATCCTCTTTGGCTTTTGCGAGGATGACGCGGGTTGCACGGGGGAGGGGGATTTCCTTTCCTGGCCTTCTGTCAGCGTCCCGTTCAAAGACAGAGCAAGCAGAGTTGCCGCGAACAAAACACACCGGTACGAGCTTGTGAGAGCGTGTCCGAAAATTCCAACAGGACCTTCTGGAATTTTCGGACACGCTCTAAGAGTTGAGACTGGCAGCATTGCGCTTATCAACGGCAATTCATCGGTGCGTCGCAAGCGAAATCAAGGCCTCGCCCACCTTCTGGTCGGCGGTATCTGTTTAGCGCAGGTGGAAGTCTCTCCGTTCTTATTGGGTCTGAAGCGCCTTCCCCTCACCCCGGCCCTCTCCCTCGGGGGAGAGGGAGAATCCATGGCTGCGGTTGTGGACTCGGAACACATGCGATTTCATGCGTTGCGGAGGACGGAATTCCCACTCCTTGGGGAGAGGGTGAGGGGAAAGGGCGTGAGGAGGGATCGGAGCGCAGGAATCTCGAAGCCACGCTAAACAGATACAGACCTTCTGCCTTCGGGGACCGCGAGGTCCTAGAGACCTCGCAACTTGCCGGCTTGAAAGCCAGCGTTACCGCCAACTCGTGGATGCGCTGTGGTCTTTCTGTTCTTTCGCCGAGGACTTGCGGACGGCTTGCGCCGAGGGGTATAATTGCAGCCACAACTGTGAAACCATCCGCCATCTATTCGACACTCCCCTCGGCCTCGGTTTTTGTTGCCGCGGTCTTCGGGCTATGTGCACACGGTCCGGCGAGTCTGGAAGCAGCAGAGATCTCCGGCAAAGTCCGCTTCAACCGCGACATCCGGCCGATCCTGTCCGACAATTGCTTCGCCTGCCATGGCCCCGATGCCAAGAAGCTGAAAGGCAACCTGCGCCTCGATCTGAGAGATCAGGCCACCAAGCCGGCCAAGTCCGGCGAAATCGCCATCGCTCCTGGCAAGCCGGACCAGAGCGAACTGGTCGCGCGGATCTTTGCCAAGAACGAAGACGATCTGATGCCGCCACCCGAATCCCACAAAACACTCCTACCGGCACAGAAGGATTTGGTGCGGCGCTGGATTGCAGAGGGCGCCGAGTATGAAGGCCACTGGGCTTACTTGCCGCCGGTCAAGCCCGGCGTACCTGGCACCGGGAACGGCATCGATTTTCTGGTCCGGCAGCGATTGAGGGAACTTGGCCTTGAGCCTTCGCTCGAAGCAGACCGCCGCACACTCGCGCGCCGTCTTCACTTCGACCTGGTCGGGCTTCCGCCAACTCCGGAAAAAGTCGAAGCCTTCGAGCGGGACCGTTCCGCCGATGCTTATTCCCGATTCGTTGAAGAACTTTTGAGTTCGCCTCATTACGGCGAACGGATGGCCATTGGCTGGCTCGACGTGGTGCGTTTTGCCGACACGATTGGGTATCATTCCGACAATCCGCGCAACGTCTGGCCGTATCGGGATTATGTGATCCGGGCGTTCAACGAAAACAAGCCGTTCGACCAATTCACGCGCGAACAACTCGCCGGCGACCTCCTGGCCGGCGGCACGCAAGAACAGAAGGTCGCCTCGGCCTTCAATCGTTTGCTCCTCAGCACCGAGGAAGGCGGCGCGCAGGCCAAAGATTACGAAGCGCGGATGCTCACGGATCGGGTTCGCGCCGTCGGAACCGTCTGGCTGGGGCAGACCATCGGGTGCAGCCAGTGTCACGACCACAAATTCGACCCGATCACATCTCGCGATTTCTACTCGATGGGCGCCTTTTTCGCCGACATTAAAGAACCTATCATTGGCCGACGGGAAGACGGCATGTTCGTGGCAGATCCGTCGCAAGCGGCGGAACTGGCCCGTCTGAGCGAGAATCTGACTCGACTGCTAAACGAATTCGAGACACCCAAGCTTGACCTGCAAGCGGCCTGGGAGTTAGCCGCGCTGAAAACCATAAGCGCCGATACGAATTTCGTTGTGCTCGCTCCGGAAAAGGCGGTTTCGGCGGCCGGCGTCAACTTGGTGACGGACAAGGATTACATCGTGGCGAGCGAGCGAGACCCTCGCGACGGGAAGGACACCTACCGCATCACGGTGAGGACGAGCTTGAAAGACATCACCGGCTTCCGGCTTGAAGCGCTGAAGTCGGACAAGCTTCCGGGCGGCGGACCCGGTCGCGGCGCCGAAGGCAACTTTGTGCTCAGTGAATTCGCGGTCGAGGACGGACACACAAACAAGATCAAGCTGACAGACGCTACGGCGACTTTCGAGGCTGAGGGATTCTCCGCCCGCGCAGCGCTGGGCGGCACGCAGGAGGTCAAAAGCGGGTGGAGTATTCGCGGTTGCTCCGCCGTGAACCAGGCGATTCACTTCGCCACCGCTGAGCCGATTGCCTCGGACGGGGAAATGACTCTCACGTTGGTCCTCAAGCAAGCCAGCGGAGCGAATCAGGTTTTGGGACGGTTTCGTCTCTCAGCCACGACCGTCCCCGGCGGCTTGAAGGCCGGCAAAACAGCTCTGCCCCCGCCGGAAATCATCGAGATTCTAAAGTTGACCGCAGAAAGTCGCACCGACGAACAGAAATCTCAGGTTGCGGCCTATCATCGGACTGGAGCGCCTGAGTTGGCGGGATTGCGGCGTCGTTTGGCGGAGGCGCGAAAGGAGAAAGCAGATTTCGAGAATAGGATTCCCCGTTGCCTGGTCTCGGTCTCCATGGACAAACCACGCACGGTTCGGATCCTACCCCGCGGCAATTGGATGATCGAAACGGGGGAAATCGCGCAACCGGCGTTGCCAGCCTACCTGGCCGGGTCGTTCAAGAAGCCAGAAGATCGCGGACTGAATCGCCTTGATCTCGCCGATTGGCTGGTGTCGCGGGACAATCCGCTGACAGCGCGCGTGTTTGTAAATCGACTTTGGAAACAGTTTTTCGGCATGGGTCTGTCGAAAGTGCTCGACGATTTCGGCGCGCAGGGCGAGCCGCCCGTCAATCCGGCCTTGCTGGATTGGCTTGCCTGCGAGTTTATGGACTACGGCTGGGATGTGAAGCACTTGGTCCGATTGATCGTCAGCAGCCAAACTTACCGGCAAACTTCAACAGCCTCCCAAGCGCTTCAGGCACGCGATCCCTACAACCGCGAACTGGCCCGACAGAGCCGCTGGCGATTGGAGGCCGAATTGGTCCGCGACAACGCGCTCGCCATTTCTGGCCTGCTCGTGACGAAGATCGGAGGCCCCAGCGCCAAGCCGTATCAACCGGACGGCTACTGGGAGAACCTCAATTTCCCGGTCCGCTCTTACGAGGCCAGCAAAGGCGCGGACCAATACCGTCGCGGGCTCTATACGTGGTGGCAACGCAGCTTCGTGCATCCCAGCATGCTGGCCTTTGATGCGCCGACGCGCGAGGAATGCGCCGCGGATCGGAATCGCTCGAACATCCCGCAGCAAGCGCTGGTCTTGCTGAACGACCCGAGCTATGTCGAGGCCGCACGCGCCTTCGCCGTCCGCATCCTCAGCGAGTGCCATGGCGACGCCACGGCTCGCATGGCCTGGGCGTGGCGTCAGGCCCTCTCTCGGGAGCCGCGCGCGGATGAGTTGGAGAGGATTCGCACTCTGCTGGAGAAGCATCTTGGCGAATACAGAAAGAACTCAGAGGCCTCGGAAGCCCTGCTCAGGGTCGGCCGCATTTCGGCGCCCAAGGGCATCGCGGAGTCCGAGTTGGCCGCGTGGGCGAACGTGGCGCGGGTCATTCTCAACCTCCACGAAACAATCACTCGCAACTAACCTAAACTTAAGGAAAGACTTTCCAGCCTATCGCGGCCGCGCACTTGCGCAGATTCCCATCGTTTGCGACCAGTTGATCAGCGACGTAGAAATCTGCGGTTGCAAGATGGATCGCATCAAGCGTTCGAGTGAGAACTGGCGGCGTGAAGCGATGCAGCCTTAAGGCAAGCTGGCGAAAGTGCTCTTCGATCGCAAGATCCATCGGAAGAAGTGTTACACGACCGAGGGTGACATCTGCCTCAAACCTCGCGAAAACGGCTTCCGCCGCGCCGGAAGCGATAGCTTGGTCAGCTGCCTTTCTGGCGAAGACCCGAAGCATCTCCCAACGCGCCAACTCAGAAGTTGTGGCTTGACCGCTAACGGCGAGGTAACCAGCGAACTGCGTTGAGTCAAATTCGGCGACGTAAAGTTTGACCAAGGCGGACGTGTCCCATTACATCAATCAGATCCGGTCGGCACGGTCTTCCTGGAGAATTTGCTCTACGCTGAGCCCGGGCTTGCCGGTGGCATGCTTCTCACGCAACTCTTCCAGTTCCTTGAGCCACGCAGACATGTCCACATGGGGTCTCGAACCCTTGCTCGATGTTCCCTCCGCGCGGGTCAATCGCGCCTTGGGCTTGCCCTCGACAGTGATAACTATGTCCTCGCCCTGGCTTGCGAGTTCCACCAACCGGGGCAAATCTCTCTGGCCTTGAGTCAAGGTCGTTGTCACCGACACGACAATACAGTTTCGCAATGACCGAAGCAAGCTGAGCAGCGGTTCTCGTCAGGGCCGTGGAAGACGAGATTACGAGTCACACTCGTTGCCACCCAAAGCGTGACCTGATTGTGTGGATTGAATCTGCATCGATCCGCACCACCGCGACGATCGCATCGCTTGCAGCGAGTGAGCTGCTCTGGTACGTTCCCTGAGCCTGACTCGGATATGAAATCAAACTCTGACTTTCGCCAATTCCTCCTGCAACGCCAAACGCGCCGCGCCTTTCTGGGCCGCTCTTCGCAAGGCCTCGGTGCGTTCGCTTTGGCGTCGCTCCTCAGTCCCGCGATTCTCAAAATTGCCGCGGCCACGAGCGCTGCCGGGAAAGACAAATGGCCCGGCATCATCAATCCGCGCCACTTCCCACCCAGGGCCAAGCGTGTCATCTGGATGACCATGGCGGGCGGAGCGTCGCAACTGGAAACCTTCGATCACAAGCCCAAGCTCGCGGAGATGCACGGGAAGGCGATGCCCGAGTCGTTCACCAAGGGCAAGCAGATCGCGCAACTCCAGGGCGCTAAACTCGTCTGCTTCGGGCCGCAACATCCCTTCAAAAAGTTCGGTGCGTGCGGCGCGGAGATTTGTGACTTGTTCGAGCACATCGGCTCCGTCTCGGACGAAATCTGTTTCGTGCGTTCCATGACAACCGACGCGATCAATCACGACCCGGCGCACATGTTCATGAATACCGGTTCGCAGATCACCGGGCGTCCGAGCATGGGATCGTGGGTGGTGTACGGCCTGGGCGCGGATGCGGAAGAATTGCCGGGGTTCGTCGTGCTCACGTCACTGGGCAAAGGCGGACAGAACCAACCGATCGCGGCCCGGCAATGGGCGTCCGGATTTTTACCGAGCCGGTTCCAGGGCGTGCATTTGCGGAGCAAAGGCGATCCGGTGCTTTACCTGAGCACGCCGCCCGGCGTGACCCGTGACCAGCAACGCGACGTGGTCCAAACCGTCAACGCCCTCAACGCCAGATACGACGCGATCGTGGATGACCCGGAGATTGCCACGCGCATCGCCCAGTACGAAATGGCGTTTCAGATGCAAGCGAGCGTGCCGGAATTAATGGACATTAACCAGGAGCCGCAGCACATCCTCGATCTCTATGGCTGCAAGCCGGGCGATGGCTCCTTCGCGTCAAATTGTCTGTTGGGGCGCCGGCTCGCGGAACGCGGCGTGCGCTTTATCCAGCTTTACCACAAAGATTGGGACCACCACGGCGGAGTGAAAGAAGGCGTTCGGCTCAAGGCCCTGGAAGTGGATCGGGCATGCATGGCGTTGATCACGGATCTGAAGCAGCGCGGCATGCTGAGCGACACGCTCGTCGTGTGGGCGGGCGAATTCGGGCGAACGCCTATGAGCCAGGGCGGCGATGGCCGTGATCATCACAATGCGGGCTTCAGCATCTGGCTGTCGGGCGGTGGCATCAAAGGCGGCATCGGCTACGGAGCAACGGATGAACTCGGCTACGATGCCGTCGAGAACCCAATCAACGTCCATGATCTGCACGCCACCATGCTGCGGTTGCTGGGGATCGATCACATGAAACTCACCGTGAAATTCCAGGGTCTGGACGCCCGGCTCTCCGGCACCGGTGATGATGGCCGCGTGATCGATGGAATTCTCGCTTGAGGTGGAGATATCGCCCTCTCCCTCAAGGGAAGCGCAGGTTTAGCGTCCTTCCGCCGTAGCGCAGAGTTGCACTCTGCCGTAGCCCAGAATTTGCATTCTGCAAACCGCCCACAGGCCGGCATGCCTTGGGCCTCGCCGACGCTACGCCGATTTCAAATCGGCGATACGGCAGACTTCAAGTCTGCGCTACATCGATGGTCCAAGCGTTAAACACGTATCGAGGGAGACGGTGGACGTATCAAGTGATTACTCGCCTGAAGCAATATCAATACGGCAGCCCAGGAATGAAATTCCTTTTGAGCTTTTGGTTGTTGACGGTGACTCTCTCCGGCGCTGACCCGCGCCCACCCAACTTCATCTTCATCCTGATCGACGACATGGGCTGGACCGATCTCGGTTCCTTCGGAAGCACTTTTTACAAAACGCCCCATATCGACAAACTGGCGGCGGCGGGCATGAAGTTCACCGACGCGTACGCCGCTGGCCCCGTGTGCTCGCCGACGCGCGCCAGCATTCTGACGGGCAAATATCCAGCGCGACTGCATCTGACGGACTGGCTTCCGGGCCGACGCGATATGCCGACGCAAAAACTCCTGCGCCCGGAAATCCGGCAGGAACTGCCGTTGGAGGAGTTCACGCTTGCCGAGGCTCTCAAGACCAAAGGCTACGCCACGGCGCACATTGGCAAATGGCATCTCGGCGGCCAAGGTTTCGAGCCGCAGAAGCAAGGCTTCGATCTCAACGTCGCGGGCGATCACACCGGAACACCGCTGAGCTATTTCCATCCCTTCCAACGCGACGGACGATTCATGCCGGGTCTCGAGCGTGGCGCGGAGGGCGAATACTTGACCGATCGCCTGACCAGCGAGGCGGAAAAGTTCATCGAACAATACAGAGAGAAGCCGTTCTTTCTTTATCTGGCCCACTACGGCGTTCACATCCCGCTTCGGGCGAAGGCGGAGATCATCGCCCAGTTCCAAGGCGCCCCGGCGTCGCAAGTCCACACCAACGCGATCTACGCCGCGATGATTGCCAGCGTGGATGAGAGCGTTGGCCGCCTCATGCGGAAGCTCGACGAGCTGAAGCTCGCGGCGAACACTGTGATCATTTTCACGACTGACAACGGCGGGCTGTCGGTCCGGGAAGGCCCGAATACGCCCGCGACCTCCAATGCGCCTCTTCGAAACGGCAAAGGCTACCTTTACGAAGGCGGCATCCGCGTGCCGCTGATTATGCATTGGCCTGGCGTCACGAAGCCCGGCAGCGTGTGCCGCACCCCGGTCAGCAGTGTGGACTATTATCCGACCCTGCTTGAAATCGCCGGCGTGAAGCCTGATCGGAGCCAGATCATCGATGGCGTGAGCCTCGTGCCGCTGCTTCGGCAAGTCGGCGTGCCGCAACGTGAGGCGCTTTACTGGCATTACCCGCATTACAGCAACCAGGGTGGAAGGCCCGGCAGCGCGATCCGCGAGGGCAACTTCAAGCTGATTGAGTTTTTTGAAGATGCCCGGCAGGAACTCTACAACGTGCGCGAGGACGTTGCGGAACAGAACGATCTGACCAGGCAGTTCCCAGACAAAGCCGTCGCGTTGCACAGAAAACTTTCCGATTGGCGCCGTCAGTTGGACGCTCAAAGGATGTCCGCGAATCCGGATTACAAACCCGCCGCTCCACGTCCTTGACTGGTATCTCATCAGCTAGGGCGTGTCCGAAAATTCGACCCTGGGCAGGACAGGCGACTCGCCTGTGCCGTCCGGCGACTCGCCGGACCGAATGGGAAGAGCGTTATGGACCTCGTGTGGCGAGAACAAAGTGATTGGACATCATGCAGAGGGATGGATGCACTGGAGGCCTTGGGCGTTCAAACGCACAGTTGACTTGGCCTTTGTTTCACCCTAGACTCCAGCAATCCTCAAACTTTAGTAAATGTTAGCCCAAACAAAACGATCCAAGATTATGCAACAAGTACCCATGCTCCTGAATCAACCGAAGGTGCGCAAGGCTGCCTGGGCCTTTACGCTGATCGAACTGCTCGTCGTCATCGCCATCATCGCGATTCTGGCCGGAATGCTCCTTCCGGCTTTGTCCCGCGCGAAGGACAAAGCCCAGGCCACCGGAGACATCAATAACGTCAAACAAATCCTTTTGGCGAACCACATGTACGCCGGGGACAATGATGAGAGAGTTTCGCATCCGACGTGGGGCGGCGATCTTTCTGGGCCCGACGGATGGGCGTATGCCACCGCCAACAATGGACGCATTCCCGGCGGCCCTAACACTCCCGGAAGCGCCGCGGGCCGCGACATCAATTCGGTTCAGTTCAGTAACCAGTTGTCCTTCTTCAGGATCGGCCAGCTTGGGCCGTTCTTGAGCACTCACCAAGTCATGTGGTGCCCGAAAGACGTGGCCCAACGCGGCTCCGGACGGTTCAAGACGTGGTGGCTCGCGCGTCCAGTCAAGGTCACTTCCTATTGCTGGAACGGAACGATTGGCGGCTATGTCGGCCCCAAAGCGGGTCAGATTGCCAATGGAAAGACCTACAAACTGAACGATTTCTTGGCTACGGACATCCAGCTCTGGGAACAGAACGAAACGGATGGGTTCTACTTCAACGACGCAGGCAACAATCCTGAAACCGGAGGTGAAGGAGTCTCGCAGCGCCACTCGGGCCGCGGGGACTACACCGGGAACGCCGACCGGGGCGGTGGCGCGATGATCGGACGCTTCGGCGGCACAGCGGAGTTTATCAAGTTCAAGAAATTCTACGATTTCCTGAACACGAAGCTGTACAAGCGGCCCAACGAGCTGCTCAATGGTCCCGGCTACGGTGGCCCGGCGCTCTGATCCTGAACTCGCGAAGAATGATGGATCGTCGGTCAGTTCTGAAGGCCACGTTTGCGGCTCCGCTCCTCTGCCTGTTCGGGTGCAAGAAAGCAGCCAAAACTGAAGACTCAACGATCAACCTCAAAGGCGCACCGGAAGTACTCGCCGCGCTGGACCGAAAAGAATACGACGCCGCGATAAGAGGGTTGGTCGTGGTTAAGACCTCGCTGACTGAAGATCAGAAGGCGGAATATCGCAAGCTCCGAGAGAGAGTGCTCGAAGTTTTGGTCGAACGAATGGCCACGGACAAAGCAGCGGAGCAAGCCTACAACGCTTTCCGCCTTCTGGAAGCCGGACGGTAAGACCCTGCATCTTGCTTCTCGATCGCCCGCTTCTCCAGCGGGCGCTTTTTTGTTGCCTTGCGCAGAGCTCCGCCGAGGCGCGAGCACGCGCGAAGCGGTGTTGCACTCTATCAGTATCGGTTGAAATCGTCGCAGGCTGCGAAGATTTTTCCGGCGCGCGGCCTTCCAGGCCGCAGCGAGTGCAGATGGAAGCAGCCGCTGAGATTACCTTGTGCGCGCCGGCCGTTTGGAACCGCTGCGGACTGGAAGGCCGCGCGCCGTTTTGGTTGCGGCTTCGCCTGGCTTCGCCGCGCTGTGCCGTATCGCCGATTTGAAACACCGCTTCGCTCGTGCTCGCGATTTCGCAGTCGGCAGCGCGTCGGCAGGTGTCAGGGCGTTCATCTCGGTTCGACCGCTTCATTCCCGCAATCGAACGGGCCGATCATTCCTCCGTTGCAGCCATTCCTCGAAGGACTCCCGTTGCGCCGCAAGATCGTCAGGGCGAATCAGAAGTTGGCTTAGAATCGGTTCTTGCGGCTGGGGCTTGGCGGATTCTTGCCAGGAAGCCCACACTGAATCTCGGACTGGCGAACGGGATCGAGGATCCAGGACAAAGTCGTAGTTCGACGGAGTGAGATTTGAGACGGCGCGCAAGGAGCGCTCGGCGACGCACCGGACGGCGGCGTAAGGATCGTCAAGCAATTGCGCCAGGACCGGTGGAATCCAATTTGTCGTTGAACTCTGCAAGGCAGGGGGCCAACTCAAATGCCAGGCGATGAGGGCGCGCTGGCCGGCGTCACCGCTCAGCGCCAGTTGCAGCGCATGCGCCACATGGGTTGATCTGGCGGCCAGTTGCGGCGCCGGTTGCCGGTGCCACGCGGCCAGTCGTTCCGCAGTCCAGGCCAGCGTCTTGTCGAGATGGCAAAGGTTGCAGGCGTTGGGCCGGCTGGCCGCCAGTTCATCGGTCACGCGCGGGCTGCTGATTTGATGGCTCCGAATCGCCTTGAGCACGCCGTAAGTCGTGTGCGGCATGTGGCAGTTGTAGCAGTCGCTTCCGGTTGAGCCGGCGCGATGACGGGTGTGCGCGGTCAACCGGGACTCGTCGCTGAATCGGTCGTGACATTGCGTGCAGGCGCCGTTCCCGGTTCTACTGCGGGCCAGTTGATCGTTTGGATCGCTCTCGTGCAGGGAGTGACAAGAGAGGCAAGAGAACTTAGCGCTCTTGTAGCAGGGAGACTCGATCAAACCGTTGTATTCTCGTCCACTGACTCGAATCATTCCGTCCGGCCAGAAAAAGTCCTGAAGAAGCTCCGGGTTGCGCGACAAGAAGTCGGCCAGGCCAGGAACGGATTCGATCCGGGAGGGGCGGATAATTGGCGTGGTCTGCTCCAGGTCATCTCCAGGGCGGAAGTGGAAACCCTTCTGATGCCAGGGTTCCGATTTGCCGATCCATTTCATCGAATGGCAAAAGCCGCAGATTTGCGACGACCGGAGCGGGTCAATCTTTTTCGGATGAATGATCTCCTGGCGCAAGGTCTCCGCGCTGACCAGCGCGGCGGCGTCCGGCTCCGCCTGGCGCGCCTTTGCATGGCGTTCGCCAGGACCGTGACACGCTTCGCAGGAGATGCCCAACTCACCGGCCCGCGTGGACACGGTGCGCGTGGCGGCATCGACTCGAGGTTCGATCCCGGTGGCGTGGCATCGGCTGCAAATGATATTCCAGATTTCGGCGCGATGCACGGCCTCGGGCGGCCGAATGAAAGTTGAGTTGCGGGGCACCCAGCGTTTTTCAGGAATCAACCACGTGAACGGGAAACCGATTTGAGTGTTGCCCTCTCCGCTCGGAACCCAAAACACCTGCATGTGGTGCGAACCGGTGACCAGACCGATGCGAACGTCGATGCGCGCGGGGGAAGCTTCCCCGTTCGCTTCAGGCGCGGTGCGCTCTATGCGAACCCAGAATTCGTTGCTGGTTTGAGTGAGCAGGAAGCGCGTGCCGTCGTTGGTGAGAGCGACATCGTGGAAGCTGGCTTGAATGGAATTCGTGCCGGCAATTTGCGTCATGCTGCGATGATAACTGCGGTGCCAGCTTGCGTATTGATCTTCGTGGCAGGAGCGGCAGTTCTGGGATCCCACATAGCCCGCGGGACCGCCTTCGTGCGGAACGCTGTTCGTGAAATCCGAAGCGATGGGCTCCGCCGAACTCGTCACAGTGTCCGCGGAATCCATTGTTCTGCGCCTGTCCCCGGTCGATTCGTGGCGCGAACAACCGCTCAGGAGCAAGAGGCAACCGATCACGATGCAGGCGAGGCGTTCCGGCGCATGGAGCGAATCCTCCGCAGTCCGCAGCCGGAGGCGGCGCGCGTGCCTGGAAAAGAAATGGCAAACTTGACTCAACTGCATTGCGGCGAAGTTCAGCCGAAGTCTAGCAGCGTGAAGGCGGAACAGTCGAGAGCAAGCAATCAAGCCAGGCGTCGTGAACTCAGGGGCCCGTGCGGCCCCTGGGTTGCTCCGGGTTCAGGGAAAGCCTCCAATCTCAAAGGGCGTGCATTGGGACCATGAACCGCCGAAAGGACGGGAGCGCGGACGGCTCGCCCGCGCGTTGTGCAGGATGCTCTAGAATAGCGGGCGAGCCGCCCGCGCTCCTAACGCTTGGTTCATGGAGAGCCTGCACGATAGCCGGATCGCGCATTGGGGCCATGAACCGAGTCGGATTATGGGCCGAAAAGACCGAAAGAAGCCCTTTTTCGCCTCTTTTCGTTTCTTTCGGCTATTCGGGTTCATGGAGAGCTCCCTTGGCCTTCGAGCCATGCGCACGGACCATGAACTGGTATCAGGGACGCGTTCCACCGCGTCCCTGATATGGTTCTTCCAATCGCAGAGTAAAGTC
>Ga0233424_10000361_pt1 | contig 60636 bp, 64 predicted proteins | sample Watercolumn_Towu_FD_181011 | JGI IMG/M metagenome (GOLD analysis project Ga0233424, IMG submission 181011) | Freshwater microbial communities from Lake Towuti, South Sulawesi, Indonesia - Watercolumn_Towuti2014_125_MG | ecosystem: Environmental > Aquatic > Freshwater > Lake | place: Indonesia... | reverse complement strand
CGTCCGCGAACGCGCCGGCTCGTGCTTCGATGCGCGCGCGAAGGCTTTCAGCTTCTTTCAAGCGCAACTCGGGACGGCGCGCGCGCTCGTCTCGCTTGTTTCGAGCTTTACGTTCACGCTGTTTCGTCTCTCTATCGTCAAAGCCAACGAATTTCTCTCGCGCATCTCGCACAAGATTGTCGCGAAGTGCGGCAATGGTCGGGTTATTGTGACGACCTTTTACCGTGCTCGTTTTGTCGATGTTACGAAAAAGCGTCGCAATTTCGCGCAATTCGTCGAGCTGTTCGCGAACAGCGGTAAATTCTTCGGCGGTTGCTTCAAGGAATTCTGACATAGCGACGGCTCGCGGATCGAGCGGGTTTCAGAAAGCGCGGTTTATTCGGCGGCGATGGTCGCGTGCGTATATTGGCGAAACCACCAATTGACCGCGCCCGCGTCATGCGTCTTCGCCCAATCGGCCATTTCGGACCATTCATTCTCGGGGAGCCATCCGGTGCTTTCTCTTCTCTCGCGCAGATCTTGGTATCGTTTGATTTTTAAGAGTGGCGGCAGCTTGCCGTCTTCATTGGACTGATATTGCTTGCGCAATTTTCCGCGCTTTTCGAGCGTGACGGTTTCGCCGTATCCCTCGCTCGCAATGATCTGGTCGCGCTGGCGCTTCGACAGAATGTCGCCCTTGTTTTTCTTCGCCTGTAACAGTCTGTCGGCGTTGCGCGTCGTGAGCCTGTCGAAAAGCTCGCGGCTCACGTATCGCTCTTGGCTTGGCTTTACGCTCTTGATGCTCAATGCAGCGAGGCGCGTCTTCGTGAGTTTAACAAAGCCGCTCGCATTTTTCGTCGAATTCTTTGACGACGCGCCTTGCTTCCCGCGCTTGGATTTCATATTCTTTGCCATGCTCATTCACTTCTTCGGAGCATATGAACTTTAAGAAGATGTTCGGCTTCTCGAAGTTCGCCGGATTCGTTTAGCCCCGCGCAAGATGATTGCGCGGGGGCTTTCTTTTAGCGCGCTGTTCGGAGCGACCGTGATCCAGTCGCCCGTGTAGGGCTTGTAGGACGGCGGCTCGCAGCTACGGGGGATTTTGAATTCGAGAGGCTTCGGTTCGGGTTTTGGTTCGTGGAATGTAAACTCGCCTGTCTTGCGCCACGTTTCTTCCGGCGTCATGCGCGACCCGCCGTGTAGATAATAGGCATATTTGAAGCCGTAGCCGGTTTCCAAATCGGCCGACCATCCGTGCGACTTGTTCAATTCGACAAGCAGTTTTTTCGAAATTGATGACGAATGCGTGGTAATGCCATCCACTTCTTTGGGGTCTGTCGGAAAATGGCGCACAATCTCTGCAAGTTGTTTGGCGCTCGCATTTGGCAACCGGCGCTTCCAAACTTCCAAAGCGAATGCTTCGGCAAAAATCGTCAAGATCGTTTCACGCGTTTGTTGCGCATTATCCGCGCGGGCTTTTGCGTCCGAACATTCTTTCGCGGCCGCGTCCAACTTCGGCTTAAACGATGCGATGAAGTCAGCGCGAGCGCGTTCGAACGCTTCAGTTTCGGCCGCGAGCTTGGAGGTAAAGAGAGTTTTTGCCTCGCGCTCTGCCTTGCGCATAGCGTTCTCTAAATCCGCTTCGGCTTTTTTGTAAGCGGCTAATGCTGCTATGGCCGACTTAAGACTGTGCGCCTTATCCTGCTCGAACCGTTTCTTTTCGGGGGACGTTCTTAGGCTCGCATACTCGCGGTCAAATTCCTGTAAAGTGGGGAGATATTGGAGCACGTTCCTTTTCGAGGCGGCCTTGGCTTTGTAGAACCCAGCAAGGTATGTGCCGAGGAATTTTTCGCGCGCAATTTCGATCTTGCGCAAGGGGCGGCGAACGGATTTGAGCGCGCGCTCTTGCTCTCTGGAAAGAGCTTTTTCTACCGACAGTGCATGGGTGAAGGTCTCTCGCGCTTCATCGCGACGGCGGCGCATTTTGCTAACAGCCGCTTCGCATGAACCGAGTTCGCCCACAAGTTCAAGAGCGAACTTTTCGACAGTAGAAGATGTGTGAGACGGTTTTTTGGTTTGCGATTTGGAGGGGTTTTTGGTAGACATTTTCTTACTTCCTGCAAAGAAGTTGAACCCGTTGCCCCGCACAGTCCGGCAAGACAGTGCGGGGTTTGTTTTCGTGGCGTCAGATGAAGCGAACCTTCCTGGGCGCGTTGGGCGCTACCGCGATTGTCGGCGGCTTCGCGGCCTTCGCATCGACGGCCTTTGGCGCGGCGCTCGCGGCGCGTGACGGCTTGGAGGCGGGCGTGTCTTCGTCGTCATCGGCGTCGTCTTCGACATCATCGGGCGTGGCGGCGCTCTTCGGCGGCGCGACGCGCACAAGCTCGACAAACGCCGCGCCTTCGTCGTCACTGTAAACCCGGAAGGCGTAGCCGTTCTGCTTCGCCAGAAGCCCGAGCGCCTTGCGCTGTTGCGCAAGCTGTTCCGACAGCTTCGCGAGCCCGTCCAGAACGTCGGCAAGCGGCGTCTGGCCGCGCTGCCACGTCTCCAAGGCGTCGAGACGCGCCGAAAACTGTCCCAGCGCATAAGCCGGTGAGGACGCCGAGGGCGAGCCGCCGGGGTTCTGAAAATCATCCGTCATGGGTCTCTCTCCTGATTTGAAACGCGCGAGAGCTTCGCGCGCCCGTTCAATGTCTATGCAACGCCACCGCCCGCCCGGCGCGACGGGGATAAAGCCCCGCGCGCGCATCCTCTCGACGGTTTGCGGCGTCACGCCAAGGGCGGCCGCCGTCTCTTTCACCGTGCCGAACCCGCCTTCCATGGAACCTCCTCGACAGTTCCACGATAGATAAATCTGGTGCTTATGCTAGACTGCTACAGTAAATCACCGTGGATAACCTTTATAATTTTCATATAGTTACATCATTTTGAGTGACCTTACTTGCGGGCTGTCATTTTGGTTGCGACATTTTACTTTAGATTTATTGAGGCGCGTGATTTGGGCTGGAAGATTTGAGGTATGGGTTTTGGAAGAGAGATTTTGAAGGCGTCGCGAATGCGCGCCTTGGCTGACGGCCTTTATGGAGCGCGTTTGAAGGCGTCGGATTTTGAGCGGGACTGTTTTGCGTGGCGCTGTGTCGCGTCGCGCAATGAGGACGAGGATTTGAAGGGAGCGAATGCAGCGGCGCGAAATGAGCGCGGCGGAATGAGCGCAGGATTATAGAGAGAGTCTATTGACGGGTGTGAAATGTAGAGGGAGATTTTCCTATCGCCAGAATGAAGTCAGTGTGCGACCCGGTGACGGGCTGCTATATGCCCCCCTACGGAACCCTGCGCGAATTGACTTCGAGGTTTGGCGGGCAATAGGATCAAGCTATGAACCTCTCCCGAGAAATTGCGGTGCACCTCCCCTACTTGCGCCGCTTTGCAAGGGCGCTCTGCGGCTCGCAAAAAAGTGGCGACGCCTATGTCGTCGCCACACTCGAGGCGCTGGTCGCCGACCCCGATGCCTTCCCCGCGAATATGTCGCCAAAGGTTGGGCTTTACCATCTGTTTATGACCTCCTGGTCCTCTATCCGCCTCAACACCGAAACGTCGACCTCAGATGAAGTTTCCGCGGCGCAGCGCAACATCAGCATGCTGACGCCGCGCTCGCGACAGGCCTTTCTCCTGCGCACGGTGGAGGGTTTCTCGGTCGCAGACGCCGCCACGATCCTGGGCGTCTCCGAGGAGGAGGTCGAAGCGCTTGTCAGAGAGGCGGGCCGCGAAATCGCCGAGCGCGTCGCGACGGACGTGTTCATCATCGAGGATGAGTCGCTTATTGCGCAGGACATAGAATTCATTGCGCGCGATCTCGGCCATCGCGTGATTGGCGTCGCGCGTACGCATCAGGAGGCTGTAGAGCTCGCCAAGCGCCAGCGGCCCGGGTTGATCCTCGCCGACATTCAGCTTGCGGACGGCAGTTCCGGTTTGAACGCCGTCAATGAAATGCTCGAAAGCTTCGACGCTCCAGTTATTTTTATTACGGCATTTCCAGAACGTCTGCTGACCGGCGAACGGCCGGAGCCCGCATTTCTCATCAGCAAGCCGTACAAGGTCGACACGGTTAAGGCCACGATCAGCCAGGCGCTGTTCTTCGAGCGCAAGGCGTCTCGCGCAGCTTAGCAGTCGCGCCGATATCCCTGTCTTCAGCCTCGTTCCACGAAAACGCCGCTTCAAAGTTGTAGTCTCGTGTTTTTTGGCCGCCATATAAGGGACGCGCATGAGCTTGGATGACGCGCGCATGAGCGAGGCGCGCCAAGCCGCTCGAAAGGAGCCGTTCGTTCGAGCTCGAGCGCTCAAGCAGAGGGGCGCTTCCAACGTTGAATGGTCAAGCCATAGCGCAGCCCGCTGTCGCTTCGCAGATCAAGCCGTCAGGTCGAGTCCGTTGGCGTGAGTTCTGTACGTTCGCGCTGGAATTCTGGACCGGCGAGACCAGCCGGCGCGCGTGGACTCTAACGTGCCTCGTCTCGCTTTGCATCGCATTGCAGCTTGGGGCGCAGCTAAGCGTCAACGAATGGAACCGCAAGTTTTTCGACGCGCTTGAAAGCAAGAACGTCGTGTCTCTTGGGTGGGCGACCGCGTTGTTGCCCGCGCTCGTGGCATTCAGCGGCCTCGCCGTCAGCGGCGCGCTTGTCGCGCGCATGACATTGCAGATGCGCTGGCGGGAATGGCTCACGGAGAAACTCGCCGGCTGGTGGCTCGAGGACCAGCGCTACTATCGGCTGGAAATCGCCGCGGCCGAGCAAACTTCGCCGGAATATCGGATCGCCAAGGACGTGCAGCTGGCGATCGATCCGCTCGTCGAATTCGCCGTCGGCTTTTTGACCGCCCTGGCGACGGCGACGGCCTTCATCGGCGTGCTTTGGACCGTCGGCGGCGCTCTGGAGCTCAATCTGCTTGGAGCGCGGATTGTGTTGCCGGGATATCTCGGCTTCGCAGCGGTCGTCTATGCGACGGCCGCCGGCGGCGTCGCCTATCTTGCTGGACGGCCGCTCGTTCCGGCTGTTGCGCAAAAGAACGAAGCCGAAGCGCAGTTCCTCGCAGAACTCACCCGGCTGAAGGAGAACGCGGAAAGCATCGCCCTCATTCGCGGCGACGCCGACGAGTTAAGCTCTGTCCTGCAGAATTATCGACGCGTCGTCGCCGCCTGGATCCGCCAGATCCATCGCAACGGGGTGATCGCCACCGTGCAGAGCGCCAATGGCGCGCTGGTTCCGCTCATTCCGCTCGTGCTCGTCGCGCCAAAATATCTTTCGGGCGCTTTGACCCTCGGCGCAGTCATGCAGCTCGCGTCCGCATTCATCTTGGTGCAGGTCGCCTTCAACTGGTTCATCGACAATACCGTGCGCGTCGCGGAATGGATGGCTTCAGCCAACCGCGTCGATGAACTCGCCGAAGCCCTCGAGAGCCTAGATATCGGCGTCATCATGGAAGAGAAGGAGTTTATCGAGTTCGGCGTCAGCGACGACGGCACGATCCATATCGAGGATCTTGCTGTCGCTCATCGCAATGGGCGTATCGTGATCGCCGGCGCGAATGTCGTCATTCCCGCAGGCGAAAAGCTGCTCGTCGCTGGTCCGAGCGGTACGGGAAAAAGCACGCTTGTTCGCGCGCTCGCCGGACTATGGCGATGGGGCTCCGGCCGCATTCTGTTGCCGAAGAACGCGCACATGGCCTTCGTGCCGCAGAAGCCATACATTCCGTTGGGCGCGCTTCGTCAGGCCATGCTCTATTCGATCTCCGATAAAGAAATCACTGACGAGATGATTGAAGGCGCGATGCGACGGTGCGGCCTGGGCTATCTCATCAAACATCTCGACGAAGAACAGCGTTGGGACCAAATCCTCTCCGGCGGCGAGCGGCAGCGAACGGCTTTTGTTCGACTCCTGCTGCAAAGGCCGCAGATCATCATTATGGACGAGGCGACGTCGGCGCTCGACGAAGAGAGTCAAGTTTCGATGCTGCGCCTCTTCAATGAAGATCTGGCCGGCGTGACGGTGATCAGCGTCGGCCATCGCGCCGGCATGGAAGATTTTCACGACAAGAAACTTGTTCTCGAGCGCCGCGCCGCGGGCGCGCATATCACGAGCCGCAAGCTGCAAAAATCGCTCTGGCATTTGTTCGACGACGCCGCGCTTTACTGACGGCTAGAAGGGCGTGTCTTGGCGGCGGTTTGCGCGCGCCCCCGACAAGAATGCGCTTAGCTTTGACGAACGCCAGGGTTTTCGCGCCTTCCTCGCTTCACCTCACGCTCTGAAAAGACGCGCCGTGGGAACTCGGCCGCTGCGCGTCGCTAATGATGCGGCGCGTCGGCGCCGTAAAATTTAGCTGCGCCAGCGACCGAGGTTCAATTTTTCTCAGCGAGGCTGCAACCGAAGCTCTTTCGTCCGTGTATTGGCTGCAGGTCGCGAAATGAGCGCGGCCTCTTGAATGGAGGAGAAATCATGAAGACGATCGTTTTTGCCGGAGCTGCAGCCGCCTTATTGCTTGCGGCGACGCCATTCGCCACTGCCGCGGATACGCCGACCGATCCGCAGATCGCCCATATTGCCTACACGGCCGGAACGGTGGACATCGGCTACGCCGAAATCGCCTTGCAGCGTTCGAAGACCAAGGCCGTTCGCGAATTCGCCGCCGAAATGGTTAAGGACCACAAGGCTGTCAACGACAAGGCGCTGGCGCTCGTCAAAAAGCTCGGCGTGACGCCTGAGGATAATGAAACGAGCCAGACGCTCGCCAAGCAGGCGGCGGAAAAGCGCGCCGAACTCATGCGGCTTTCAGGCGCAGCCTTCGATCGCGCCTATGCCGAAAATGAAGTGGCCTACCACTCTTTCGTGAACAATGCGGTCGACAAGCTGCTCATTCCCTCGGCGACCAATCAGGAGCTCAAGGGCCTGCTCAGAGTCGGCCTGAAAATCTTCCAAGGCCATCAGCAACACGCCGAACATATGGTCCAGAAGCTCGCCAAAATGTCGCGCAGCTGGAAATCGACGGCGAGCGCGGAGTGACAGCGATGAAAGATTTCGCGCGCCGCGCGGGATTTTCGATCACACTCGCAGTGGCGGGCGCGGTTTCCGCGTCCGCCGGCGAGCGTGTCAGAATCTCGATCAACGATCTCGATTTCGCGCCGTCATCCATCACCGTGCATTTGGGCGACATCGTCGAGTGGACCAATAAGGATATCGTCGAACATACGGCGACAGCCCGCAACGGCGCATTCGACGTGACGACTCCTAAAGGCAAGCCGGCCACAGCGCGCATGACAGTCGTCGGCAGAACGGAGTATTTCTGCCGGTTGCATCCAAATATGGTCGGCGTGATCAATGTGGTGAAATAGGCTTGCCGAGCAACCGATCGGGATCTGACGGCTATTCCTATTTGCGCGGCGCTCTCCATGCGCAATTGGAGAACGCCGCGCTTTCTTGCAGTCTCGTCGATCGACGAGCGTTGGGTTGATCTAGGGAAAGGTCGCCGCGCGACGTCACATCGCCATAGAGACGATGCAGCGGCAGCCCGCGCGGGTCATAGTCGCCGGATGGCGGCTGCCCTTGGGCGACACATGGAAATCGCCTGGGCCCAATTCCTCGTCGCCGATCGCAAGGTCGCCCGAGATCACGTAGATCTCCTCGTCCTGCTCATGCGCATGCGCCGGGTAGACTGTGCCAGGCTCTATGTCGAAAAGCACCGTCTTGCGCTGGAGTTCCTCGTCTTGGTGCAGGAGCTGCACTCGCACGCCTGGCGCGAACCTTATCCATTCGCTGGAGTCGACGCGCAGCGTACGGCTTAAGGTTTCGAGCCGCAGACGCGACTCCAGACGCGCTTCGATCTTCTCGAAGAGGCCGCTTGGCGCTTCGACATGCGGCCTGAGGGCGGCAAGCGGCGCAAGCGCCTCCTCCCATTCGCGCGCTCTGGCTGCAAACTCTGGATCGCGCTTAAGCCGCTCCTTGACGATAGCGTGTTCTGACGCCGTCAGGGCCCCGGCGGCCCAAAGCGCGGCGTCGATGTCGTCGTCGTCGCTCATGAGATGCACTTTCTGAGGTCCGCAAGCCCGCGAAACAACGCCGACTTCATCGTACCGAGCGGACGCTCGAAACGCCGCGCCAGCTCCTCATGCGAATAGCCGTGGACATAGGCGAGCAGCACCCATTGCCGACGCTCGGCCTCGAGCTTGTCGAGGCATTCCATGAGGCGGCCTTTGCCGATCGGATCGTATTCAGGAAGATCGGCCGCGATTTCGAATGACTCGTCGCCGTCGAGCGAATCATGCGCATTGTCGCGACGGCGCAGATCGTTAAGCGCGATGCGGCGCGTCACGACGCTCATCCATGCCAGCGCCGCGCCTTTCGCCTCGTCATAGGCGTTGGCGCGCTCCCAGATGCGCACGAATGATTCCTGCATCGCTTCCTCGGCGCGCGCGCGGTCTTTCAACAAGGCGAGACAAATCGCGTAGAGCCGCGACGATGTCGCCGCGTAGAGATCGCGAAAAGCCGTCCGATCTCCCGCCGCGACGCGCGACAACAACGCTTCGTTGGAAGACGACCTAGAGCTCACCTTCGCTTCCTGTCCCGCACATGCCGCGTGAAAGGAAATATAGTCAAAGCGCGGTCCTCCGTCGAGGCGGAGGGCGTGGTCGTAGACGTGAGAAGCGCGGTTCACCGGTGACGCCTTACGCCGCGATGGCGCCGACGATGGCGGCGGCGTCGTAAAACTCGCGAAAGCGAGAAAGCCTGCTGTTCTTCACGGTGAAGACATGCGCCCAGTCGCAGTCGAAGACGCCGCCGCTAGATTTGAGACGCGCGCGCGTCGACGGATCGACATTGTCGAATATCGTCTTGACGTCGCCCTGGTCGAAGGCGGCGTATAGCGAACGGATTAAGGCGCGATTGTCGGCCATGGCGTTCTCGCCAGCTAAACAGAATCGATGCGGCGCTTGGTGAGCCGAGCCGCTGATCTGTTACGGACGGCCGAGGAGAACGGATGCAGTCGATTTCGCTTATTTTGCGGGCAGACGCGATTGCGCCGTCCGTCCCGCATGTATCCTCAACTGTGCCCAACGATCCATATGTCTGACTTCCCAATGCGCCTATCGTTTACACTGCGTCGACGAGCAAATGCGACAGGCGTTTGAGCGACGCAGATTCCTTTGACCTTTGGGAGGTTGAGATATGCAAGTCGCTTTCAATGGAGCAACGCCTACGGTCGCGCCAATGGGCGTCGTTGTCGATCAGAACTTTGCGCCGCAGGGCATCATCGGCGGCGCGCTTGGCAGCGCGCTTGGCGGATTAGGCGGCGGCGCGCTCGGCCGCGCCTTTGGCAATCAGAATCTCGGTCGGCAGATCGGCAGCGTCGCTGGCGGCGTGCTCGGCGGTTTTCTGCCGTTTGAGGCCGGCCCGCAAGCTTACGCTGGAACCTATTATGTCCCGCAGACGGCTGCGCCTGGATTTATGCCGCAAGGCGTTATCGTCGATCAGCAGTTCGCGCCGCAGGGCATTATCGGCGGCGCGCTTGGCAGCGCTCTTGGCGGTCTTGGCGGCGGCGCGCTTGGCCGCGTCTTCGGCAATCAGAATCTCGGCCGACGGATCGGCGGAGCCGCCGGTGGCATTCTAGGCGGCTTGCTGCCGTTCGAGGCCGGCCCGCAAGCGTACGCCGGAACCTATTATGTCCCGCAGACGGCTGCGCCTGGATTTGCGCCGCAAGGCGTTATCGTCGATCAGCAGTTCGCTCCGCAGGGCATCATTGGCGACGCGCTTGGCGCGATCGGGGCGCCGCTCGGCGGCTTCATCGGCGGCCGCTTCGGCAACGCCGGTCTCGGCCAGACGATTGGCGGCACGGTGGGCGGTCTCGCCCAGCGCTTCCTGCCGTTCGAGGCCGCGCCCGTGTTCGCCCCGCAGGGCATTGTCGGCGACGCGCTCGGCGCAATCGGTGCCCCGCTCGGCGGCTTCATCGGCGGCCGTTTCGGCAACGCCGGTCTCGGCCAGACGATTGGCGGCACGGTGGGCGGGCTCGCCCAGCGCTTCCTGCCGTTTGAAGCCGGCCCGCAGCAGCCTGTCTATTACGCGCCGCAGGCGGCCGCGCCGATGTTCGCGCCGCAGGGCATTGTCGGCGACGCGCTTGGCGCGATCGGGGCGCCGCTCGGTGGCTTTATCGGCGGCCGCTTCGGCAACGCCGGCCTCGGCCAGACGATTGGCGGCACGGTGGGCGGTCTCGCTCAGCGCTTCCTGCCGTTCGAGGCGGAGCCGGTTTTCGTTCCGCAGGGCTTCATCGGCGATGCGCTCGGCGCAGTCGGGGGCCGGGTCGGCAACTGGATCGGTGGACGCTTTGGCAACGCCGGCGTCGGCCAGACGGTTGGCAATGTGGTGGGCGGTCTCGCCCAGCGCTTCCTGCCGTTCGAAGCAGGCCCGCAGCAGCCTGTCTATTACGCGCCGCAGGCGGCCGCGCCGATGTTCGCGCCGCAGGGCATTGTCGGCGACGCGCTTGGCGCGATCGGGGCGCCGCTTGGCGGCTTTATCGGCGGACGCTTCGGCAACGCCGGCCTCGGCCAGACGATTGGCGGCACGGTGGGCGGTCTCGCCCAGCGCTTCCTACCGTTCGAAGCTGGCCCACAACCCATCTACTACATGCCGCAGATGCAGGCGCCGATGTACGGCTGACGTTGAGCCGCACAATCGACGCGGCGTGTGAAGGATGCTTTGCTGCCGCTCCCGGGCCGATTGTTCGGCCTGGGAGCCAATAAAAGATCAGGATCGCGACATGAGCGCAACGAACGGCAACGATCAATTTCTGGTGGCGCCGCGGAACGCGGCGAGCGCAGACGATTTAGCGGCTTTCGAACAGGCGATGCAGTCTGTCCCGGGCGCCGCAATCCTTCAGCGCGCCGGCAAGGCCGGTCAACCGAGGCTGGTCGTCACCCTTCCTGCGGCAAGCGCAAGTCAGTTACGCGAACAATTCGGCGCGACCCTGATCATTGAACCGAATGCTCCGCTCAAACCATTTTAGCGCCGGCGTCGCGTCCTTCTCTGTGGCGCGCAGGCTGGCTTGATTTCTTAGGAGAGTCGAAATGGCTGGTCCCGATAATAGTAATCCGGCGCCCAACGGTCGTAGTTCCGGGCCCGCCGCGCCGTCGCCCAATGGCGCCGATACGCGCGTCGAGCCGATGGCGCTCGCGCCCACAGAGCGCTTTATGATCGCCTCGCGGCGCCTTCCGGGATTCACGCCCGCTTCGGCGACGGATCTGGCCAATGCGCTCCCAGACGTAAAGATTGTGCGGCGGATTCAACCCCGCGGGCTTAACGCCTTTTCAGCCGGCGGGCCATCTTCTCAGACGCCAGAAATTCTTGTCGCTGAGATGGACCCAGCGCGTGGCGCCGCGCTGCAGGCGTCAGCGCCGCCCAACGTCGTCGTCGAGCGCGACGCCTTTCTCCGTGCTTCGGACGATTTTCGCCCCTTCGACTTCAATGGAGTCATGCCGATCGCTGCAGGCGTCGGAGTCGACGTGCAGCTTCGCGTCGTAGGGGCAGGCGGCAAGCCGCTGCCGAAAGCGACGGTCTATGTCTATGGTCAGGGTTTTCCTGGCCAAGGCGTCACGAATGAACGCGGCGAAGTCGTCGTGACGGTTTTCGGCGGCCCCATCGAAACCATCCAGGCGATTTACGTCAAGCCTGTCGCCGATCATTGGGATCGTATGCTTCGCGCGCCAGCGCTTCAGGCCGGCGCGATGAACACGGTGCAACTGCGTCCGCTGACCGACAGCTTCAACGGCTTTCCACAAACCGGCATGATTGGCTGGGGTCAGCGCCTGATGAAGCTCGATCGGCTTGACGCTTCATTCACGGGCGCTGGCGTCAAGATCGGCATCATCGATTCGGGTTGCGACAGCGCGCATCCCCAACTGCGCCATGTGACGCGCGGCGCCGATCTCACTAATGGCGGCGACAAGACGAGCTGGTCGAACGATCAAATCGGTCATGGAACGCATTGCGCCGGAATCATCACCGCCGCCTCCGACGGAGGCGTCGCCGGCATTCGCGGCTTTGCGCCGAAAGCGGAAGTTCACTCGTTGAAGGTATTTCCGGGCGGGCGTTTTAGCGACCTTATCGACGCGCTCGACGAATGTATCGAGCGACAGCTCGACGTCGTCAATATGAGCCTTGGCAGCGGCGACCCTTCAGAACTCGTGACGCAGAAAATAGCCGAAGCGCGCCAGAACGGCGTCGCTTGCATTGTTGCGGCTGGAAACTCGAGCGGTCCCGTACAGTTTCCTGGCATGCTGCCGACGGTGCTGACCGTCGCGGCGCTTGGAAAGTTGGAAGAGTTTCCAAGCGACAGCTACCATGCCCAGACGGTCGTTCCACAACTTGTCGCCGGAGCGATGTTCTCGCCGAAGTTCACCTGCTTTGGACCGCAGATCGCGGTCGCGGCGCCCGGCGTCGCGATCGTCTCGACGGTGCCCGGCGGCGGCTATGCGGCGTGGGACGGCACGTCGATGGCGACGCCTCACGTAACGGGCATGGCGGCGTTGCTTCTCGCGCATCATCCGCTTCTCGCCGCGGCGCGGACGGCGCGGAACGAGCAGCGCGTCGCGCAGCTCTTCTCGCTGTTGGCTTCGTCGGGCGTGCGCTATCTCGGCGAGGCGACGCGCGAAGGCGTCGGAGCGCCCGATCTTGAGCGCGTGCCAAGTCTCGCGGCCGCCCAGCCGATGAGCGCCGCGGCGCCAGCCAGCGCTGGATTGGCGCCCGCCGGCGTCATGGCCGACGGATTTGCTCCCTTGAGCGCGCCGGCGCCATGGGCGGTCAATCCGGCAATGATGCAAGCGATCAATCCCGCGATCATCCAGCGCATGATTCAGCTGCGGGCCGCGGGCCTCATTTAGCCGCGAGGACGAGCTGATTTTTGTTGATCGCCATATGAAGCGCTCCTCCGTCATCTGCGGAGGAGCGTTTTCTCATCGAGTGAGCCGCCTCGCCGCGTCCGCGAACTTGCAGCTTCTGCAAAAGATTGTGCACGTGATTCTTCACGGTGCCGACCTCGATGCGTAGTCGGCGCGCGATCTCCTTATTCGAAAGCCCTCGCTCGATCAGTTGAAGAATTTCGCGCTCGCGCGCCGTAAGCGCGTCCTTTGTGTAGACGTCGGCGGTTTGCGAACTCTCGCCAATCTTCCGGCGCTCGTCGATCGAATGAATCGCAGGCGCGGCCAATCGCTCGAGCAGTTCGACGACGTCGTCGACCGAGCCCTCGCGAGGAACGACGCCTACGATGGTTTGACAAGCGGCGGTCAATGCCGCGCCGGCCGACGCAGGCGCTCCAATGGCGACGATTCGTAGTTCTGGATATTGTTCGCGAAGATCTTGCGCGATCGCAAGCCCTCCCAACTCGCCAACGTCGAGCAGGACAATATCGGGTTTAGAGTCAGCGGCCGCCGCCAGAGCGGCGTCGCCCGCAACGACGGCGACAATGGACATTCCTGGATGCTGACTGAGACGCAACCCGAGCGCTTCGCTAAACAGACGCACGTCGCTAACGATCAAGATGCGCGCGTTCCGCCTGAGATTCGCCGGAACAAACGCGCTTCGCGTCGACAGCTCGACGTTCACAACGGAATCGTATCGAGAGGCCGCAAAACGGGGCATGGAAAACTCCTGAGCGCTATTTTTGATTAGGGCGCCTAAGAAATTGGCGCGTTTCTCAAAGGTGCGACACTAAAGCGTCGCTGCCTGCAATCTTCTCAGCTCCGTGGCGGTTGTTAAACCGCATCGACATTTCGTCATCATGACGTTTTCGTGCGTTGCGCTGATCGTCAACATGATGGTCTTCATAAGCGCTTTTTCAAGAGCTTTGTCCTCGTGCAAACGAATGGCTTATCAAAAAGCCCCGACGCGTGCTGTCGAGCGGCTCAGCTTAGTTCGCACGAGCGAGGAGAGATTGAGCAGTGTCTATTTTTTGGTCGGATAGAGAATGACATGCTCCTGTTCAGCTCCATCATTGCGGGCGACGATCGCGATCGCTGCTTCGCTGTCGCTCAGGTTCACGGGCTGATGCGGCACGTCAGGCGGGATGAAGATAAAGTCTCCGGCGACGTTCACGACGCTCTTTTCAAGATTTTCTCCGTAGCGCGTCTCGACACGGCCTTGCAAAAGATAGATTGCTGACTCATGGCCCTTGTGGGTATGTGCCTTGGCCTTGCCGCCTGGAGGAATCACGACCTTCAGCAAGGACAATCCCTTCGCGCCGGCGGTGTTTGTCGAAATTCCAGGAAAGATGGGCAGAGATTGCTTGGACTGTGTCGCTTCGCCGACGCGCACTGTGACGATGTCCTTCCCGTCTTTTTGGCCTAATATCAACGTCTCCGACGCAGCCGGCGCAACGAGCGCCGCGAGGATTAAGGAAACAAGCAATGTGTTGCGCATGGCGTTCTCCAAAATTTGGCGACGCGGGAATATAGCGCAAACGTAGGGTGAGGCGACAAGCGATGGTTGAGTGATGACGGACTACTCGCTGATGATCCATGGCGGCGCCGGCGCGATTCGCGATCCGCGACGCTACGAAGCTTCGTTACGCGCGATCGTGAAGTCGGGCGCAAGTCTTCTTGCGGCAGGATCATCGGCGCTCGACGCGGTCGTCCACTGCGTCGCACTTCTTGAAGACGATTCTTTGTACAACGCCGGTCGGGGCTCGGTGCTCAATGCCGAAGGCTCCGTATTATGCGACGCATCGATCATGGAGGGCCGAACGCTCAAAGCGGGCGCCGTGGCGGCGGTTCGCGGCGTGAGAAATCCGGTGCGCCTGGCATATGAGGTCATGGAGAAGAGCGGCCATGCGCTGCTCGTCGGGGAGGGGGCGGCGCGCTTCGCAAGAGAGCGGCGGCTGGCGTTTGAAAGCGAAGATTATTTCCGGACGGAAGAACGCGTCGCGCAATTGGCGAAAGCGAAGCGAAAGCGTGAGACTGCGCTCGATCATTCGGAATCTGACGATACTATATTTGGCACGGTGGGCGCCGTGGCGCGTGATCGAAATGGCGATCTTGCTGCGGCGACGTCAACGGGAGGCGTCGTCAATCAGCCTGCTGGCCGCGTCGGAGATTCGCCGATCATCGGCGCCGGCACATTCGCCGATAACGCCAGTTGCGCGGTTTCGTGCACGGGCGTCGGTGAGGATTTCATCCGCACTGCGCTTGCGCGAACCGTTAGTTTCTTTGTTGAATTTCGCGGCATGCAAGCCGAGGAAGCCGCACGCGAGGCGATCCGCTATCTTGTCGACAAGGTCGACGGACAAGGCGGCCTTATTCTTATCGATCGCCAAGGGAGATGCGGACGGGCGCACTCGACGCCAGTCATGCTGACCGCGACCTTCGTCAACGGCGTCATACGGGTTGAGACCACTTAGGCCTCTTATCTCGCGGCAGGTCGCGCCGCGTGGCGTCGTCGAACGGCGAGTTGCTGGGCAAAGGGATGTCTGCGATCGAGCGCAATTTGCGCCAGCGGCGCGACAAAGCCAGTCACGTTGACATCGCCTGCTATTTCGAAGCGGCACATCAGGCCTTGCGTTCCGCCAGCATCGAAGATGTCGATGACGACGAGCCTCGGCGCGTTTCTCCCTATTGCGCCGCGCTCGCGCAAAAAGGCAAGGAGCGGCGGCCGGGGATGAGCGTAAACGGGCAGCGCGCAGCGCAAACTATGGACAAGACTCTCCGATTTGACGCGTTCGAAATTCATTTGCCGCTCCGCTGAAAAAACAATGCATTTGATGCAAATCTCAGGCGCTCACGCCTCCCTCAAAGGGATGAGGCTTTAGAGAATGCGTCAAGCTGAGCGGCGAATTTTTCTGTGGCCGATCCCCGCATTTAACAGGGCAATGGTCTTGAGGCGACGCGCTTGGATTCTGAGCAAATCTTTCAAAGAAATTCGTTTAAGCGATTCAGGCCAAATGCCGATCTACAGATAGGAGAACGCCGCGCCCTTCAGTCGAGTTCAAACCTCTCTTTATAGTCGTGCTTGAGCGATGCGTCCTGATTCTCTTTACGCAGGTAGCAGTCGCCGATCGCCAGCGTGTCCATCTCAGTGCCCATGAAACAGCCGAAGGCGTCTTCTGGCGTGCAGACGATGGGTTCACCGCGCACATTGAAGCTGGTGTTGACGAGCACCGGGCAGCCGGTCATTCGTTTGAACGCCGAAAGCAGCGCGTAATAACGTGGGTTCGTCTCTTGATGCACCGTTTGGATCCGCGCCGAATAGTCGACGTGGGTGACAGCGGGAATGGAGCTGCGAGGCACGTTCAGTTTGTCGACGCCAAAGAGCGCCTGCTGCTCGGCCGTCATCGCGCGACGATGTTTTTCGGCGACGTCGGCGACGAGCAGCATGTAAGGGGAGTCGCCGTCGAGTTCGAACCAGTCGGCGATATCCTCACGCAGAACCGACGGCGCAAAGGGGCGAAACGACTCGCGATATTTGATTTTGAGATTGAGCGTCTTTTGCATCGTATCGGACCGCGGGTCGCCGAGAATGGATCGTCCGCCAAGGGCTCTCGGCCCGAATTCCATTCGGCCCTGAAACCAGCCGACGGCTTTCTCGTTGGCGAGATCTCGTGCTGTCGCGTCAATCAGATCGCCTTCCGTCATCGTCTCGAATTTGGCGCCGACGGAATGCAATCGGCGCTCTATTTCGGCTTGCGAAAATGAAGGACCGAGATAAGAGCCGCTCATGGCGTCGCCCCCGCCGTTGAGACTTCGGGGATTTTTCTTATAGCTGTAATAGGCCGCAAGCGCCGCGCCGAGCGCCCCGCCGGCGTCGCCGGCTGCAGGTTGAATCCAGATCTGATCGAAACGGCAGTCGCGCAGCAGCTTTCCGTTCGCAACGCAATTCAGCGCAACGCCGCCGGCAAGACACAGATTGCGGGCGCCGGTCTCGCGGGCGAGCGCGCGCGTGAGCCTGAGGACGATCTCCTCGGTAACGGACTGTATCGAGGCGGCGATATCCATATGACGCTGCGTCAGCAATTCTTCCGGCTTGCGCGCGGGACCGCCGAACAGTTCGTCGAATTTGGCGTTCGTCATTCGCAATCCGGTGCAATAGTCGAAATAAGACTGATCGAGCCGGAAGGTGCCGTCCTGCTTCAGATCGATAAGACGATCGAAGATCAGATCGACGTATTTAGGTTCGCCATAGGGAGCAAGGCCCATCAGCTTGTATTCGCCGGAGTTCACCTTGAAGCCGGCATAATATGTAAAGGCTGAATAGAGCAGGCCGAGCGAATGCGGAAACCGCAGTTCGCGTTGCATGGTCAGCTGATTGCCGTCGCCAAAAGCGACCGATGTCGTCGCCCACTCGCCGACGCCATCCATCGTCAGAACAACCGCGTCGTTGAACGGAGACGGATAGAATGCGCTCGCGGCGTGACTGAAGTGATGTTCGGCAAAGAGCAGCCTTTTCGACCAATCGACATCCGCCGAATAGGCCTTCATCTCTTTCAAGAGTAGCGACTTTTGAAAGAGCTTCTCGCGCAGCCAAAGCGGCAGCGCCATCTTGAACGATTGGAATCCTCGGGGCGCGAAGGCGATGTAAGTCTCGAGCAACCGCTCAAATTTGACGAAAGGCTTATCGTAAAAGGCGACGAAATCTATGTCCTGAGGCGCAGCGCGGGCAGCGTCGAGACAATAGTCGATCGTGTGACGTGGAAAGCGCGAGTCGTGCTTCCTGCGCGAGAACCGCTCTTCCTGAGCGGCGGCGACGATGTCGCCGTCCTCCACCACCGCGGCCGCGCTGTCGTGGTAGAAGGCTGAGACGCCAAGTATGCGCATCGCGCTTTAGAAGAGCGTGTAGATGAATGGCGCGACTGCGGTTCCTTGCAGCACGATCAAGGCGCCGATCAGCAGCATGATGACCAGCACTGGCGCCATCCAGTATTTTTTTCGGGTCTTGAGGTAGTCCCAAAGCTCAAGCAGAAAACTCATTCATCTTCTCCTCAGAACTGTTTGCTCATGTCGCCCGCCGCGTCGGCGGCATCGCGCATGGTCCAGTAGGACGTCGCGTTCTTGTCGAATGAAAGCTTGAGCGGATCGGCGCCGCGCAATCGGAAAAGCATCGCGATCGGAAGGATCACGCCAAAGAATAGGACGCCCATGATGATCGGATTGGTGATCTTGTGCAGCGCGCCGCCGAGCTTGAACCAAAGCCGGTTGAGCTGACGCAATCTGGCTGGCGCCAGCAACGCAGCCGCCGCAAAGGCGGCCGCTGCAGCAAGTCCCCAGAAGTGAGGGCTTTCACCGTGCCGGATTGGCAGCATGCTGAGAATTGCGATCGCGGTTGCGATCACCAGCCCGAATGATCGATCCGACCCCATGGTCGGCGCACGGTCTCTCGAAAAATCCTCATGCGACATTCAGACAAACCCCAGGCCGCCTCGACAACAAATTATCCGCAAGGCTGGCGAACCGCAAATTTTCGTAACCTTCCTATGACTTGCCGCTCGGCTTTGCGCCCTCATTCGTAGTTCTTGATGAGGCCTCGCGCCAACAGCGCATTGCCCTTTCCGTTAAAGTGGAAGTCTCCCCAGAAGTACAATGACCTGATGAAATCAGGATCTTGCGCCTTGTATTCGAAAAAGTCGGGAAAGTGATCGAAAAATTTTCTGCATTTGCCGGCGCACCAGTCGCGCCAGACGCTCGTTTGCCGCGAATTTTCGACGTCGTAAAGAAGCTGCTGCGGCCACGGATAGACCCCAACGGAAAGCGTGATCCCGCGCGACGACAGGAGTTCGTACAGGCGATCCATTTGCTTCTTCGCCTTGTCGATAGACGCTTCGATCCCTAGCGCGCCATAGCAGCTTGGATTCTCGCTATATGTCCAGCTCGCACGCGGGTAATCGGGGCTGTAGACGACGCCCGATTTTGAAAGGTCCTCGAAGGTCGCTCGCTCGATAGCTCGTCCCCACCTCTTTTTTGGTTGCGACAGCGGCGGCCGCGGGACAGGGGAGCAAACGTTGAAACTGGTCTGAAACACGCCCATCTGCAATACGCCATTTTTATCATACGAATAGAAAACGCCTTCGTCCTGTATGTCGGAGATATCAATGTAAACCACAGCCTCGTCGAACTTGAGGTCGGCGTCGAGGAAATATTTGAGCTTCTCGTAATAGACGGATGGCGCGTAGCTCGAGACGCCGGCGTTCAGCACATCGAAGGCGGGAAACGCCTGCGCGAAAAGGCCGACAAAAGACTGTTCATAGGGGACGCCGGGACTCTCAGTGAAGGAATCGCCGATAAAGATGACGCGCTTGCGGTCCGTCGTCATCGGCACATTGCGTACGGCTGCGTCTCTAAAGCCCAGCGAGTTAGTGAAAAAGCGAACCGTGTTCGGACCCCAGGCGTCGAAACTGTCGAAGTTCGGCTTGAGGCCGTGCGTGTAATGCGGGTCGCGAACCCTGAGCTCGTTTTTAGCGGGCGCTAGGAAGGGATTGCCATCCCTGTAAGCGAGATGAAGGACGATCTCCGCAACGATGGCGAGACTGAGAAGAATGCCAAAGTTGACAAGGAGAATGCGCAATAACTTGTATGTTGAATTTTTACTGGAGAGCGACATGGCTACGCGCCAAAATTTGGCTCCCTGAAGGTTGCTGGCTTCAGTCTTGTCATGGATCGACTGAAAAGAGCAAGCTTCCTTTGCAAAAATTCGATTTGCGTAGTCGAATGCTAGGCGGTCCTCTGGTCCGCTAAGGAACCGCAATTGAATGCGTCTCGGAGCCACTCATGACCTTGCGTCTCACTCGTTCGCTTGCTGAAATCCTGCCGGGCTCTGCGTCGCAGCGCATTCTCTGGACGATCCTCGCTATCGTATGGGGCGGTTACGCGGCTCATGCGCGAGACCTGTCGAGCGCCGCCATGAACGATGTTTCGGCCGCGCTTGATCGTCTTCGCGGCAATGGCGCGGCTCTGCGCAGCTTCCTGGTCGAAATGCCGAAAGGCGGCGATTTGCACAATCATCTTTCGGGCGCCGTTTATGCGGAAAGCGCTTTAGCCTGGGCGCGCGCCGAGGGCTGGTGTTTCGACGTCGCAAGCAAGGCTGCGCTGCCGCCGCCTTGCGACGCCGCATCCAAGCCGCCTCTCGTCGACGCATTGCGCTCCACGCAGGCATACCGAGACGCGATTAACGCCTGGTCGATGCGCGACGTCATCACCGCGCAAGTGAGCGGCCATGATCAGTTCTTCAACAGCTTCTTCCGATTTTCAGATGTAACGGGGAACAATATCGGCGCCGCCCTCGCGGAGGTAGTCGAGCGCGCCGCGTCTCAAAATGTCTTGTATCTTGAGTTGATGATAAGTCCGCTGATGGGCGAGGCGCGCGATCTCGGCGAGCAGATCGGATGGAAGGACGATCCTGACGCAATGCTTGTGGCGCTCGACAACAAAGGCTTCGGCGATCTTGTCAAGCGCGCGGCGGCGAGCGTCGGCGCAGTCGTCGATGACAAGGACCGGCGGCTCAGCTGCGGCGACGCGGCCCACCGTCGGCGCGGATGCGACGTTGTGGTTCGGTTCCTCGCTCAGGTCTATCGGAATGTCGACCGCGCGAAGTTGTTTTCGCAGACGGCGCTTGCGGCGCGCCTCGCGTCGCTCGAAGGACTCGTCGTGGGATTGAACCTCGTCGCGGCGGAGGACGATGAAATCACGCTGGGAAACTACAGCGATCAGATGCGGATCGTCGGCGACATCGGACGCCGACACCCGAAAGCGCGGATCAGTCTCCATGCTGGGGAGCTGACAATGGGTCTCGTTCCTCCCAAAGACCTGACCTTCCATATTCGCGAGGCGGTTGAGATCGCCGGCGCGAAGCGCATCGGGCATGGCGTCGACATCGGCTTCGAGCGCGACGCCAAAGAACTGATGGGTCGAATGGCGCGCGATGGAATATTGGTCGAAATCAATCTCACGTCCAATGCGCAAATTCTCGGCGTCGAAGGCCCGGACCATCCATTTCCGCTCTACCGCAGGGTGGGCGTGCCCACGGCGTTGTCGACAGATGACGAGGGCGTATCGCGGATCGATCTCACGCATGAGTACCAGCGCGCCGCGCGCGCCTATGACCTTTCCTATCGCGACTTGAAACAGCTCTCTCGAAACAGTCTGACCTACGCCTTTCTTCCAGGCGAAAGCTTGTGGCGGGATCCCGGCGCCGCGCGTCCTGTTTCCGCTTGCGCGGGCGGACAACTTGGAGCGACTGCGCCTTCCCGCGACTGCAGCCGCTTCATGGCGGGTTCAGAGAAAGCCAGACTGCAGTGGGAGCTCGAAGTGCGCTTCGCACGCTTCGAGTCGAAATGGGGCAGGCGGGAGGGGAAACCGGCGAACAACACTGCGCTCGCTTCCCCACCTTTGTCATCGTCCAAACGTGAGCGTTCTGCGCGCCGCGTTCGCTAAAGGATGCCGCGCCCCTGAATGATGCGCAGAAGGATCACGATGATCGCGATGACGAGCAGGATGTGGATGAAGCCGCCGAGCGTATATGACGAGACGAGGCCGAACAGCCATAGCACCAGCAGGATGACCGCTATCGTTTCAAGCATTTCTTAGTCTCCCAATGCGCAGTGCAGCAAGGATCTCAAAGTTTCTTGCCGAGCGACTTTGCGTCAGTTTCGACTTTTTTCCAAGCGTCCTTGAGCTTGCCCCAGAAGGACTCCTGCGGCGCCTTCTTGCAGTCGTCGATGACCATCGGAATGACCTTCTCCGTGCCTTCGATATCGACATTCTCTCCGGCCGGCTTGCCCTTCTTGTTCTGAGCAGACGACCAGTAGATCACTTTCGGCTGAAATTGATCATCGACGGCGAGGAATTCCTCGCATGTCCATTTTGAGACCGGCTTTTTCGCTTTCGTTTCGGCGAGAACGTCCGTCGCATAGAAAATCAAACCGGCGGCGGCGAGGAAATAAATTCGCTTCATAGCTTGCTCCTTCGAATCGACGCTTTCGCGAAGCGCGCGCAGAGAAACTATTGCGGAATCCAACCCATATCCAGTTGCGCCGGAGCGGTCGAGCGTCTTCGACCCGGCTATTCCACCGCTAAAATGACGTCCGAAGCGTCGAAGGTCGCGAGCGCGGCGTCCCCTTTCTTCAATCCCATATCTTCAACATGGCGCCGTGGGGTCACCGCGGTCATCGTCTTTCCGAAGCCGACGTCAAGCAGGATTTCGCTATTCCGTTCGGCGTCGACCCGCTGCGTAACCACGCCGCGGAAGCAATTGCGCTGCTGCGGCGCCACATCGCCTGCAGGCGCGAGATTGACAAAAGACGCCTTGATGAGCGCCAGCGCCTTCTGTCCTCTGGAGAGATGCAGCCGCTCCGCAGACTCATTGGTGACGATCGCGAGGATCGTATCCTTCTCCGACACGCGCAGCGTCACTTCAACGTCGACCGGCCATTTCTTGACCTGCGCCACTTCGGCTCTGAAAACATTACGCGCCGAAATCGTCATTCCGGCGGTCCAGAGCAAGAAATCCTCGGCGCCGGCAAGGCCTTCTTCGGCGATGGTCTCGGATATGCGCCCAAGTTTTTCCTCGAGGCGGTGGAAGGTGGCGATCAGCCGGCGTCCTTCGTCGGTGACCTCGGCGCCGCCGCCGCTGCGTCCGCCGGCCTTGGTGACGAAGGCCGGCGTCGGCAGCAGATTGTTGATGGCGTTCACCGCATCCCACGCGGCCTTGTAACTAAACCCGACCGCCTTGGCCGCCTTTGTGATGCTGCCGTGGGCCGCGACGGCTTCGAGCAGCTTGACGCGATCGCGGCCGACGAGGAGTCGGCCCTCGCTGCGCAGCGCCAGTGAAGCATCGATCTTGCCGTCGGCCATGTCAGCGCCTCGCCCTTTCGCCCGAGGTACAGGGTCGCACAAGCGGACGCAACCATGGCCTGGGACGAAATTCCCTCAACGAAGCGTTGCCTTAGCGAATTGGCCCGTCGCCGCACGGCGCGGCGACCGCCAAGGCGATTTCGTTTGCACGAGAGTGACCGGAAACGCGCGCATCAAGTCAGAGAAATTTTTTGCGCTGAAAAGCCGGTCGCGCACCAGCGCATTTGGAGCAAATAACGCGACGGGGACTGCGCGCGGATCGCCGGGCGTCGTGAGCGATAAGTCGGGGAAACATCGCTTCTTTTGTCATCCTGTGTGAATTCGACTTTGTATACTGTATTAAACTCGACAAAATGTAGTAAAGCCGTCAACGGTCGCTTGTCAGCTCCGCGCCTGCGGCGCATCATATTGAAATATCTACATAATTTTTGAAAGTCGCAATATTAACTGATAACATATAGACATGTGTTGCATCTATATCACACGCATATATACTTACCGTCCCTGCATAAAATTATCATATTGACATTTATACGGGCTGTTCGTAGTTCAGCATTATATAGATAGAATATACAACGATTGCCCTGCAATGACTCGCGTCTTCCCCGCCGCGCTAATCGCGCTTGTTATCAGCATCTTGAGCGCGTATCCCGCCGGCGCGGCGGATGCTGAGACGATCATCGTCGTCACGAGTTTTCCGGAAGAACTGACGACTCGCTACGAGCGGGAGTTCGAGCGCAGCCACCCGCAAATTCACGTTCAATTCGTCTGGAAGCAGTCCCGCGACGCGCTTGCCGAACTGACCAAGCCGGAACAAGGCGGGGCGGATATCTATTGGGCGCCGTCGCCGGCGAATTTTGCGCTTCTTTCCGACCGCGGCGCCTTTCGCAAGTTATCGGTCGATCGCGCCGTGCTTCCCGGACGGCTCGGCGCGCAGCAATTGTCCGACCCTGCGGGGTTCTACGAAGCATATGACGTCGCCGGCTATGGAATCGTCGCGAGTCCAGGCGCGCTCGCAGCCGCCGGACTTTCAGCGCCTCGACGCTGGCGCGACCTCGCCTCTCCCGAATATGCGCGCCGGTTGGCGATGCCGATCGCCGGCAAGGTCGGCTTTTCGCCTGCGCTCTATGACATCTTCCTGCAAAGCGAAGGTTGGACGGAAGGCTGGCGTCTCCTCAGCGAAATGGCTGGAGAGGCGACGCTGCTCGATTCCGGATTCGCCCCGACGGCCTCTGTGCGAGAAGGCAAGGCCGCCCTCGCCCTGACGATCGATTTCATCGCCGAGATCGCCAGGGCGAATGGCGCGCCTGTCGAGATGATCTATCCCGAGCGTACGGCCTTCCTGCCCGCGCATGTTGCGATGACCGCCGGCTCCAAACATGTCGCCGGCGCGCAGGCCTTCATCGACTTCCTGCTGTCGAAAGATGGTCAGCAGTTGATGATGGAGCGCGACAGCCGCCGTCATCCGGCGCGACCCGACGCTTATCAGAACGCTCCACAGAATTTCGTTAATCCCTTTTCGCTGCCGGCATCGTCGATTCTTGCTTACGATTCCGAAATCGGACGCCGGCGGCCGCCGCTCATCACGGTGTTGTTCGAGCTCGTGATCTTCGAAGGCCATGCCGAAAGCGTCGACCTATGGCGCAAGATTCACGACGCTGAGAAAAAGCTTGCCGCCGACGCAAAGGCGATGGCGGTCCTCGGAGAGGCGAAGAGACTCGCCGGCTTTGTTCCGATCTCCGAGAGCGATGCGCGCGCGACAGCCTTCCTTGAGCGCTTCTCGCATCGCGACGCCATCGATCCGCAGCAGATCGCGCAATGGCGTGAGGAAATAGCGTCTGCACGGCAAAAGGCGCGCGATCTCGTGAAAAGCCTGGAGCCGGCGCCATGAAGCGCTTCGGCGTCCTCCTATGCGCGGCAATGCTGGCGGGCGCCGCGAGATACGAGGCGAGCGCTCCCGAAAGCGAAGCCTTCACCCAGCCGATCGAAGGACTGGACGCGACACATGCCGCGCGCTTTCGCAAGGGGAACGGCATTTTTCGACAGGCCTGGGTCATCGGCCCTTCGCAGGATCATCCCGACTTCATCGGTCTCGGTCCCTTCTACAATCGGCTTTCCTGTATCGCCTGCCATGTCAAGAATGGACGCGGCGCCGCGCCCGACAGCGAAAATGGCGTCGCGCGCACGATGGCGGCGAGGCTGAGCGTCGACGGAAAGGATGCGCATGGCGGACCGCGCGTCCATCCCGACTACGGCGCTCAGCTCAATCCAGAAGGCGTGCCTGGCGTCGCCGGCGAAGGCCAGGCGGTCGTCAATTACGCCGAATTCGACGTGTCGTTTCCCGATGGCGGGAAAATAACGCTTCGTCGGCCGACGCTCTCTTTCCGCAATCTCGCTTACGGTCCGCTTGGGCCCGAGACGAAAATTTCTCTGCGTAACGCGCCGCCCGTTTATGGCTTGGGCCTGCTCGAGGCGGTCGCCGAAGCGGAAATTCTTGCCGGCAAAGGCAGGCCGAATTTCGTTTTCGACATCGAGGCCGGCAAGAGGACGCTCGGCCGCTTCGGGCTCAAAGCCAATCAGCCCAATCTCAAGCAGCAGATCGCCAACGCCTTCGCCGAAGACATCGGCATAACGTCGTCGCTATTTCCCGCCGAGACCTGCGCGCCGACTCTAAGCGAATGCCGTAGCGCATCGAAGCCGGAGTTATCGGACGCTCAACTCGATGCGGTCTTAAATTACATCCGCGCGCTTGCGCCGCCAGCCCGACGCAATCTCGAGGAACCGCGCGTCAAAGATGGCGATGCCCTGTTTCGCCAGATCGGCTGTTCGAACTGCCACCGCGATACGCTGCATGTCGCAGACTTCCCTCTGCAGCCTGCGCTGAACGGCGTCGAGGTCCATCCCTACACCGACCTTCTGCTCCACGACATGGGCGACGGTCTCGCCGACGGCCGCGAAGATTTCGAGGCCGGCCCGCGCGACTGGCGAACGCCGCCGCTATGGGGACTAGGCCTCGCCGGCAAGGGCGGAGACGGCGCCGATTTTCTGCATGACGGCCGGGCGCGCACGCCCGCCGAGGCGATCCTCTGGCACGGCGGCGAAGCGCAAGCCTCCGCAGACGGTTTCCGCAACCTTTCCGAACCTCAGCGCGCCGCGCTGCTCGCTTTCCTCAACTCTCTCTAAAGTCCATGGGGGCAATGATGACTAGGCTGCTGACGACGACGGCGATTTCAGGCGGCGTTCTTCTCTCGCTATCAGCGCCTGTAAGCGCGCAAACGACACTGCCGCCGATCGAAGTGCACGCGCCCAAAGCCTTTGAACTCGGTCAGATCAAAGTCGGCGCGCGTCGGCTTGGCGTACCGACAAGAGCCGCCGAGGCCGGCGACGGCGAGCGCGCGTCGCGTTCGACGCAGGCGGTCCCTTCGGAGAAAGTCGACAATGGTCCGACGCCAAGTCAGCATACCGACGCCTTCGGCGGCTATACGATCACCAACAGACAGATGGAGACCTTTGCTCGGCCGACGCTCGACAGCGCAGTCAACATCGCGCCGGGCGTCAACAGTCAGATTTCCGGCAACTCCCGCAATGAGCAAAACATCTATGTGCGCGGCTTCGATCGCTGGCAGGTGCCGCTCACGGTGGACGGCGTCCGCGTTTATCTGCCGGTCGACAACAGACTCGATTTCGCGCGTTTTCTCACCGCCGACATCGCCGAAGTGCAGATCGCCAAAGGTTATGTCTCTGTGCTCGATGGTCCGGGCGGCATGGGCGGCCAGATCAATCTCGTGACGCGCCGGCCGACCCGCGAGATCGAGGCCGAATGGCGCACGCGATTCGAATTCGGTCGCGATGGAACGTTCCTCGGACCAATGACCTACGGCTTTGCAGGCACGAAGCACGATCTTTGGTACGCGCAGCTCAGCGGCACCTTTCAGAACTACGACGGCTGGATGCTGCCGGCGAGCTATCGTTCGACGCTCGCGCAGGGACTCGGCATGCGCGGGCAATCCCATACGCAAGATTATAACGTCAATGCGCGCGTGGCGGTGACGCCTAACGCTACCGACGAATATTCGTTGAGCTTCACCCGTCAGGAGGGTCAAAAAGGGTCGCCGCTTCATATTACTGATCCGCTAACGGGATCGAGCGCTCAGCGATTCTGGCGATGGCCCTATTGGCGCGTTCAGAACCTCTATTTCCTGTCGAGAACTCAGCTCAACGAAGCCGCCTATGTGAAGACGCGCGGCTATTGGAGCAAATACGACAATTCGCTCGTCAGCTACGACGATCCTTCCTTCATCAATCAGTCTCTGCCGAGGTCCTTCAACAGCGCATACGCGGATTATGCGCTTGGCGCCGAAGTCGAGGCTGGCACGCAGATCGGCGACATCGACACGCTGAAAGCGCTGTTCTTCTATCGCCTGGATAATCATTCCGAGTGGCAGGAGAATTTCGGACAAAATATTCGCGGGACTCGCGCGGGCTGCGTGGCCACCGTGCCGTGCTTCACCCAGCCGATCATTTTGGACTTGGAGGACACTTATTCGGCGGCGGTCGAAAACACGTTCCACCCGCGGCAGGACATCGATATCGTTGGAGGCTTCAGCTATGATTGGCGCCATCTGCGCCAGGCGCAAGGCTTCGCCGTTCCGCAGGGCGTCATCGACTATCTGCCCGCTGACGTGCAGGCGCCGAACTATCAGGGCGCAGCCATTTGGCGCTACACCGACACTGACCGCATCTACTTCAATGGCTCAAGCAGAACGCGTTATCCGACGCTCTTTGAGCGTTTCAGCACGCGCTTTGGCGGCGCAACGTCCAATCCCGCGCTCATGCCCGAACGCGCCACCAATTTCGATCTTGGCTGGTCCAGCCTCTTCGCGCCGGGGAGCCGGGTGTCGATCGACGTCTTCTACAGCCTCGTCGACAAACTCATCCAAAGCGTGCCCGCGCCGCAATTCGGACCGAACGTCACGCAATCTCAGAATGTCGGCGGCGGCAGATTCTACGGCGCGGAAATCTCCGCCGATTATTTCGTGCGCGAGGATTTCTCGCTCGGCGGCAATGTCACCTTCATTCGGCGCCGGGTCTATTCGCCTTCGATCCTCAATTTTCAGCCGACGGGGGTGCCCGATTTCAAGATGTTTCTTTACGCCGGCTACCGCCCAATTCCCGAACTGACCTTGACGCCGAGCATCGAAGTGGCGGGCGCTCGCTGGACGACCATAACAAACGGCAACTGGTACTATCGGACCGGCGCTTACTGCCTGACGAACTTCAACGTCGACTATCAGCCCGGCGAGAACATCAAATTCTCAGCTGGCGTGCGAAACGCTTTCGATGACTATTATGTGCTCGCCGATGGATATCCCTCTCCCGGCCGAACCTTCTATCTCGCGTCGAAAGTCAACTTTTAGCGAGCTATGCCCTTCTGACAGTCAGCTTGATCTGTTCGCTGGGCCTGTCATTCCCGGCGGCCGAAGGCCTGACCGGGAATCCAGAGTCGATCCGGGAACGCTGGTTTTGCTCTGGATTCACGATCGCGCAAGACGCGCGTCGGGAATGACATGGAAGCGGTTCAAACGGAAATTGAATCACAGGCGCCCCGCGCTCATACAAGCGCAATCTATTTCAGCTTCGCGTCCCATGTCGGCGAATCCGGCGCGCGAAAATCGAAATCCCAATCGAACTTCCTGATGAGATTATAGCCGATCAGAAAAGAGACGTTGCGGCCAAGCGCGGCGCGCAATGCGCCAAAGTCATAGGAGATCGCATAGAGGTCGCGCAGAATGCGCCCGTCGCCGAGATCGATCGATTTGATCTTGTAGACTTGCATGGACATACGCTTTCCTCCGACGCCGCTTGCTTGGGCCTTGGCGTTCACGGGAGCGAATAACGCTTTGTGCTTACGCACGAACTGCTGATCGACCGCGGAGACTTCCGCGCCCGTATCGAACAAGCCGACTGCAGCCGTATTACCGAAGCGCAGGTCGACGCCAACGAGATTTCCCTCAGGTCCCAGTCGCCGAAACGGTTTGGGGCGACCGCTACCGATCGCATCTCCAAAAAAGACAAGTTCGCGGCGATCTATATCGAGACTGAAACGCGCGCCTTTGAAAAAATCGAGGCCAAGTAAGTCGTCGGCGTCGCCAGGCGGACAGCGCGTGATTTGATATTTCGCGCGCGCGACATTGTTCCCTTGGTCGGCGACGAGTTCGACATTTTGCGCTTCGACGTCGTCGCAGCGCATTGTCGCGCCCGACGCTCCGGTTGAAAGGCTTTGGCCGAGAGCCGGCAGGTCCTTGTTCCAGGGCGCCAGCCTGACGCGCGTGCTCGAAGCCCCGGTATCAAGGCGCATCGTTCCCATGACATTGCTGATGCGGACGGGCAGGTAGATGCGTCCGCCGGCATATTGATCTTCAGTCACGGTCAGCGGAATGACGGAGCGGCTTCTCTCGGCGCCACTCGCCGAGGCCGACATGAACAGGGCTGCAAAAAGAAAAATGGCCCATCGAAAAAATCTCATCACCGCTTCCCGCCTCCGAACAGGTTCAGCCGCTAAGAAACGCGTCCTGAGCTTCTCGCGCAAGCTCCGCGCCTTGTCCCTTGTAGCGCGGCGAATAGTGAAAGGTGACGAGCCGCTTGACCCTGGCGAGGCGTGCGATTGTTCCCGCCTGACGCGCGGTCAGATGCCGCCGCGCAGCCGCAGCGACGGAGTCGCATTCCAAGAATCCTCCTTCTATGAAGAGAGTGTCCGCGCCTTCCGCGAGCCTTACGATCCGCTCGATATTGCGTTCGGTATAGGCGCAATCGACGACATAAGCGATCTTGCGGCCTGAGGAGATCTTCATGATCTCCTTCTTGAGTAGGCCAAAGGGCAGAGAGTCGGGCTTCGCGGCTTCAGCATCCGCCCAGGCGACGTCGATGGGAGATTGATCGTCCGCGCCCTTAAGCGTCGCCTCTTTGAATTTGCGCAGCCACGGCCCGACGGCGAGACCCATCGCGTTAAGCCTGTTGCGCCATATGTTGATATGCGCCCGTTCGTCCAGCGCGAAGGCCAGCACCGGCAATCCGTGGTCCAGCGTCGTGGCGCGAACCTGTATTCCGGATTCCTTAAGCAGCGCTCCCTCGCTCAATTGGCTCTTCTCTTCGTCGCGCCGCGCAAACTGCGTTCGCCCGGAAAATGAAGCGGAGGATGTGCGACCGGAGTCGTCCATTTCAGTTACGCGGAATGTCAGATTGCCGTCGTAACCGCCGATGAGGTTCCAGGAATAGGCTTTGAGCTTGTGTTCTACCGCGTCGATTATGCCCTGCGGTCCGTAGAGACGAAGCGTCATTTCCCGCCCGAGCAGACGCCGCAGCAGCTGATCGAAGCCTGCAAAGTGATCCATGTGCAGATGCGTGACGAAGACGTCGCTTATTCGCAGCATTTTTCGTGGCGAAAGCCGCCCGAGATCGCCAAGATCGAACAGCAGCGCCCGCTTTTCGAAAACGAGATCGACGTAAAGTCCAGGATCGTCGAAGGGGTCGTTGATCAGCGCGGGGTCGAAATGGCGCGGCACGGCTCTTTTGCTCTCATTCGGCGCTGCAAGCCAAAGCTCATGCGCCGTCACGCGGGCATGCAGTAACATATAGTCACGCGGCGCACATATGTTTGGGCGCGGCGCGCAGTCTGGCTCATTCTGCAGTCCGCCCCAGGAGGTCTTCAATGAAAACTCGCAAACTCGGCGCGAACGGCCCCGCTGTGTCAGCCGTGGGGCTCGGCTGCATGGGAATGTCCGACCTCTACGGCGCGTCAGATCGCGCCGAAGGCGTCGCGACCATTCACGCCGCGCTCGACGCCGGCGTAACATTGCTCGACACCGGCGATTTCTACGGCATGGGCCATAATGAGATGCTGATCGCAGAGGCTCTGCAAGGCCGCCCGCGCGACGCCGTTATTCTCAGCGTCAAATTCGGCGCCCAGCGCGATCCGCAAGGAAACTGGATCGGCTTCGATGGTCGGCCATCAGCCGTGAAGACGTCGCTCGCTTACAGTTTGAAGCGACTTCGCGTCGATCATCTCGATATCTACCGCCCGGCGCGCATCGACCCGAACGTGCCGGTGGAGGAGACGATCGGCGCCGTCGCCGACATGGTCAAGGCGGGCTACGTCCGTTTCATTGGGCTTTCGGAAGTCGGGCCGGAAACGATCCGCCGCGCCGCCGCGGTGCATCCGATCGCCGATCTGCAAATCGAATATTCTCTGATCTCGCGCGGAATCGAAAAATCGATACTCCCGACATGCCGCGCGCTCGCCATAGGCGTCACAGCCTATGGCGTGCTGTCGCGCGGACTGATCGGCGGCCATTGGCGAACCGGCAAGCAAACGGGAGCGGGAGATTTTCGCGCAACCATTCCACGCTTTCAGGGGGCGAACCTCGAAAAGAATTTGACGCTCGTCGATGAGATCAAACGCGTCGCCGACGCCAGGGGCGCAACAATTGCGCAGATCGCCATCGCTTGGGTTCTGTCGCGCGGCGACGACATCGTGCCGCTCATCGGCGCGCGGCGGCGCGACAGGCTAACGGAATCGCTTGGCGCGCTCTCTTTGACGCTCGATCGCGAGGAGTTTTCCACTCTGGAGACGATCGCGTCTTCTGTCGCCGGAGAGCGCTACGCTGAGTCGCAAATGGCGCATCTCGACAGCGAGCGGCAATGAAGCGCCCTGCTTATGATTGCCCAGCGGGCGGCGACCACAGCAGCTTTCCGAAAAGAGCCTGCGGGAAAATCGCGATCATCGGTCGTTTGACAAGGAGCCTGGCGCTTTTGCTCCGTCCGTTCAGCCAGGCGAGGACGGCGCGTTCACCAGTCATATCGCTCACTGGAATGGAGCGGCCCATGACGTCGACGCGCCGGCCGAGATAGCCTGCGTCGGCTGGATGGCGACCGAACCGAGATGGGCCGAAATCGGCGCTCCATCGCGCGCGCCAGGGAAATGGCTTATCGATACCGGCGCGAAAAAACGCCCAGACATCGAGGTCTTTGACGCCGGTGACGCCGTCGACAAAATGTTGCGCGCTTCCCTGGCAGAGCGCCAACAGGATCAGGCGGTCCCTGTATGTTCTCCCGACCGGCGTTCGAAACGCCCTGTTGCGCAACACGTCTTGAGCAATCTCGGCGAGGCGCGCGAGATCGTCATTTGTGAAGGGTTCGAAACTGCGCTCGGCTTCCATGTCTTTTTAATATCGGCTTGCTATTTGCCGTCGATCGGCGAAAGATTCGGCTTTCGCCGTCATCTTGCCATGGAAGCCATAAATGTCCCGACAGTTTGACTCTTTCGCTTCTATACCGCCGGACGTCCTCGCCGTTCATTGGGGTTGGGTCATCGCCCTCGGAATATTGGTCGGCGCGCTCGGAATTCTCGCGATCATCCGAGCCAGGATGGCGACCATCATCACGGTCGGGTTCTTCGGCGTTCTGCTCATCGTCAGCGCGGTGTCCGTTCTCATCTTTGCCTTTACGACGGCAGGCCTGTGGACCGACTTTTTCGTCCACGTGCTCTGGGCGGCTCTTTTGGCGATCGTCGGAATCATCCTCCTGACGCGGCCGGCGATCAGCGCCGAAGCGATTACGCTCCTGCTTGCTTTCTATTTCATCGCGGAAGGCGTGCTGATCATCGGTTTCGCGCTGACCTCCAACATCGAAGGCCTGTGGATGTATCTTCTCCAGGGCGGCGTCGCGCTGGTCCTTGGCGCGCTGTTGCTCGTCGGCTGGCCGTTCACCGGATTTTGGGCGATCGGAACCTTCCTTGGCGTCGATCTGCTTTTCAAAGGATGGGGGATCATCGCGCTCGGCTTTGCCCTTCGCGCGATCTCGGAAGGCAATCTGCTTTAGGCTCGCAACGGCTCGGATGTCATTCCCGACGCGCGAAGCGCGATCGGGAATCCAGAGTCGCGACAAACATCACGAAAGTTGCTCTGGATTCCCGGTCAGGCCTCCGGCCTGCCGGGAATGACAGGCCAAGCGAGCGGATCAACCAGATACTATCAGAGGCCTTCGATGAACCCCGCTCAATCAAGGCCGCCGGTAGGATTGGCGAGCCAATAGATCACGCAAAACGCCGCCGTGATGAGGCCGGAGCCGAAAAAGGCTTCCGCCATGTTCTCGTCGGGAATGGCGTAGCTCGCAGCTGACATCAGCAGACCGAAGGTCGCGACATAGATCGGCCGCGGGTCGCGTTCAGGCGGCTTGCCCTGAAGCCTTCCTCGCCAACTCATATGTCCCGGCCCCTGATCCGCGGCGGATGAGACAGCCTGACCTGCGCCGCCTCAGCATGTTGAGCGCCGGCGACCGTCTGCGCTCTTTAAATTATCTCCAAGAACCATAGGTGTCCGTCAGAAGAGTAGGGAGGACCCTATGCGCAAAATTCTAACTTCCGGCGCAGTTCTAGCAGCAGCGATGTTGTGGGCGTCATTGGCGCAAGCCGGCACATGGCGCGACGGTCGGCATCTGCCGGACTACGGAGGACACGGCCGCCATATGCACCGCGATTGGAGCGGCGGCTACTACGGTGGCGGCGGCCATGTCCACGGGCCCTGCTGGGCATGGGATCAAGGCCAATGGGTCTGGGTTTGCCGGTGACGCCTCGCTGTTCGCATAAAAAGACGCCCGCCAAGCATGGCGGGCGTTGTCGTTCTGGCCGTCCCATAAATTCACGGGCGTGACTATCGCGCGAGGCTCGCTTTCGAGCTACGCCTTTTTCAAAAACTCCGTTCTGAGCACCAGACCTTTGATCTTCTCTGCTCGGCATTCGATTTCTTGCTCATCGTCGGTGAGGCGGATGTTCTTAATCAGCGTCCCACGTTTGAGCGTAACCGACGAGCCCTTGACCTTTAGGTCTTTGATGAGCGTCACGGAGTCGCCGTCCTTCAACTCAACTCCGTTGCTGTCCTTAACTGTCATGATTTTCTCCGCGAGCAATGCTCGGCGCCGCACTCAAAATCCATCGGCGATCTGTTCCCGCCGATTTCCTCTTGCCGCCTTAAATCGTCGATGGCGTCGCGTACCGTCCCGCGCGCATCGGTGGATCGCGTTTGCGCGAGTTCTCCGTGTTTGCTGTCTTTCATAAAGGATGCAGCCGATCGGCGCCTGTCTGTTTCCCATGTGCGTCCCGGGTGGAATTCTTGGGAAGCATGGCGTTCGAATTTCTTGTCTAAACGCTCGATTTTATTGGTACCGCCACCCCGGCTCGAACGGGGGACCCCCAGATCCACAATCTGGTGCTCTAACCAACTGAGCTATGGCGGCACTGGATCACGCTGCCTTGGGCGGAATCGTCCAAAGGCAGATAGCGTGATCGAACCCAAAAGTTTAGAGCGCGCTCTATACGAAAAACCGGGCTCCACTTTTTCGCGAGCCGCGCTCTCGCGGCGCGAACCTAAAAGCATGCGTTGGCGATTGCAAGCCTTTGCAATCGCGGCGTCAAGCGTCGCCGGGCCCGCCGACCGACCCTGCGATCGCGCGCTCGCCCAGCCTAATGAGCGCGGCGCGCAAGCCCTCTTCGGCGACGCCTTCGGTCGCCTCGACGGCGCGGGCGTGGGCGGCGTCGTTCGGCTTCGGCGCGCGATCGGGTCTTGGCGGCGACCCGGGGGCGGCGCTCAAATCTTCCTGCCGTAGCGAGATTCGCGCGACGCATCGCCAGCCGAGATGCGCGTTCACCCGGTCGATAATGATCGGGGCGAGATGCTGCGCTTCAAGTCCGAATCCGGGGTCCACCCGCAGCACGAGAGTCGCTGGCTCTCGCGGCGTCTTTTCGCGGCGCTTCGGCTCCGACGAATCGGGCGATTTGCCTCGCGGCCGCGGCGGCCATTGCAGGGAGGCCGGCGCGCAGATTCGCGCGATTCGCGCGCCGACGATCTCGCGCCAGCGCAAAATCAGCGAGGCTTCCCCGAAGCCGCGCGCCGCGACGAGCGGGTCGAGTTCGCGCAGGACGTAATCCGCAAGCGGGCGCGCTCTTAGACCTTTGGCGCGCGAGGAAGCGCTCATTGGGCTCTCGGCGAAGCCGCCTCCTTGCGAGGGCGAGGCTTCGCCCTCTATCAATCGCTCTGATGATAAAGCCTCCCGCGAGATCGACCAAACCGGCCGAAGCGCTGCTCGCATGGTATGACGCCGAGCGGCGCGATCTGCCCTGGCGCGCGGGACGCGGCGAAACGCCGGACCCGTATAGGGTATGGCTTTCCGAAATCATGTTGCAGCAGACGACCGTCGCAACGGTGAAGGAGCGCTACGCGGCGTTTCTGTCGCGATGGCCGAGCGTCGAAGATCTGGCGCGCGCCCCACTCGACGATGTTCTCGCGCATTGGGCGGGGCTCGGCTATTACGCCCGAGCGCGCAATCTGCACGCCTGCGCGCGGGCGATCGCGGACTCATCCGGCGGATTTCCCCGCGACGAAGCGGCTCTGCGAAATCTTCCCGGCGTCGGCCCCTATACGGCGGCGGCGATCGCCGCCATCGCCTTCGATCAGCCCTGCGTCGCCGTTGACGGCAATGTCGAGCGCGTCATCGCGCGTCTCCACGCGATTGAGAATCCGCCGCGCAAGGCCGCGACGCTGATTCGCGAGAAGGCGGCAGCGCTCATGAGCCATGCGCGTCCCGGCGATTCCGTCCAGGCGCTGATGGAGCTCGGCGCTCTTATATGCGCGCCACGCACGCCGGACTGCCCCGCCTGTCCACTGTCGCCCTTCTGCGCTGCGCGGCGTTTGGGCGCGCAGGGCGACTACCCGGTGCGCGAGCCCAAGCGACCAAAGCCCAGACGCCATGGCGCGATCTTTATCCTGCGGCGCGGCGACGAGACGTTGCTGCGTCGTCTGCCGCCGAAGGGACTTTTTGGCGGCATGAACGCCTTTCCGTCGACGCCATTGACGCAGGATGTCGCCGCCGCGGAATTCTCGCATTTCGCGCCCAGCTTGGAGCGGTGGCGCGCGCTCGACGCGCCGGTCACTCATGTGTTCACACATTTCGCTTTGGAAGCGACAGTGTTCGTCGCGCATACGCGCGCCAAATCGGCGCCTTCAGATTGCCGCTGGGCGGCGTGCGCCAATCTCGATAAAGAGGGATTGCCGACGCTCATGCGCAAGGCCGCCGCTCACGCCGGACTTGTCGAAATGTGAAAAACCAGCAAGGCTGGAGGGAGCCATGGCGCGACGCGCAAGCGGCTATGAGGTTGAGGTGACGGAGGGCGCGATTCGCGTGCGGCGCGCCGGAAAAATGCTCACCATTCCCGCCGCGCCGCCAGACGCGGAATCCGGCGAAGACGCCGACTTCGTCGTGCGTCTCGACGACCTCGACCATTGGGACGCGCCGGATGACGAAACGCCGATCGACATAGACGAGCTGCAGAAAATCCTCGACGCTGTCGAGAAACAGCTTGAGAAACATGGTTTGAGCGTCGATTTCGATTAGCGCGTCCCTCAGAGCGCCCAGCCTAGCGAACGCTCCACGGCCTTTTCCCATGACGCAATGAGACGGACGCGCTCTTGCGGCGTCATATGGGGCATGAAGCGATGGGACTCGCGCGTATGCGCGGCGATGTCGTCCAAGCTTTTGTAAACGCCAACGGCTAATCCCGCCGCATAGGCGGCGCCGACCGCCGTCAATTCCAGTTGCCTCGGCCGAACGACCGGCGCGTCGACGATGTCCGCCTGAAACTGCATCAGCAGGTCGTTCGCCGCCATGCCGCCGTCGACCTTTAGCGCGCCGATCTCGACGTCAGCGTCCGCGACCATTGCGGCCAGCACTTCTCTTGTCTGAAAGGCCGCGGCCTCGAGCGCCGCCCGCGCGATATGGCCCCTGTTGGAAAATCGCGTCAGCCCGGCGATGATTCCACGCGCGTCGCCGCGCCATCGCGGCGCAAAGAGACCCGAGAACGCCGGCACGAAATACACGTCGCCGTTGTCGGGCACGCTTCTCGCCAGCGCTTCGATCTCGTGACTCTCTTGGATGATGCCGAGATTATCGCGCAGCCATTGCACCAAAGCGCCGGCGATGGCGATCGAGCCTTCGAGCGCGTAACAAGGTGTCGCGTCCCCAAGCTTATAGGCGAGCGTCGTCAGCAGACCTTTGGTCGAGACGCGCGGGGTCTCGCCGACGTTCATCAGCAGGAAGCAGCCGGTGCCATAGGTGTTCTTGGCGTCGCCTGCATTGACGCAGCCTTGCCCGAGCAGCGCCGCGTGCTGGTCGCCGAGATCGCCGGCGATCGGAACGCCCGCGAGCGCGTCGACGCATTCTCCGTAAACTTCGCTCGATGAGCATATTCTCGGAAGGCAAGCGGGCGGAATGTCGAAGACCCGCAGCAGCTCTTCGTCCCAGCTCAGGGTCTCAATGTTCATAAGCTGCGTTCGCGAGGCGTTGGTCGCGTCGATGATATGACGGCCGCCGCGGGGGCCGCCCGTCAAATTCCAGATGATCCAGGAATCGACAGTGCCGAAAAGCGCAGCGCCTTGCGCCGCCCGCTCGCGTGCGCCCGGCGCTTCGTCGAGAAGCCAGGCGAGCTTGAGCGCGGAAAAATAGGTCGCGAGCGGCAATCCGGTTTTTGCGCGGACCAGATCGCCCGACCCTTCCGCCGCGAGCCGATCGACAGCCGCTTGCGTGCGCGTGTCCATCCAGACGATCGCGTTATGGAGGGGCGCGCCGGTCGCCGCGTCCCACAAGATCGTCGTCTCTCGCTGATTGGTGACGCCGATTGCGGCGAGGTCCTGAGCCGAGAGATTCGCCTTGCTAAACGCGGCTTCAATCACGGCCTGCGCGTTAGCCCAAATTTCAGCGGCGTCGTGCTCGACCCAGCCGGGACGGGGATAAATTTGCCGATGCTCACGCTGGGCTTGCGCGACGATCTCGCCCGCCGCGTCCATGATGACGAAGCGGGTGCTGGTCGTGCCTTGATCGAGGGCGCCCAGAAATCTCGACATCATAACTCTCTGATGAATGGAAGTTTCAGCCGCGGTTCACGGGCTACGCCGTAGTTTGAAAATCGGTTCCGTGATGTCTCACGAGGAGGATGCTCCATGAAATCGGCAGCCGTCAAAACCCTATCAGGGTCAGTCAAACCGGCCTTCGCCGCGCTGATTTTCGTTCTGGCCTCGGCCGCATTCGCGCCTGAGGCCTCTGCGCTGCCCGGGATCGATCGCACGCTCCCGGCCCGGGCCGGTCAAAACATCGAGAAGACGCGCTGGGTCTGCGGGCCGTACCAATGCTGGTGGCAGCCCGGCTATGGCTACGGCTACGGCTGGGGCGGTCGGCGCTGGGGCGGAGGATGGGGACGCCCGTATTGGGGGCCGCGCTACGGTTGGGGCGGCGGATGGGGGCATGGCCACTGGTAGGAACGAATCAATCTAAACATGCCGAGCCGCGGACGCCGTTCGCGGCTCTTTTGTCTTCCTCTTGTTTTGCTTCACTCTTGCCGCAAGGCCGATCGGTCCAAAATGAATTTGATGAACCGGCACGTTACTTGCCACTCACAGCCCAACGGCGCGCTTCTGTCAGGAAGCTGACACGCGAGAGTTGGCAAACGATAGGAGATCGTGTAACCTACTGATACGAAAGGTAGTTTGCAATCTTTCCAAAGAAGAAAGTTTGCGAGCCTTTCCAAAAGTAGTTTGCAATCTTTCCAAACTAGGCTAAGCAATGATCGTCTGTTCGTGCAACGTCCTATCAGACCGCGATGTGCGCGATACGCTTGGGCCACGGAGCGACCGGCCTTCGGTTGCAGCGGTGTTCCGGCACATGGGTTGCGAGGCGAAATGCGGGCGCTGCGTGCGTAGCATCGTCGCCATCGTCGACCAGCACGCCGCGAGAGGACTGGATGACTGCCCGGGCAACGGCGATTGTGAGGGCTGTCGCGCCGACGAATTGGCGGCCTAAGTCTATTTCATGGAAAGGATGCGGACATGCGCGGTGACGCGAAGGTCATCGAGTATCTCAATCGCGGATTGCGCGCAGAATTGACGGCCGTCAATCAGTACTGGCTGCATTACCGAATCTTCCATAATTGGGGCTTTCTCGAACTCGCCAAGAAATGGAAAGAAGAATCGATCGAGGAGATGCATCACGCGGATCACTTCGCTGAACGCATCCTTTTCCTCGAAGGGTTCCCGAATATGCAGGTGCTGGATCCGTTGCGCATCGGCCAGTCCGTCGAGGAAATCATCAAGGCGGATCTCGCCACCGAGCTCGACGCCCGCGACCTCTATCTCGAAGCTGCGGCCTATTGCCTTTCAATCAATGATCGCGTTTCCGAGCAGCTGTTCGAAGGCGTGGTCAAGAGCGAGGAAAGGCACATCGACTTCCTCGAGACGCAGCTTGAGTTGATCAAGCAGCTCGGCGTCCAGCTCTATTCGCAAAAGCACGTCGGCGAACTGCATTCCTGACGGGGAACAATCGCTATCGGCCGCCGCAGCGCTTTGACGCTCTGCGGCGGCAAGCGTCATTCCATTACCCAAGCGTCATTCCATCGCCGCCGCCTTCAGAATGCAGACCATCGTCGCCTGCGCCGGCGTTTTTCCGAGATTGCGGATGACATGGGGCTTGTCGCAGCGATAACGCAAGGTTTCGCCCGCCTTGACGCTCGACTTTGCGCCCGCCACTTCGACCTCGAGTTCGCCCTGGCGCACGGATAGGCTTTCGACCGAGCCGCGCTGATGCGCGTCGGATTCCAGCACGCCCCCGGGGTCGGCGGCGAATTCGTAGGACTGCAGCCATTCGACGGTCTTGATCCAACCGATGATCGCCAACCGGCACTTGCCGTCGTCGGAGACGAGGATCGGCGTGTCGGCCTTGCTGGTTTTCTCGAGGAAGGGTTCTTCTTCCGTCGTCTGCAACACCCGCTCGATCGAGACGTCGAGCGCCTGCGCCAGGCGCCAGATCGTCGCGAGCGTGGGATTGGTTTCATTGCGTTCGATCTGACTGATGATCGATTTGGCGACGCCGGACTGCTGTGAGAGTTCGGAAAGCGACAGATTATAGGCCTTCCGGAGTCGCTGCACGGTCGCGCCAAGCTGACCCGAAAGCGCCAGCGCCCCGGCCTCTAGTATTTTCTGCTTATCCTGGCCTTCGACGCCCATAGTCCTTGGCGCTTTGGCCGCGCCCATCCGTTCAGAATCGATCCGGTAAGATATCCGATTTCGTTCGAAATATCGAACGGACGGCTTCCCGGCGCCGCTGACGGCTGTGTCGAGGCTGAGCCGTGTCATCTCGCTGTGATGCGAATCTGGTCAATCAAGCCACGCGGCGAAGCGAGAGGCGAACAGGCTCATGCTCGACAGAAACGCCAGGGTGGATGTCTCCCAAGCGGCGCGCTCCAGCAGGGCGCATATGTCGGATCCAACAAGCGAACATGCAGTTAAACGCTATCGGACGCTGTTTTTGTCCGATCTGCATCTCGGCGCGCGAGGCGCCCAGGCCGAACTGCTGGTCGATTTTCTCAAGCATAACGACGCCGACACATTCTATCTCGTCGGCGATATCGTCGACGGTTGGCGTCTCAAGAACGGCTGGTACTGGCCGCAGGCGCACAATGACGTCGTGCAAAAGCTGCTGCGCAAGGCCAGGAAAGGCGCTCGCGTCATCTATGTGCCAGGGAATCACGACGAGTTCGCCCGCGATTACACCGGGCTCAATTTCGGTGGCGTCGAAGTCGTCGAGGACGCGCTGCATGAGACCGCCGACGGCAAGACCATGCTCGTCATTCACGGCGATCAGTTCGACATCGTCGTGCGCAACGCGCGCTGGCTCGCCTTCTTCGGCGACTGGGCCTATGATTTTGCGATCGTCGCCAATACTTGGTTCAACCGCGCGCGCCGCATGTTTGGCGTCGGCTATTGGTCGCTGTCGGCCTGGGCGAAACTGAAGGTCAAGAACGCCGTCAATTTCATCGGCAATTTCGAGAACGCACTGGCGTCAGAGGCTGCTAGGCGCAATGTCGACGGCGTCATCTGCGGGCATATCCATCACGCGACGATCAAGACGATTGGCGGCAAGCTTTACGTCAATACCGGAGATTTCGTCGAAAGTTGCACCGCGATCGCCGAACATAATGACGGCGCGTTCGAGATTCTGCGTTGGCACGATACGGCGGCTGAACGCGCGGCGGCCGAGGCTTCGGAGCGCGCGAAGGTCTTGCCAAACGAGAGAGCTGCGGCGGCTTAATGCGAATATTGGTTGCGACGGACGCTTGGCGTCCACAGGTCAATGGCGTCGTCCGCTCCCTCGAGACCATGGCGGAATCAGCGCGCGCGCTCGGCGCTGAGATCGACTTTCTGACGCCGCGCGATTTCAACTCGCTGCCAATGCCAACCTATCCGGAGATAGCGCTGGCGCTCGCATCGCCGCGCGCCGTTCGTCGTCGGCTCGAAGACGGCTATGATCATGTCCATATCGCCACGGAAGGACCAATCGGGCTCGTAACCCGCGCCGTATTGCTGCGGGAGCGCCGATGCTTCACCACGAGCTTCCACACGCGTTTCCCTGAATATATCCAGGCGCGTTTCGGCCTGCCTGTCGGACTCGCTTACGCGGCGCTGCGCCGCTTTCATAACGCCGGGGCCGGCGTGATGGCGTCGACGCCGAGCCTATCTCGCGAATTGTCGGAGCGCGGATTTCGTCGGATTCTGCGCTGGTCGCGCGGTGTGGATCACGCGCTGTTTACGCCGAATGCGGCGACGCCGCTGCCTTATCCGCGGCCGATCTTCCTTTGCGCCGGGCGCCTCGCAGTCGAGAAAAACGTGGAGGCTTTCCTGTCGCTTGATTTGCCGGGCACGAAGCTTGTCGCCGGCGACGGACCAGCGCGCGTCGGCCTAGAAGCGCGATTTCCGGAAGCGCGCTTTCTTGGCGTCAAGACGAGCGTCGAACTCGCGGCGCTCTACGCCTCCTCGGATGTGTTCGTCTTCCCGAGCCGCACCGACACTTTCGGTATGGTGTTGCTCGAAGCCATGGCCTGCGGACTGCCGGTCGCGGCCTATCCGGTGATGGGGCCGCTTGACGTCATCGGCGCGAGCGGAGCGGGAGCGTTGAACGAAGATCTGCGGACGGCGGCGCTGGCTGCGCTCGACATCAAACGCGACGCCGCGCGCGCCCATGCGCTGACCTTCACCTGGGAGAATTGCGCCCGGCAGTTCCTCGACAACATCGCTTACGCCCGCGGCGCGGCCGCCCTCGGCGGCGTCGGCCTGGAGGCGCTGCGCGCTGCAAGCTCGCCGTCTGCCGAAGAGCGCCGCTCGGCAAAAAAGCGTCAGCCTGTCCAACCCTGAACGCCGCTGCTTGCGCGCAGAGCGATCGGGGGAAGAATTGTTTTCCTCACCCTCACCCTCATCCTGAGGAGCCGCCCGCAAGTCGGGTTTACCCGACTTGCGCATTAAATGTCGATCTCGGGCAAGCCCGAGATCGAGGCGGCGTCTCGAAGGACGAGGGTGAGGAAAAAATACGCGAAAGCGGGTTTCCTCGCCCTTCGAGACGGCCTCTTTGAGGCCTCCTCAGGATGAGGAAACCCTTCGCCCGATCGGCCCAGTGCTTGCGCGCCAGATCGCTGGAGACGAGCGCACGAAGCCGCTATGGTCGCCCGCGCCGCATCCCGAGCGCGGCGTCGGAGCGCCTTTTGAACCTTTCGCCTGAAGAGATCGAACGCTACGCAAGGCATCTCGTGCTGCGCGACATCGGCGGACCCGGGCAGAGCAAGCTCAAAAATGCGCGGGTTCTCGTGATCGGCGCGGGCGGGTTGGGCGCGCCGCTGTTGCAATATCTCGCCGCCGCCGGCGTCGGCGCGCTCGGCGTCGTCGACGACGACGCCGTGTCACTGTCCAATTTGCAGCGCCAGGTGATCCACGCGACGCAGGATGTCGGCCGCCCTAAGGTCGAAAGCGCGCAGGACGCGATCGCCCGCATCAATCCGCACGTCGCCTTCGAGCCTCACGCGCTGCGACTCGATGCGGGGAACGCTCGAGCGCTGATCGCGCGCTACGATATCGTGGCCGATGGTTCGGACAATTTCGCGACGCGCTATGTCGTCTCTGACGCCTGCTTTTATGAGAAAAAGCCGCTTGTCACCGCCGCACTCGGGGGGTTCGATGCATCGCTCACGACGCTGCGGCCGTTCGAACGCGGCCCCGAGGGGCCGAACCCAACCTACCGGTGTCTGTTTCCGACGCCGCCTCAGGCAGGCGAAATCCCGACCTGCGAAGAGGCGGGCGTTCTCGGCGCGCTTGCCGGCGTCGTCGGCGCGATGATGGCGCTTGAAGTCGTACGCGAAATCGTCGGCTTCGGCGAGGGACTGGTTGGCCGCCTGTTGCTCATCGACGCGCATGGCATGCGATTCGAAACAGTCCGCTACGCCTTTGATCCAGAGAATCCGCTGAGCGGCGCCGGAACGCATTTATGAATGCGCTCCGTCTTTGGAGCGCTTATCGATCACATGGAATCATGTGATCGATAAGGAATCGCTCAAAATCAAAAACGTTGGAGCAGGTTCTCATCGAAAAAGTCTGTCAACTTTTTCGGAACTTGCTCTAAAGCGCCGCGATGACCGCGATTTCGACCTTATAGGCCGGCGATACAAGCTTTGCTTCGACGGTGGCGCGCGCGGGCGGATTGGCCTTGTCGACCCATTCATCCCAGACGCTGTTCATCTCTGCGAAAGTCGAGATGTCGGCAAGATAGATTGTCGCCGACAGGATATTCGCCTTCGCGCTGCCGGCTTCGGCGAGAAGCGCGTCGATCTGCGCGAGAATTTCGCGGGTCTGATCGGCGACCGATCCTCCCTTCGTCTTATCCGCCACCTGGCCGGCCGTATAAACCGCGTTGCCGCGAACGACCGCCTGGCTCATGCGCGGTCCCGCGCCAATCCTTTTGATGCTGCTCATCTCGCCTCCGATTTCGCAGGCGGGTTTAGGGGAAGGGCGGCGCGCCGGCAAGGGTGCCGGAAGGGCGTGAAAGAGCGGCGGTCAAGGAAGCGGCGGTCTAAGACTTTTAAGCGCCTGCGTCGTCTCCAAGGCGTCTTCTCTGAGCCTCAACTCTCGCGGTGATGATGCGAAGCAATGCGTGGGCCAGCCGGCGTCGGCGTTCAACAGGATTGCTCTCGGCGAGGGCGAGGGCGAAGGCGTCAATAATCTCGTCGAGGGCGCTGTCGCCATAAAGATTGAGCACAGCCGTCAAAGTAATGACGACCTCGCTTTTGCGGCGGTCTGACATTGAGTCTCCGACTTTAAGAACCTTGGTTCCGGCGATTTCGGAAAGATGAAGTGAAAACTTCGATCGATATTGGCTGGCGACCCCTTGCTTCAGGGGCGAGGAGGTCTGGACGGAACGCGACCGCGCGAGATACGGTTGACGGCGGGAACCCATGTGAAGACAGAATTGGCGAGTCCGTCGAGCCAAGGACGGCGACGGCGGTCAGTGCGAAAGAGGGTCGAATTCAGAGGCAGATTTGTCCTTCGTATATGTTTCGCGACAAGCGATGGCCACGCGACTCGCACTGGGCCTTCGCGTCGCCTCAACCGAAATGGCGTTCATGCGACAGCCCCCAATCCATCGACCAAATTTGATCGAATCATACTGCGACCCCTGTGATTGTCAATCATTATTAGTTCGAAGAAGCGCATGAAGGGCCGGAAAGACCCAAATTTGGTTGAATTCGCGCGCCGTCTCAAGGGTTTGCTGGCGAAATACAAATCGTACCGCGAAGCCGCGGAAGATCTCGACATTCCTGAAAGCACGCTTGCGCGCGTGGCGCGCGGCGCCAATGAGCCGGGCTCGGCCTTGCTCCTGGCCCTGTCGACGAAGCTTAATATCTCGATGAGCTATTTGCTCGGGCTCGATGACGAGCCAGCGCCGGCGGTGAGGACAGGCGAGCGTTCGAAGCCGGACGTGAGCCTCGTGCAAATTCGCAGTCTCGACGCACGCGCGGCCGCTGGCGTGGGAGAGATCAATCACATTGTGGCGATTGAAAAGTCACTGCCGTTTCCCGTTTGGATGCTGCACAAGCTTGCTTCCCCGGGCGCCAAAGTGAGCTTCATGCGCGCGTCGGGCGATAGCATGTCGCCGACCTTCGAGAACGGCGCCTTGTTGCTCGTCGACGAAAGCGAAAACGAGTTGCCGCCAAAAACCGCCAAGCTCAAAAGCGATCGTGACAACGCCGATATCTTCGTTTTTTTGCAAGGAGCCGATCAAAGAGTGAAGCGGCTGCGGCGCCTGGCCTCCGGCGAAATCCTCATCTTGAGCGACAACGCCGCCTATGAACCGGAAATCCTGCACGGGCCCGAGATCAAGCGCCTCAAGATCGTCGGCCGCGTCATTTGGTGGGACAACCGCCTGTGAGCGCCAATTGATTACTGTAGCGCGACAGATCAGATGGCCACTAGCGACAGATCAGATGGTCCTGCCCCGTAGTATGGCCTAGGCAATGGCTCCCTTGGGTGCGCCCCTCGCACAGCTAGCCTTCTTCTCTGCACATGATGACGATTCTTGCAAAAGTTTGGAATGGATTTAGCTACGCTTTGCAGTTCGGCGGAAGGGAGTTCTGGAGCGGCAGGCATAGTTGAAGGGACAGAACGGGAAACGTCCGCGCGCCGACATCGGGAGTTGTCGCGGCATCGTGAAACCTCGCTTGCGCCTCGCCGCACTCTATGAAAACTTCCTCACCTTTGGCCCAGAAATTTTCTGGCGTTACGGAGGCTTGCGTCTTTCCCGCGAGCACACTCTCCTTGTGCACGGCCAATTGACATTGCGCGGGCCAGTGGGAATGAATCCCGTCTGAGGTCCCGATGACGCCACTGTTTGTAAGGACGTAGGATAGCGCGCGCCTCTTTTTAGCTCACCTGTCATTGGTCTAGGATCGCTCATTGGCTGGGATGTCGGCGGCTAACTCGTTATGCGCCTTAGAGATCGAGCAGCAACCATGGAAGCTACAGATGAGACACCATCCTGTTTTTGAAGAATTCACGCAATTCGGCGGCGTCTCTCAAGCCGGACACATGGTCGATTTTATCGGATCAACAATCAACGAAAAGCTGTTCAGTGGCTATTTTCCGGAACCGCACCAAGCATCTCTGCCGGGGCTGGACGAGGAATATTTCGAGTGGATCGACATCCTGCGATCCGTGGCCGAGGCGTGAGACGAATTTGTCTTTGTCGAACTGGGCGCCGGCTATGGCCGATGGACGGCGCGCGCCTTCAAGGCAGCTGAACAGAAGGGGCTACGGTTTCGTGCGTCGCTCGTCGAAGGCGAGCCGGTTCATGCCAAGTGGGCGCATATGCATATGCAGGCCAATGATGTTCCGAACTACCTGCTTCATGAAGCAGTAGTTGGGCCGACGAAGTCGAAAACGATGTTCGTTGTCGAGAAGTCAGACAAATCCTTCGATGACAGCCCCGCGGCCTGGTATGGGCAGGCGCTCGGTTGGTTTGGAGATGAGCATAACGACCAATCTAGCCGTCTTTATGAGGGCCGTCCGATCATTGAGCGTGATGGCTGGGGCATGATCGAAGTCCCCGTTGAAAGCCTTGCCGCCATTCTTGGTCCTTACGACTTCATCAATCTCATAGACATGGATATTCAAGGCGCTGAAGCCGATCTGATCGACAATAGCAAGGACGTCCTTCGTTGCAAGGTTCATCGCGTTCACATTGGAACGCACAGCCACGAAATCGAAGACCGGATCCGTTCGACCATGACAGGCATGGGATGGATCAAGGAATGGGATTTTCCGTGCCTATCAGAGACTGAGACGCCCTACGGACTGGTGAACTTCGGTGACGGCGTCCAAAGCTGGACGAACCCTGCTCATGATGTCAAAGGAAACCCCGTTTGAATCAGGGGATATCGGCTGCCGCAAAAGGGTAAGCGGATAGACCTTGCCAGGGTTGTCGTGAAACCAGATATTCCCGTAGAAAATTCTCCTTCTGCCAGTTCGCGCGGCCACGCCGACTTTGCCACAGTGTTTTTCCGGGTGTCTCTGTCACAGCAGGTGTCGATCGCCGATTTTAGGCCATTCGATTTATCACTTGCTTCGTTTCACATTTGCTCCGTTTGAACGCCGGAGTTGCCGGTCTTTTCGAGCCTTTCCCGTGCAATCCCAGTTAAACCCGGCTAATCCCCCTCTAGGCCATTCGATCTGTCGCGCTATAAATTGGCCCCCCGGGGGCGCCGGCCGGGGGTCTGGACAAGGGGCGGCGCGCTTCCTATAAGCCCCCGACATATCGCGCTCGCGCGAGCCCAGGTAGCTCAGTTGGTAGAGCATGCGACTGAAAATCGCAGTGTCGGTGGTTCGATTCCGCCCCTGGGCACCATCTACTCTCCTCTGCAGCATCTTTTCACCGCCCCAGCTATGCTATTGCGCCCCATGGCATTCTGATTGCCTAGGGTATTTCTGCCATTCTGCGCGCTCTGGCGTTGTTTCGGATACCTTGTCGCGCTCACGGCATTTGCGCCTGACTGCTGGTATCCCTGTTGGTGTCGCGCCTTCGGAAGGAAGGGGCGATGCCTGGGCTCGAGCGGCCTGAACCGGCGGCGCATCTCCAATTCTCGCGCCGAACCTAGATTGAGTTCGCAGCGCCGGCCGCCTCGGCGAGTTGTTGCTCGAGTTCGGCGATCCGCGCGGTGAGCGGCGCCGTCATCGCGCGCATCTCGTCGAGCGTGTAGCGCTCGACGATGTGCTGCGGACAGTTCCAGTCGAATCCCTCGACCCTGATCAGAAAACCGCGATCGACGCGGGCGCGGTAATCCGGCGTTTCGAGTCGAGACAGGGTCGCCTCGTCGTCGAGACCGACGATCTTCGCGCGCCCGAAGAGCTTCAGCCGCGTCTTGTTTGGATAGTCCATGAAGAAGAGCGACACGCGATCATCGTTCACGAGATTGCCGAGGCTGATATATTGCCGGTTGCCACGGAAATCTGCGAAGCCAATCGTGGCGTCGTCCAGGACGCGCACAAATCCTGTCGGACCGCCGCGATGCTGGATGTAAGGCCAGCCGGTCTCGCTGACCGTCGCCATGTAGAACGAATTTCGCGCGCCGATGAATTGAGCCTCCGCTTGGCCGAGCCGATGGTTCCTGGACTCTGGCCCTCCCTCCATACGCGCATAAGCGTTGCGGCTGCCAAATTGCTCCTGCGCCTTCTTCACCGTCGGGGTGAAGGCGATCTCCGCGTAGCGGTGCGGCACGGCGTCCTCCTGCAGCTCCGAACTCGCGCCGTCAAAGCCCGAGGTCGGAAAGACCAGGGTGATCCGCGGGTCGCGGACCTTGCGGCCAGCGGAACTTCCGTTCGCTCTCCTGGATCGGCCGATCGTTGATGCTCGCGAAGCGCAATCGCATCAGCCCGCGCTCGTCGAACTCCCAATTCTCATTGCCATGGCTGCGGAACCAGTTGCCGGCGTCATCGCGCGATTCATAAACAAAGCGCACCGCGATCCGGTTCTCGGCAAAGGTCCAGAGCTCCTTGATCAGGCGATAGTCGAGCTCGCGCACCCATTTGCGCTTCAGGAACGCGACGATCTCGGCGCGGCCGACCGGGAATTCCGCGCGATTGCGCCAGCGGCTGTTCTCCGTATAGGCAAGCGACACGCGCTCTGGGTCGCGCATGTTCCAGGCGTCTTCGGCCATTCGAACTTTCTGTATCGCGGTTTCGCGCGTGAAGGGCGGCAACGGCGGACGGACGCCGGCATGTTGGGCGGTCTCGGTCATCGAAAGCTCCTCTCCCGGTCGGTGGCCGGCGCAGACTCCGCCGCGCCGGAGCTGAGATAAGTCAGGCGGCCTTGTTCAGCTCGATCTCCGGGAAGTCGATCTCGATCTGGGTCGCCTTGCCCAGCAGATTGGTGAAGATGTTCATCGCGACATGCGTGATGATCTCGATGATCTCGCCATCCGAGTGGCCGGCGGCGCGCACGGCGTCGAATTCCGCCTTGCTCACCTGTCCGGCATGTTCGACGAGAGCGCGGGCGAAGGCGAGCGCGGCTTCCGCCTTGGCGTCCGACGAACGCCCCATGCGGTTCGCCAGCATTTCCTGAGTGTCGAGACCGGCCTTGCGGCCGATGGCGGTGTGCGCCGAGACGCAATACTGGCAGGCGTTCTGTTCGGCGACGGCCAGGGCGATACGTTCGCGCGTTTTCGGGTCCAAGAGGCCGGCGCCCGCGATCGTGTGGATGCCGAGGAACGCGTTCAGCGCCGCCGGAGAATTGGCGAGCGCGCGGATGAAGTTGGGGACCGCGCCGAGGCCGGCCTGGACGCCGTCCAGCAACTTCTTGGCTTCGCCAGTGGCGGATTTGGGGTCGATGACGGCAATACGAGCCATAAGGTCAATCCTTGTTTCGTTGACGGCGCGGCGCTCCGCGGCGCCGCTCGTCCAGACAATGGGCCGTTATTTTCCTTGTAAGAATACCCGATACATGGAATGCATTATTCCATTTAGAGGAATAAAATGGATCGTCTCCACGAACTCGAGGTCTTTGTCGCGGTCGCCGACGTCGGCAGCTTCGCAAAGGCCGGAGCACGCTTGCGCCTGTCTCCTCCGGCAGTGACCCGGGCGATTTCCGCGCTTGAAGAGCGTCTCGGCGCCCGCGTCTTCAACCGCACGACCCGCAGTCTGACCATCACCGACGTCGGTCAGCGCTTCCTGGAAAGCGCGCGGCGCATCTTGAGCGATCTCGATTCCGCCGAAAAGGAAGCCGTTGGCGAAACGGCCGTTCCAAGTGGCCATCTCACGCTCACGGCCTCAGTGACTTTCGGTCGGTCAGCTCTTGCGCCAGTGGTGTGCGCGTTTCTCAACCAGCACCCACGCGTAACCGTTTCGGCGCTACTCCTCGATCGTATCGCCAACCTCGTGGAAGAAGGAATCGATCTCGCTGTCCGCATCGGCCCTTTGCCGGATTCGAATCTGGTCGCGAAAAAGATCGGAACCGTTCGAAGAATATTGGTTGCGAGCCCGGATTATCTCGCGCGGCGAGGCGTTCCGCAGACGCCGGCGGATCTGCGACTCCACTCAATGATCGCGTTCACTGGGCTCATGCCTAACCGGGAGTGGCGGTTTCTCGATGGCAAGAGAGGAAACAGCATTTCCTTTGTCCCGCGTCTCGAAATCAACGACGCGGTTGCATCCATCGCCGCGGCGGAAATGGGAGACGGGATCACCGTGGCCCTGTCGTATATGGTCGCCGAGCAGATTCGCGATGGTCGGCTCGCGCCTGTTCTCGACAAGTTCACGCCGCCGCCCATACCTGTGAATCTTGTCTACCCTCAGAGCCGCTTGGTCTCCGCCAAGCTGAGAGCATTCATCGACTTTGCCGCGCCTCGCCTCCGCGCGACGCTGGACAGCCTCGGCCTTCCTGCAACTAATGCCGACGGCCATCCAGCTGATGGACTGCAGGTGTGAGCTTTCAATCGGGTGTTTGGTCTGTTGCATCGGCGAAGAGGCGGGCAATGCGATAACCAAGAAGTAAGACAATAGGTCCGCTACTGTGATGGAGGCGGCTCGCCCTACGCGCGGTTGTTTTGATGGCCTGGCCGTCATCAACGACCCTTCCACGTTTGTCGCATCGCTTGCGCAGCGCAGTCTCTCTCACCGATACTTGCGCCGGGTGTTTCGTTGCAGGCCACCGTGACGCCCTCGAACCTGAAATCCGAAGGAATCACAATCTACTCAATCGCTAAACAGCATTTTCGGTCGGCCGCTCAACCTCCCCCGACGACATGGCGGGAGGTCATTGGCGGCAGCAATGGGGCGCTCCTGCGCCAGAAAGGCGAGTCGGGCGAGCATATTTTGAGCGCAAAGAACGACGAGTAAGAGGCATGTTGAACCCTTATATCGCGCGCATCATCGGTTGGATGTGTATCCTCGTGATCCTGGCGTTGTCGTTAGCGCCGGGAAGCGATCGGCCACATACAGGCTATTCCGGCGGGACCGAACACATTTTTGCCTATGCAGGAACAGGATTTTTCTTCAGTCTCGGCTATCGAGCGCTGCGCGACCGTCTCGCAATCTGGATTTCGGTTGCACTCCTCAGCGCCCTGTTGGAGTTCGCGCAAACTCAAATTCCTGGCCGCTCGGCGCGCCTGATTGACGCCATCGTAAGCACAACAGGGCTGACGGCTGGCCTCATAATCGGCGGCGTTTTCCTCGTGGCGATCTCAAAGCGTGAGCTTTGGAGATAACGCCGAAGATCATCGAAGGCGCGACGCTCCATGGCGTAAGCGAAATCGTCTGAAAAGGGTTTCTCTCCGAAGGCGCGCCGCTCTGAAGATTTGGGATCACGCGAGCGCCCTTACGCATTGCGTTCGCTATTTTATACGTCTCGCTCGCTCATTATCGCGAGATGGAAACGGAATCGAGTCGGACGTCACAGACTCCAACATGGTAACGAGCTCGCGAGCGGAAGTTTCGACATGCGCGCCGTAAATCGCCTTCGCTTCGCTCATCGACTTGCCGCGGATGGCGGACCAGCAGGCGGCGGCATGACGATCGACCGTCGCCTCCAGGGACTTGCAGTCGTCGTCGGCGTTGTCTGCTTCGGCGACTGCAAGGCGACGCAGCGCGGGCGGAAGCCGGTCGAATGTGTCGCATTGAAAGGCGGCGCCGAATAGTTCGGCGGCCGTCAGCGTGAGTTGAAGGGCTGGTTGCTCCGGGGGGGTGGGGCTTCTAAAGCGTACATGGCGGAACATCGATTGTTGACGCGGCGGCTGCGTCGATGACGACGGCTCAGTCAACCACCGTCTTATGAATCGCGAAACGATCTGTCGCATGGGCGTTATATAATAGAGGGCGCGTTGGAGCGCATATTTTGAATGCGTAAACCGGCGCCGTCAGATCCCGCGCCTGTGCGCGGTTGCGACGGCTCGTGGCAAAAGCATTGCCTTCTATCAATAACATATACCTGGCGGCGCAACCACTACCCTTAGTTACGCATTGGCAGGGACGAGAAGCAAGGGCCGGTCGCCCGTTGAAGTTCGGGCTGGTTCGAATGTCTTTATCGACAAGTCTCCGCTCAGCATGACGACGACTCAATATCTGTGCGGCATACTGATTATAGATTGACTATAACGACTATGGAGGATGTCGGACGGCGGTCGACGATTCTGTTTCAAAGCACGCTGATTTTAGATTAGAATTTGGGGCTAATCCGTTTCTGAGAAAATGCGTAAGTTTAAAAACCTCACGTTCGCGAATCGATAACTCACCAACATCATCTAGCGGCAAACAAGCTCGCCCGAGGAGCTTCCCGCGATTTCCACTCGATACACGGAGGGCGGAAGCTCGCTCCTGTCGTTGCAACGGATATAACTCGGCGCGTCGGCTTGCGGCGGATCGCGTAGCAGGAGCCGCGCATTGTTGAGTTGGAAGTCGCTCTTCTCGCCCGCTACTCGACAGCGAACGCAGGTATAGGGATAACTCCAGAACCTGAAACCGGATCGGGAGACTCCTGCGCTATCGGCGACAAGATCTTCCAAAGCCATGTCCTTGGCCTTGAGATCGAAAGCGCCGTCGCGGTTTCCCGTCGACACGACGCGGCGAAGCGTGATCCGTTGCGGCGCGCCCTGCTTGTCATCCGCCTCGATTCCGTCGCCTTGCTGGTAAGACGCCTCCGCGCAGCCTACATTATTGCTGACATTCACATCCTCGATCGTCACGTCGCTTACGGCCTCGTAGAGCTGAATTCCAGCCTTGTAACAATCATTGGCGGCGCGCGCGCCGCCGCCATCTATAACGGCGCGGCTGATTGCGATTCGTTGCGTATTCTGGCCCGCCAGGCGAATGCCGACGCGAACATATCCGGACAGGTCGAGATCCTCGATGCGCCAATCCCGCACAACATGCCGCTTGCCGCGGTCAATCACGATGCCGTCATATACGTCGCGAATGGATACATGACTGACGACAACTCCTTCGGGCGTCCCGCCATTCGGCACGGCGATGAAACGCGCGACATTGCGGACCACGAAGTTGCGGAAGGCGACATTTCCTCGTGAAAGTAAGAACAAGGAGACGTCTCGGCTCGCGCCGGGTCCATAGCCGCCAACCAGAACCGTTGCGGGGCCAGCTCCCTCGATCGTAAGCGGCGCGTCAGCTTGCGTCTTAAGATGCACCGAACCGAGAGCAGAGACGTCATATATTCCAGCCGCGAGGATCAAGCGAATCGCATTGGATCCCCTTTCCGCGAGTTGCAGGCCTTGCTGCAGCGTCATCGCATCCGTTGGCCCGCGTCCGTCGTGTGCTCCCGCGCCTTCCGGACTGACATAGACATCTCTTACTGCGGCGAAGACTTGTGGCCCGCTCGATGACAGTGCGAGCGCCGTAACGCCAAACATCGCGAGGGTCCGGATCGTGTGCGCAATGAATGAACGCGATCGCCATTTGCTGGTCATCATTTTCACTTTTCCAATTGCGTACGGTTAACCAGCCTCTCGCTGATTGGCGATGGCCTTTCAGCAATCAACGAAACTATTTGAAGATGGCGCGGGCAGGGCGCTTAAGAGGCGGACGATCAGCTATCTTTCCACCAAGAGAGCCGAGCCGGCGCTATCGTCGCATTGGCAGGGCGCTGCTTCCTTCGCCGGCGCGAGGTGGTACAGGACGGAGGCCTGGATCAAAGCAAACAGAATGGTTCCCTCAATTTGCCAATGAGGCATGGTAGCGAGATTGAACAGCATGAAGCATAGCTGCGCGAGCAGCAGCTTGTAGCGCATAAACGGGTCGCGAATGCGTAGGGTGGCGGCGATGAAGGCGCCCCAGACCGCGAGAAGAGCGAGTAGGCCCGCGACGCCGAGTTCGTAAAGATAAGACACCATTGTGTTGTGCGCATATTTGGCAAAAATTCCGACCCAGCTGTTCGGCCCAAAACCGAAAAGCAACTGCATATCCGTCCCATTAAGATAGGCTTCAATATAAGTCGACCATATGTAGAGCCTTCCGGACAGCATCCTCTTTTCCTCTGCGAGAAACTCCCTGGGCGGTTTTAATAAGAGATCGGTGTGACCCAACAGCGTCGCTAGGTCATTGAAACGTTCCGCAAGTTGGCTGCCGAGGATGACGGTGATCGCCAGCGTGACAGGAATTGCGAGCACCACGATAAAGCTGCGGCTTTTGTGGTCGAATCGCGACACGCCATCGAGCATGAATAGGCCGATCACCAAAGGAAGAATTGAGATGATCCCTGTGCGGTAGTTCGCTAGGACGGCGCTTATGAGGCCCATAAGAACCATGGCCGCCTTGGATGCGAACTTCGCTCTCGTTGTGAGATAGACGGGAAGCACGAAGGTTGCGATCATCATCGAGAATGCGGCTTCATGATAATAGCCGCCGATGTAACTTAGCCCGCCTTCGTCCTCCGTACTCTTAGCCCTTCCCAGCGCAACGGAAAACGCCTGCAAAACGAAAATCGGCGCGTAACAATACGCCGTGAGCATTAGGATTCGGTTCGGCCCAACCTTCATCATGGCTTCGCGGGCGGCGGCGATGAGAACGACGGCGTAGCCCCATTTGAAGAACATATCGATGGCGCCGCTCGGGGAGCGGTTCAGGATGCCGCTCGCAATCACGACGATGAGGAGCAGATAGATGGGAGTCATCCATTGTTGCGTGAAGGCGCGCCGGTCAATGACCAACAGGCCCACAGCTACAGTTGCGACTGAGAGCAAGGCGTTGATCGAAAGTCCGCCGAAAATTGGTGAAAAAGTAATGAAGTGATAGGCGCCCGTGATAACGCGCAGCCAGATTGCGACAACAAGGAAACCGCCCGCCTGGCTTCCGGAGCGCCGAACCATGAGAATAAGCAAGACAACGAATATGCAGGTCAGCGTCAGGAGTATCGGAAGCGGAGTTTGAGGCGCTGGACCTCCCAATTCATCCATATTGCTTTTCCCATCCGGCTTGGGTCACAACGCCAGAGATGGCGCTCTCAGAAGGCTCCGGCGCGGCGGACGGCCCAGGCGCTCGTAGCCGTCTGGCCCAACGGCTGTGTTATTGCGCTGACGACTTGGAAGAATTTGACGACTTCAAGCGAATCGGAGTCGGCGACGTAGATCACGTCTTTGTCTCGAACTTCGAACTTGCGCGCCGAGAAAATGGCTGATGGCCTCTGCAGATCAGCCTTGTAAATCGTCGGTATATGGGTCAGCGAAGGGTCAAAGTTCGACAGGTCGGCGCCTAGCCTTGCAAGAAGATCGCGAGATTCTGCGCGATAAAGAAAAACGGATCCTGGATTGGCGCGCGAATCGACGAGGCCGCCACTGGCGCCGATCGCTTCCGACAGCGTTAATCGTTCGTCTGGGAACGGCACACGGCTTTGCACGCCTGTGGCGCCGAGAACGGTATAGGAGCGCGGACTGCGCGAGACATAGATGACGTCGCCGGGTTGTACGTAGACGTTTTCCTGAGGCGAGCTGACGAGCGAGTCGAAGGGCACGCGTACTGATTGTGCGCGGCGCTGAAGCGTTACATAGGTTTCATAGCCGGGGCTCTTGATGCCGCCCGCGCGTGAAATGGCGTCGAGGATACGCTCCCCGTTCGGGTTGAGCGGGAACTTACTCGCGGCATTGACATCGCCAAGCACGGAAATTTCGCTTCCTCGCTGCGTCACCATGGTGACGACCGCCTGCGGCTGGATGGCCCGCTGCGCAAGCTTGCTTTCAATTTCCGCCTGCACGCTCTCGGCCGATCGGCCTACCACGCGGATGTTGCCGGCGTAAGGAACCTTGATGACTCCCGTTGTGTCCACGACTTGGGGAGGAACTTGGATAAAATTGCCTGGTCGGGTTCCTGCGGCAGTGTCGATGAAAAGCCCGCCAGACTGGGATTCAAAAATTGTAGCCTGAAGGACGTCTCCACGGCTGAAGGTCAAGCGTGTCGGTCGCGCTCGCCCAATGGAATCGCCAAATCTCTTGTAAATTGAGCCAAGCTCGGCATCCGCGATGCCAGCTTCGGTTCGCGCGGCGAGGTCAAGCAGCACAAATCTGTTTGCGTCCTCGTTCAGGGTCCTTACGGCCGTGGTCGCCTCGAAGTTGATATCGGAGCCACGCGGGCCGGAAGCCGGCAGCGTGCATCCGGAAAGAACGGTTGCGAGGAGGAATGAAGTTAAACGCTTGTATCGGACTTGGTCCATCACGCAACAACGCCTCACGCTGCCCTCAAATTTCCTAGCAAGCACAAAAGCGGTCCTTTGCGGACTGATTCCAACGCCCCGTCGGATCAGCGCCGCTGGCGCGCTTTGCGTGTCATGCACCTTAAAAAGTTGTCGGCTCCTTCCGCCGCCTCTCCAAGGCGGCGGACCTTGCCAATCTTGCGTTGCGAGATCGTCGGTAGCGCTCTTGCAATGTACAAATATGCTCTCGCAGTGGCGAAACAGAGGGCGGCTTGCGACGTCTGGATGGCGACAAATCGAAAAGATTGCGATCATCATCTCGTCGCTAAAAATTGGTCTCCTGATTGGACTTGCGCCAAATTTTCGACTCTTTGCCTGAGCTAACTTACGACTCGTAAGAGAAGTGACAGGCGGTCTCAACCGCACTTTCTGTGTGAACGCGCTGCAGCATTAGTTGAAATCGTAGATGTTGATATGAGGAGCGTCGCTTGAAGTCGCCAGCGTTTCCCAAAGAACGGTATTTGTCGGTCGCTGAGGAGAGCAAGGATCAATGCGACGATTCAGCGCCGGCATCGTTCGATGCGCTCCAATTTGAGCAAGCGGGCGCCATTAGGCGAGTTTCATTAGAAAACTATTCGGTAGTCTTTTTGCTCACCGATGTGGCTGTGATCATATGCGTCGGCGCAGCGCTGAGCTATCTGCTTCATAATATCAACCCTCATTTCTATCCCGCTCCCGGCTGGGAAACTTCAGCGCTCATTGTAGCGATCGCCTTGCTTTTTCTGGCGTCGGCCGCGCTGAGAACATACGACAGCGCCAAAATTCTGGACCGCGACGGCGCAATAAGCAGACTGAATCTGGCGCTGGGAACCACCTTTTCGCTGTTTTTGGTTCTCGCCGCGGCAACCAAGACCGTGCAGGACTATTCGCGGCTTTGGCTTTTCTCGTGGGTGCTGGCGAGTTGGTTAATCATAGTCTCTATGCGCAAGGCGGCTCTCGCGCGCGCCCACCGATCCCTGCAGACGGGGGCATGCGTAAATACGAGCCTCTCGATTGGGATTTTGTGCGAGCCGTTGAGCGCGAATGATATCGCTAAAAACACCGGGGGGAAGACTCGCGTCGTGCGCACTCGACGACTAAGCCGTCTCGAGGAAATTGCGTTGCTTTCGGATGAGATCATTCGAAATCAATACGACCAAGTTCATATCGCGACGAGATGGGAAGAGGTGCCTAACGTTCTGAAGACTCTTGACTTTCTGTTAATTGGTCCCCGCCACATATCAGCGGAAGTTGTCGTTTTGCCTCAAGATGCTCGCGTCGAGACAAAGGTGTGGCAAATCAGCAGGCTCGGCAAACAAATGTCCCTCTGCGTCATAGAGAGGCCAATCTATGGCTGGGATCTATGGTGGAAGCGTAATGAGGACATCGTCATTGCAGGGGCCGCCCTCGTGCTGTTGTCACCGCTTCTGTTGCTTGTCGCTCTAGCCATCAAGTTGGAGAGCCCTGGCCCGGTTATTTTTCGCCAGTACCGAGCAGGGTTCAACGGCGCTATATTCGAAGTTTTCAAATTTCGTTCGATGTTTCATCATCACGCCGATCTCAACGCATCGCGTCAGACTGGCAGAAGCGACCCGCGCGTCACGCGTGTCGGTCGATTCATTCGACGGACAAGTTTTGACGAGCTACCGCAACTCATCAATGTCTTGCAGGGAACGATGTCAATCGTCGGGCCTCGCCCCCACGCCTTGGAGACAAGGACGGAAGGCAAGAATCTAGAGGAACTCGTCGAATATTATGCAGCCCGCCACCGTGTGAAACCTGGCATTACGGGATGGGCGCAAGTCCATGGCTTGAGGGGCGAACTCGATCAAATCGAAAAAGTGCGCCGCCGCGTGAACTACGACTTGTATTACATCGAGAACTGGTCGCTCTGGCTAGATCTGACGATTATCCTAAGAACGATCGCCCTGATGTTTCATGACGATCATGCCTATTAGAGCGCTTCCGTTATCAGCATCGAGCCCCGAAGGCAGGCGCGATGGGCAGGTTCTCCATCCGAGGCGCCGAGTCCCCAATGCAGATCAAGATCGCGCTGACAGATTGCCTGAGATTAAGCGAAGCGCAATTTCGGCCGAAGCGATTGAGCGTGTCGACGATCGGATAAGTGATGAAATGTATGGCATGGGATCGGATTGATGAAGGTAGTAGCGCTCGGTCTGAGAGGAATCCCGAACGTCATGGGCGGCGTCGAAACCCATTGTGAACAGTTATATCCTCGCATCCAAATGATTGCTCCCGATATCCAGATCACAGCGCTCGCGCGGGCCCCCTACGTGCCTGCGGAGAGATTCGAGTTCAAAGATGTGAAGGTGCGGCCGATCCCCGCGATAACGAACCCATACTTGGAAGCAATTACGCACACATTTCTCGGCTTGCTGTATGCGCGCTTTTCAGAACGCGCCGATGTGTTGCATATCCATGCGATCGGGCCAGGACTGCTTGTCCCGCTTGCGAAAATCCTCGGCATGTCGGTGGTCTTCACGCATCATGGCCAGGATTACAGCCGCGGTAAATGGAATGGCGTCGCGAAGATGGCTCTTCGGCTCGGTGAAGCGCTCGCTGTCCGCTTTTCTGATCGCACTATCGCAGTTTCGCGACCGATCGCCAGATCGCTGACGACTCGATATCCAGCCCTTTCGAAGAAGATATGTTCGATCCCGAACGGCGCCGCCGTCCAGCTTGGGCGCGATTTAAGGAGTTTTGCGGCTTTAGACGCCCTACGTCGTTTCGGACTGGAGCAGGGTGGATATGCAATGACAGTCGCGCGACTTGTGCCGGAGAAAGGCATTCATGATTTAGTTGATGCCGCCTCTGGCCTTCCCCCGGGAATGAAACTCGTCATCGTTGGCGGCGCCCAGATGCGAAGCGCCTATTCTGAGGGTCTCTTAGCTCGCGCAAGCGATCAGGTCGTTTTCACCGGAGAATTACCGCGGGAGGCGATCGCGCCTCTTTATGCGAATACTGCCCTATTCGCGCTCGCGTCGCATCATGAAGGCCTTCCGATAGCGGCGTTGGAAGCGCTCTCCGCTGGCGCCCGAGTATTGCTTTCCGACATCGCGGCAAACAAGGACCTCGATCTTCCGCCCGAAAATTATTTTCCGGTCGGCGATGTCACGGCGCTGCGAGAAAAATTTGGCGGCATTGCGGATATTTGCCCGGCGGATGCTGACGCCATTGTCGAAAAATACGACTGGATGACGATCGCAAGGGAAACAGTTCAGGTGTTTCGCGCAGCCGCGGCCAGGAGCAGCCTTGACGACGTCGGCGTCGACGCGCCGGTGGCGTCGTGAGGCGATCCGGGCGCGAAAGCTCGGGAGCCCACACGCTCCTCTGTCGCCAACAATGCTAAGTCAATTCACCTGTCGAACATCACAACGACCGACGCGTTCGTGACGAACGGCATGTAGCAGACAATGCGGACGAGGCGGAAAGTTAGCGCGGTATGCTTCAAGGTAACTCCGATCAGGTCAAAGCCATGAGTAACGCGGACAATGACGATGTCTCGCTGCTGAAGGGCATCGATCTCGTCGCATTCATGGCGATGTCCCGCCGCCATTTTCGCACGACCGCGACCTGCATCATCGCCTGCTTAAGCGCCGCGCTGATCTTTGGCATGCTGTCCGATGTCAAGTTTACGTCGCAGACAGCGCTGTTGATAGGAAATCGACAGCCTCGCGCCGTGCAGGATATCACCGCCGCGCCGGATGTGGTCGCGGATTCAACGCTCGTCGACAACCAAATCGAAGTCATCAAGTCCGAACGCGTCCTGCTGTCCGCTATCCAACGCTTAAAGCTTACCAACGATCCGGAGTTCAACGGAACAGAACCGCCTTCCCTGCCGAAGCGTCTCTATTCACTCGCGCTGGCGTTTAATCCCATGCGGCTCTTTTCCCCTGCATCGGGTGAAAAAGACCCCGAATTTCGCATGCTGCGCACCGTCGTCTCGAAGCTGGCCACCTCGATCAACGTGATGCGCAATGGCAAGACTAACGTGATTCTTATTGCTGCGACGGCCAACTCGCCTCGAAAGGCGGCCGCGATCGCGAAGGGCCTGGCAGAGGCATATCTCACCGATCAAATCGAGGCGCGCGTCGAAGCCGCAAAAAGCGCTGGCGAGTGGTTTCGCGTACGTCTCGGCGAATTGCGGACACAGAGCATAAAAGCGAGCCGCGCGGTCGAGGATTATCGCAACCGTAACAACCTTCTCGCGACCAACGGGCAACTGGTGACGGAACAGCAGCTTGTTCAACTCAACGCCGACTTGGCGCAGGCCAACACGGCGTTGGTGCATAAGCAGGCGCAGTACGACAATCTCAGGGCTCTGATCGCTAGCGGCAAAATTGGAGAGGTCGTTCCTGAAGCGCTGAACAATTCGATGGTGACCCAGCTGCGAAATAGTCAGGCCGAAGCCACTAGGCAGTATAATGAAATTGTCGCGAGCGTCGGCCCCAGTCACGAACAGGCGATACGGCGAAAGCGACAGGTTGAAGAAAGCGAGAAGTTAATTTTCGAGGAGCTTCGGCGTTTCCTTTCCGGCTATCAGAGCGAACTCGCTGTAGCACGTGAACGTCGAGAAGAGCTTACGCGCCAACTTGCGAATTCGAGCGCGATAACGAGCAGCGCAAATACTTCGCTCGTTCAGCTTCGCCAAC